>Ga0114931_10003583_pt1 | contig 19601 bp, 20 predicted proteins | sample 2SBtaG_FD_89579 | JGI IMG/M metagenome (GOLD analysis project Ga0114931, IMG submission 89579) | Deep subsurface microbial communities from Kolumbo volcano to uncover new lineages of life (NeLLi) - 2SBTROV14_V59a metaG | ecosystem: Environmental > Aquatic > Marine > Volcanic | place: Kolumbo...
ATGTCTTCAGTATCCAGCTCGCTGTTGATATTACCGATCCGGAACTCGTAATTGCCGATCGTGATATGGTCCGAGCCCCGCAGTGGACCGTAACACTGCACATAATCGCCGTTCACCCGGGTGCCTATGCCTTCACTGCGGTCTTCCACGAACAAGCCCTTGTCGGTCATTTCAATCTGGGCATGCACCGGGGCGATACGCCAGCCGCGGATCTGAATCAGGTTATCGCGTGATTTACCGATACTGCATTGCTTTATCGTACAACGCACGCGCCGGGAGGTTTTACCCTTATCTGTTACCACTATAATATCGAACATATCAATCCAGAATATCAGCGTTCTTTTCTACGGCATTGAGGAAAGAATCCCGCAACTGTTCGGCATGGGCCATGCTTTCGCGGTTCACTTCACTGTCGGGGTCATAAATATAAGGGGTGATGAAAATCACCAGATCACTGCGGGCATTGCGGAAATTGGTCGAGCGGAACAAGGCTCCCAATACCGGTAAATTATGCAAGCCGGCCAGTGCACTGACATCCTTGGCCAGCTCATGATTGACCAGCCCGCTGATCACCAGTGTCTGGCCGCTTTTCAGACTGACTTCGGTATTGGCGCTGCGGCTGCGAAATCCGGGAGAGTTACCTACCGCAAGGGACTGGTCGAGATTACTGATCTCGGTCTCGACCTTGGCCAGGATGTTGCCATCATCACCGGCTTCCGGTTCCACATTGAGAATAATGCCGAATTTCTTGTATTCGATGGTGGTTGTCAGGTTGGGTCCGGGCACCGGAACAGGCACCTCGCCGCCGGACAGAAATTCAGCTTTGCCACCGCTGCGCGCACTGAGCGTTGGCGAAGCCAGCAGCAGGGCATCTCCATTCGAAACCGACAGATTGATCTTGGACGTGATCTGCGTGGCAATACCGAAATAACCAACCGTCGACCCTGTCAGTCCGTCCAGAGGCGTGCCGGTTTTCGGTACACTGCCGCCGGCCTTGTCAAGAAAATTCGTGGCAAAAGCGCCGCTGGGTCCATCAATGCTGGTTTCCCAGGCGATCCCGAGATTATCCAGTTTACTGGTGTTGAATTCGGTGAACTGGACTTTCATGTAGACCATTTTTTTGCTATCCACCCGGGATTCGTGGGTCAAATCAAGAACGTTTTGAAAACTTTCTTTGACTTTATCCAGCACTTCCCGCTCTTCTTTACTGACAGCACCTTCGATAACCGCATATTTTCCAACCTGGCGGACGCGCACCCCCGGCAAGGCCGTATCCAGTACCTGAGCCACCAGTGAATTCTGGTTCTTGGTGGTCAGATCGATGAGCTTGTATACGCCGGCGATCTGTTGAATCAGTCGTTCACCTTCTTCGTTCACCACCCCTTCCACCACGACGTTGCCGCCCACCCGCCGCAGCGTCACGCCGGGCAGATTCCGCAGTGCGGAACGCATTTCCTTGGAAGTCCGTTGCGCATCCTGCTCGCTGACGCTGATGTTGAATAAACGTTGCCCACCCCCTTCCAGCCACACCCGCAACTGCGTATCGCCACCGGCCTCGGCCAGCAGCAACAATTGTCCGTTATCGAGCACGGATGTACTGATAACCTTGCCATTTCCCAGCGCCACCCGTGCCACGGGGCTTCCCAGATTCAGGACCTCCATATCCCCGACATACAACCTCATGTAATCGCCTGCCCTGGCGGGCAACAGCTGCACACTCAGCGTCAATAACAGGCTGATCTGCAGAAGGAACCTGAAAGATATCGGCGCATAGTTTTTCATAGACATTTGTTCCACTGATGTATGAAGGACCGTTACAGCCCGTTTATTCTTAAGTCACATTACCTGGAGCCAATGTATTTTCTGTCATCCTGGCCTTAAGGCAATACCGGCACTTTGTTGACAATCGCGACGCTGTCTTTGCTGACCCCGCCGACGATATATTCAATTTCGTACAGGGCACTGGCGGCAGCCACCGAAGTATGCATACCCGGCAGGGTGACATTCTCGGCTGTAACGCCGGCCAGCAGCCGACCATCCTTGCTAACCACCGTGCCGTCGGCGCGGATAATGACGTCATCGGGATCGACCACCGTGCCGTCGGCCAGTACCAGCTGACCGTCATCATTGAGGCTGACCCCGTTCAATACCGTGCCATTGGCGGTGATCACGCGGCCATCCCCGCTGTCGTGCAACTCCCCGGCCAACTGTCCGGCAAGCACGGATTTCAGGACTTTGCCGTCTTTGGTCAGCACCGTGCCGTCGGCACGGATGATGACGTCATCGGGATCGACCACCGTGCCGTCGGCCAGCACCAGCTGACCGTCCTCGTTGACGCTGACACCGCTCAACACCGTACCATTTTCCGTCATCACCACCCCGTCTTTGCCGACCCGCACCTTACCGGCACTGATACTGCCCGCTCCCGCCAGTACCGTGCCGTCGGCCGTGATCAGCGAGCCGTCGGGGCCGGTTTTCAAACTGGCCGGGTCCACCACCTGGCCATCGGCGGTCACAATCCGCCCCTGATCATCGACCTGTAACCCGCGTCCAGACAGCACCACGCCGTCTTTGGTCATAATGGTACCGTCTTCGGCGACAATCACACCCTCGATCACTTTACCCTCGGCATTGCGCACTTTGCCATCGGCGTCCACCACGAGATTTTCCAGTGCCCCGGCGGCGGCGCGAATCCGCGCTGCCTGCTGCAACTGGCGGGCATGGGTTTCCAGGTCGGCGGGAGTCACAGAGGCAAAACCCGAGCCACTCTTGTCCTTCCGGTTACGCAACACCGCCAGCAGGTCCCCCTTGTCCAGCGCCATGTCCAACACCGCCGCCTCGCGCGGGGTCACATTCAACGTCAAAGCGGTATAGTTACGGTCCGGCCGGGCAGGCACGCCGCCCCGCAGCAATCTTACCCGCTCTTCGTAATCCCGCGCCGCTTCACGGCCGGTTGCCAGCACCTCGACGTCCTCGAGCACCGGAAGGACCTGCTGACCAACATTGCTGTCTTCGATGGCGCCGGCCGGCAGATTGACGAACAGGTCGATACGGTTGCCGGGTCGGATGAACCCCGATACCGAATTGACCTCATCGACCTGGATGGTCATGGTGCGCCGTTTGACCGGAATAGTATCGGAAAAATCGAGCGGGAATTCGCGCGCCACGAAACTGCGCAGCAACGGCCTGCCACTGGCCAGGTTGTGAATCAGCACCTGCCCCTCCACCTGCTCGAAATCCGCCGGCCTGACCGCGCTGGTGTCGACGATATCCGCCGGCAGACTGCGTATCGCCAGTGTCGAACCATTGAGCACGTCGCCCTTGAGCAGGTCGCGCGCCGCCACGACGACTTCGACCTTGGCTTGTTTGGGACTGAGCTCCGCACGAAGTTCGGCTTCCCGCGCCTTGAGATAAAGCATGGCCAGTAACGCGGCCGCGGCGCCAAGTCCGAGCGCCACCAACAGCAGGGTCATATTTTTTTTACTGGCAAACACATCGGCTCCTTAGCAGAATGGGTAGTTCATCATCAATAACTGAAATCAAAGCTGTAGCCGGTAGCGGCTTCGGCTATATCCTTGGGATTGAAATCTCCCAGCAACTGATTGGTCTGTTGCAGTCGGTCGGCCAGCGTGTCGAGCGAATCACCGGCTCCGGCAAACTGATCGGCCAATTCCGGGTATTTCCCAAGGTCCTGATAATATGTCGCCAGCTCGCCGAGATCGTCGGTCTCGGGTATTTCCGACAACGATAAGGCGTAACTCTGGCCCCGGTGCCAATCGACCACGCTGTTACGCAGCGCCTCCACAGAACCATTGCCGGCGGTCAGCAATGCCGCGGTCAGCGCCGCCAGGATCACCACATACTCCACCATCGACTGGCCGCGCTGCCGGTTCACCACGGCAACACCCTGACCTTCTCCAGGCTGGCGACCACCTGGGTTTGCTCTTCGCTGCGGTTGATGGCCAGGATCAGCCGCTCACCCGTACGGGTAAACGCCAGCACCTGCCCCTCCCGGCGAGTCGCGACCGCCTCGTCCAGTACCAGGCGCCAGCCCTGACCCTGGTAATGCTGGCGGTAAAAACTGGCATTACTGTTCACCGAAAATCCATTTACCAGTAACAATGTCTGCCCCTCTTTGCCGGGATCGCGGCTGTGCTGATCATCCAGCACCCGGCTGCCGCTCATGCGGGGAAACTGCCCGCCCATGGCGTCCGGCGCATAACGCTTCTTACGCGCCTGTTCCGGCAGATCACTGATACTCAGATACCCCCAGCTGCCGCCACCAGACGCCGCCTGCACCTGCACATTCTGATACCGGTCATCCACCAGCCGGCCGATCATGCGCCAGGGCGACATCTCGGACTCGGCGACCCGCCCTTTCCAGAGGTTGCGGTAGAAAGCCAGCACCTGCTCCGGGGCGGAGTCGGTTTCGAACCGACGGATACTGAGCTGCATACCCAGGGCCTGATTTTCATCACCCACATTATCCACCCGGGCTTTTGGTGGTGCTGGAAACCCGTTCCCCGCCTGCACCGGGGAAACAGCGAGCAGACACAGCATCAGCAGCAGCCTAATACTCACAGTAGCCCCCCTCGCAGGCGGTGCTGCGATTGTCATCCGGCCGGCGCTCCGGATTCACTTCATCGGCTTGCACATAACCGAAGCGGAGATTGTCGCTGCTCAGCTCGGGCACCGGCAGCACTGTGGACACCAGCAACTGCATAAACCGCAACACCGGATTATCCAGCAAAGCAGTCGGCACCAGGCCACGGCTCTGATAGAGCGCGTGGTCGGCATTGCCGGCGCCCCAGTCATCGGTCAGCACGGCGGCACGCGCGTTCAGACGCAAATTGAGTGGTTGCAGAAACAGCGGTTTGCGGTTTTCCAGCCGCAGCGCGGTGTAAGCCGGCGCCTCCTCGACCGGGATGTCGAGTGTAAAACTGTAACGGCCGTTCATATTATCGGCGTCAAAGCGCGCGTCCACACCGACCGCACCCAACAAAGTACTCAGACTGACTGCCCAGGCATCGACGGCCCCCAGTATGCCGCGCGAGAGATACACGGGATCGGGCGTGGCATCGGAGCCGGCGCCTTGCGCTAAACTGTTTTCCGGCCGGTATAACGGGGCGCCATTGTAATATACCCACAGCGGGTTGGCGTCGGCCGCCAGATACCCACCCCGGTCTGTTCCTGTCGACACCGGCAGCGTGCTGTCAGAATAATAACGACGCAGCGATTCCTGCGCGACGCGCTCCAGAGACTTTACCGGCAAGCGGTTATCCGCGACAGCATCGAAGCCCGACGACAATTCGTCGGCACGGTGGTAATGGGCGGTATATTCCCAGGCACCATAACGCGCCGCCTGCTGAGTGGCCAGTTTCAGGTCAATGTATTTACCCACGGTTGGCACGATCAGGAATAAGGGTACCAGCACAAAGGCGGCTGCGATGACAAACTCGGTAATCGCCTGGCCACAAGCATCCCGGCGCATACGGTTCATGGCAACAACTCCGCCAGGTCCTGCAGGTGATCCAGATTGAGTTGGACCTCTTTGGCCAGCCACGGCTGGTGTTGCTGAACGGCCAGCGCCGCACTGCGATCGACATAACTGGTATCCACCAGTCGTGCCTGCCAGTAGGGATTGAAACCGTTACCTTCTTCGTCACGTCCATCCGGGCGCTCGAAATACACTTCTGATTTGCCCAGCACGGCCACCATCTCTTCGGCATCACCACGTTCCAGGCGGAAACGGCCACGAGATTCGCTGCGGGCGATGTCCGCATCGTTCTTGACCAGAGCAATCAGCAGATAGGGGGATTCGAATCCGAGTTTGAGGGCTGTGTCGACTTTGATCGGTGCCGCACCGCCCAGCCGGCTGTCGTTGTAGCGGGGCAGACCGTTGAAATTTGTATTGACATTGTTGGCGGCAATGGAAAAAAGCGGCCTCTGCAGGGGAGGGGCTGGATTGGGCCACAGCCAGGGCACCGGATTGAGCTCTGGAGTATTACCATAGGCGTTTGGCGGCGCCGCATAGAACTCGTCAAAGTTCTGTGGCCCCCAGGCGGCAGCATTGCCGCCGGCAGCCCGTGCTGCCTGGGCACCACCGATACCCATCGGCGGACCGCCGCGGGTCGGGGGCACAATGGTGACTTTCCGGTCGAAAAAAGACAGGCTCAGATGCAGATCGAGATTGCCGCCGACAGCATCCACCGCTGACCAGTTGTAACGGTTTTCACCACCGGTACTGATATAACGCGCATCGCTGCCACCGGTTCGGTCAAGCGACAGAGACAGGCCGAAATCCACACCCAGGGCACAGCGCCAACCGACGAATGGAATCCATACCCGTAACACGCAACGGTTCAAACCAAGCGGTGGAATCAACGGCACGCTCCAGCCACCGGCCCGGTCCAGGGTGAAATTATCGCGCGAGGCATTGACCACCGCCGCCAGCCGCTGCATACCCTGTTTCTGACTGTCGGCATCCGGTGTCGGGCCACGCTGGCGCAATGTGTCCCAGGCAGCATTCTGGCGATATGAAGACACGAACGAATCGCCCTTTAACGCCAGATCCCCGTAGTGGGTGTTGTAATGGCGCGCCAGCGCCAGGACCCCGAACATCGACAGCTGGGCGTTGTCGGCGTTGGCCCGGATCATGTCGTCAATTACGGCCAGGCTGTTGGTGAAAGAAGCCAGATGCACCGAGCGCTGCGCCAGGCTGTAACCGCGGGTGACGCCGGCCACCGCCTGAGTGCCACCACGGGCGAATGGCTGGACAACACTCTGCAATACGTTACCCACGGTGCGCAGACCATCAATCAGCCCTTGCAACCCGGTCGCCAAAGGCGCCAGCACACCGGTACCGGCCAGCGCAGCGATCACCGGGCTGAGGTAGACATTGAGAAAATCCGGCACCGAGCGGGTCATCGTGGCCCAGGATGACAGACCCACCAATTGCCCCATGGCGACCTCGTTGGCGATCATAGCGCGGTTGGTGTAAGCGGTGAAGTTCAGATCCCGGGCCTCGATGGTGGACACGCTATAGGCAACGGCATCGGCAGCGTTCTGCAGTTGCATTTTTTCGCTGGTCTGGATGCCGGTATTGACCAGAGACAGACCGATCAGCACGCCCACCACGGTCAGCAGCAGGATGAGCAGAATGGCCTGCCCCGCCTGCCGGCGGCGCGGGCGCAGGACCCCGCTCGGCGCCGCGACAGACATGGCGAGCTACTGGCCGGATTGGCCGGTATAGCTGTTGAGCTTCTTGCTGTCGCTGGCCGCGCCACCCGCACCGGTGGCCGCGGTATCGGCTTTATCCAAACTAGACGAACCATCCTGCCCGGCCAGTTCCTGTGTCATGGCTCCCATCTGGCCACGAATGGTGTCGCCGAAAAAGCCGTACACGGCTATGGCGGCAATGGCGATCAGCGCCACAATGATGATGTATTCGGTCATACCCTGACCAAGCTGTCGAATCACGGGTTTCATGGCCGTTCTCCTGTTGGGGTTAAGTGTATTCCAGGGCTGGAAGTTTGTTAGGATGTCTTTAGGAAAGTCCAATGCTTAACAACAAGACTCTGATTAGCAAACAACCTTAACCTTTGGATAACCCGGAAAGAATGCCTCAAATGGATTATTTTGGCTAGTCAATTAGGACTAGACATGCTTATAATGAGCCAAAGCCTGCCCAATGCTACCCGATCAATCTGTTGACCATACCGCTTATACGGACACCCCTGATGGTAATACTTTTGGTTGATGATCACCCCCTGTTTCGTGAAGGAGTGGTTCAGGTCCTGGGTAAGGTCACTTCTGACATTGCCGTACACCAGGCGCACAGCTGTGAAGAAGCCCTGGAACTCCTCACTGGCACACTGGAATTCGACCTGGTTCTACTGGACCTCATGCTACCGGGCATGGACGGACTGGACGGCCTGAAATGCATCCGCCGAAATCACCCCGGTACCCCGGTGGTGGTGCTGTCCGCCACCGAAGCGCCGAGCACCGTTCGCTCCGCGCTGGAGGCCGGCGCCCAAGGGTATATCCCCAAATCCACCTCCCCTAAAATCATGCTGCAGGCCATCCATCTGGTCCTGGAAGGCGGCGTTTACGCCCCCCATGATCTGCTTGACCACAGACCGGCAAGCGATATTGAACAACCCGCGGTTCCACTGACACCACGACAACGGCAAGTCCTGAAACAGCTGAGCGAAGGTCGCTCGAACAAAGAAATCGCCCATCGCTTATCCCTGTCCGAAAACACCGTGCGGGTTCATGTCGCCGCCATTCTGAAAACGCTCAAGGTCCGCAACCGCACCGAAGCCGCCTTGACGGCCGCCCGGCTGGGCATCTCGACGCCGGATACCCAGACATCGTGAACCTCTCCGAGACACCGTCGCTGGTACGCTAGCGGCCTGGGGGGCCAGCCAGCAGGGCGCTGACTGCCGCCCGCAGTTTTGCCTGCGGGACCGGCTTGTGCAATAGGGGACAGGCGCAATCATCGGCATGACGCAGCACCTCGGGAGCGGTATCACCTGATATCAACAGGGCCGGAAGTTCGCTGTCGAGGGTCCGGCGAATCGCCTGAATAACATCGAGACCGTTCACTTTACCCCGCAAGCGGTAATCGGAAATCAGCAACTCCGGACGCCACTGCCGGCTTGTCATACCGTTCAGCGCGGACTCAAGTGAATCCGCACACAATACCCGGCAACCCCAGCTCTCCAGGACCCCGCACATGGCGTCCTGTATCGCGGATTCGTCGTCAATAACCAGAATATTCCGGCCCGACAAACCGGAAGCCACCCCATCCGGCGTAGCCTGCCAGTCCTGCAGACGATCAGCGCGGCCATACGGCAGTTGCACGCAAAACAGTGTTCCCCGCCCCGGCTGGGAGCACATTTCGAGACCCAGGTCCAGCAGGTCAGCCAACCGGCGCACGATGGCCAGGCCCAGCCCCAACCCCTTGCTGCGATCCCGTTCCGGATTATGCAATTGGTGGAACTCGTCAAATACCCGCTGCTGTTCCGCCACCGGAATCCCGGGGCCGGTGTCCGCCACCACCAGAATCAGCTGTTCCCGCCGGCGGCGACAGCCCAGCAGGATTCTGCCCCGGCAGGTATAGCGAACGGCATTGCTCAATAAATTGCGCACAATGCGCTGCACCAGCAAGGGGTCGGAATACACGACCGCCGAACTGGGCACCAGCCGCACCGTCAGACCTTTATCACGGGCCAGATCGCCGAATTCCGCTGCCAGGGGTTGCAACAGATCCTGCACCCGGAAGTCACGACGTTCCACGTCCATCTTGCCGGCATCCAGTTTCGAAATATCCAGCAGCGCATTCAACAAAGACTCCAGTGCCCTGCTGGATTCCCTGATCTGTGGCATCAGCCTGTCGATGCGGCCGGCCTCGTGCTCATCTTCCAGCAGGCCGATATACAAGCCCAGAGCATGTAGCGGCTGACGCAGGTCATGGCTGGCGGCGGCCAGGAAGCGGGATTTGGCCAGGCTGGCCTGCTCGGCCTCTTCCCGTGCCCGGTCCGCCGCCGCATTCTGCTGTCGCAACTGCTCGATCAAGCCCATATTCTCGAACCGCAACTCGATGGATTCACGCGTGGACTGATACAGATTGCGCGCCCAGATCACACAACTGGCCAGATAAGCCACGCCCGCCAACCCGACAAACGTGGCGATCGCCGAGCCATCGATCAGAAATCGCACCGTCATGGCGCCCATAATCGGCACTGCAAACACATAATAAGCCGGCAGGTAGGCGGAGAGTGAGCCAATCCCGGCAGCCGACAAGCCGCTCAACAGCAATACCATCAAGGTTGCCAGCCAGGGACTGCCTGCTGGAAAAAACATCACCGGCAACAGCCCCCAGCACAGTCCGAGCAACCCGATGACCAGGATAAACCGGAAACGCCAGACCTGGGTATCCCGCCGCTCGGAACCCCCGGCCAGATAGCGGCTCGCCACTACTGCCCGTATGGCCAGCACGATGCCGACCGCGGCCCCCCAGAGCAGCAATAGGGCATGATTTTCCTGATACCAGAGCGCCCATTCAAACAGCAGCATAACCAGGATATTGCCGGCAAAAGCAGCGCGCGTCTGCTCGGCCAGGAGACGTAACTGCTCGGCCAGCAAATGTCTGTCAATCGCCGGTCGCTGTATTCTACGACTCATCTGACACCGGCCAGAGACCGCCGACGCCAGCGGCTGGTCGCCATCAACCCTCCCAGCACACTGCCAAACAAGGCGGCCAGGGCCGGCAGCCGGCCCGGCTCAAGCACCAGGATCAATACCAGCGCGGCACTCACGCCCAGCAACAGCCCCGCACGCACCGCAACATCCGGCAACCGCGCACCCAACATCCAGCCGGGAACCAAAGCCAACAGGGTATAGCAGACAAACTGCACCGCCAGCCAGTGCCGGTCACCCATATAGGCGCTGACCGTCCAGGCAACGCAGGCACTGATCTGTTCCTGAACCTGATGTGAACAAGCCTCCAGCAGGCTGGCATCGAAGCCGGAAACCCGGTAATAATTAAGCAGTAAAAAAGCCGTGTAAATGGCTGCAACCGACGCCAGCACGCCGATCAGGAAAGGTTTAAAGAAAGTCATTCGCATGGCCGAATACCCATCAACCAGTGTATATTGCCAGTACGAACTCTACGCGGTTGCACGGACTTTTTACAAGATTCCGGATTGTCACGAACTGATTCTCTGTCTATCGGGCAATACCTGAGCCCACCTGAAGGCGCTTTGCCGACAGACACCAAAACGGATTGATATTATGAGCCTGCGTTTCAAATTCAACCTGATCCTGATCCTGACTACTATATTCAGTATGCTGGCGGCCGGTAGTATCTCCTATACCATACTCATGCGCGACGCCCACGTCATGGTGCAGCGCTCGGCTGAAATGTTGCTGGGCGGCGCGCTGGCGGTGCGGAAATATACCGTCGAAGAAATCCGTCCCCTGCTGCAAGCTCTGGAAAGCAAAGAATTCCTGCCGCAGACGGTTCCCGCTTACGCCGCCACCCAGGTCATACACCGTCTACAGACTGACAACCCGGAATATACTTACAAGGAAGCCGCTCTCAATCCGACCAATCCCGCCAACCGGGCAACCGACTGGGAGACGGATATCATCAACTGGTTCCGTACGCATCCGGATGCCAAAGAGCTGGTCGGTGACCGGCAAACCGCCACCGGCTCATCCCTGTATATCAGCCGTCCCATCCGGATCACCAACCCCAACTGTCTGAGCTGTCACAGTGATCCGGCCACCGCGCCCGCCACGGTCACCGCCCGGTATGGAACAACCAACGGTTTCGGCTGGAAACTCAATGAAATCATTGGCGCCCAAATCGTTTCGGTACCGGAAGGCGTACAGAAACAGGCCGCCTGGAACCAGTTTCTTATTTTCATGGGCTCGTTACTGGGTATTTTTGTGGTAACCGGTATTGTATTGAATATTCTGCTGTACCGCTTTGTCACCCGGCCGGTGGCAAAAATAGCTGCCCATGCCGAAAAAGTCAGCACCAGTAACGACCCGGTGGACGAGCTCGAAGTCAAAGGGAAGGATGAAATCGCTTCTCTGGCCCGCTCTTTCAACCGCATGCAGCGCAGTCTGAGCAACGCCGTCAAACTGCTCGATAACAGCCTGCATTGACGCCGGACGCCAGCCAATGCATCAGTCACTGCCCGAACAACTGGGAAAATATCAGGTCAGGTCTCTGCTCGGCCAGGGCGCCATGGGCATCGTATATCAATGTTTTGATCCCGATATCCAGCGCAATGTCGCCATCAAGCTGGTCCACTCTCATTTACAAACCGGCAAAACCGGTCAGGAAAGCAGCGAACGCTTTCGTCAGGAAGCCCGTGCCGCCGCCCGCTGCCAACATCCGAATATCGTCACTATCTATGAACTGGGCCGGCACCACGACAGCGATTTCATCGTCATGGAATTCATCCAGGGTGAAGAATTGCGCTATTTTCTGGAAGCCGGCCAGCAGTTCACGACCGCTGAATGCCTGTTTATTGCTATCGAGGTGCTGGCGGCACTGGAACATGCCCACCGGCAGGGTGTCATTCATCGAGATATCAAGCCGGCCAATATCATTCTACTGGACAACGGCGGCATAAAGGTGGCGGATTTTGGGGTGGCGCGACTGGAACACTCGGAGCTCACTCTGGCCGGAAACATGGTCGGCACGCCCACCTATATGGCGCCGGAAGGGCTGCGCGGTGAACGGGTCGATTCCCGGGCCGACCTGTATAGCGTCGGCATGGTGCTCCTGGAGATGTTGACTGGACAAAAGCCCGAACCGCAGCAACTCTTCGCCCAACCACCCGCCCGGTTCGTGAGCGATGCGCTCGGCGGTGAACGCGGCCGTGCTTTACCGGAGAGTCTGCAGGCGATCCTCGGCACGGCGCTTGCCGCCGCCGCGGAACAACGCTATGAATCTGCCGAGGTTTTCAGCCACGAGCTGCAAACCCTGGCTGCCGGTCTGGATGATGCGAAAACCGCCGCGGCCAGCTTGTCGGAAACCGTGATATCCCAGCGTCCGCTGCTGACCGAACCACTGCCAGCCCCGGTGGCCGCTACGCATTGGTCGGCCGAGGTACTGGAAAACATCGGGCATTCGCTGGCCGGATATATCGGCCCACTGGCCCGGATTCTGGTCAACCAGAGCGCATCACACGCCGGCTCTCTGAAAGACCTCACCGCACAGCTGGCAGAAAAAATCCCGGATGCCAAAGAAAGGGAAGAATTTCTTCACCAGATCAGTGTTCATACCCGGGGGGAGAACCGGTCCCAATCGCTCAGCGGCGCTGCCGCGACCGTCAACCCCGAACCCAACCCGTATTCCGCCGCCACCATCGCCGCCCGTCTCGATACCGACCAGAAAACGACACTGATCAAGCTGCTCAGTTATTACATCGGGCCTTTAGCGGGAAAACTGGTCGAGCTTCAGGCCGGTAAACATCGGGAAACCGCGGCATTCCTGAGCGCCTTATGCGACAGCATACCCAGTGAACAGGATCGTTCCGAATTCAGGAGCCGTCTGCCGGACCTGCGTCTCTGATTCCATGCCGGCTGGGGCCAGCGTACTCAAAAGACATGGATTACATCACTCAAGCGCTTGGCGGGGGTGATTGTCATCTCGCCGATAGCCGTCTCCTTCGGCGCATTGGCCGCCGGCACGATGGCCTGCCGAAAACCGTGCTTGGCCGCTTCGCGCAGCCGCTCCTGACCGTTCGGCACCGGACGGATTTCCCCGGCCAGGCCCACTTCGCCAAAAGCGATCATGTCGGTCGGCAGCACCCGGTCACGAAAACTGGACAACACGGCCAGCAACACCGCCAGATCGGCGGCGGTTTCATTGACCCGCACGCCACCGACGATATTGACGAACACATCCTGATCACCAACAGCGATACCGCCGTGCCGCTGCAACACCGCCAGCAGCATCGACAGGCGGTTCTGCTCCAGGCCGAGTGTCACCCGGCGCGGGTTGGATAAATGGCTGTCGGCCACCAGGGCCTGCACCTCGATCAGCAACGGCCGGGTGCCTTCACGGGTCACCATGATCACGCTGCCGGTGACCGGATCCTCGTGGCGGGACAAAAAGATCGCCGACGGGTTGCTGACCTCTTTCAGGCCCTGATCATCCATGGCGAACACGCCCAGCTCGTTGACCGCGCCGAACCGGTTCTTGATGGCGCGGATGACCCGGTACCGCCCGCCGGGATCACCCTCAAAATACAGCACCGTGTCCACCATATGTTCCAGCACCCGCGGACCGGCGAGCTGGCCTTCCTTGGTGACATGCCCGACCAGAAACAGCGCCGTGCCGGTCTGCTTGGCATAACGCACCAGCTGGGCCGCGCTTTCGCGCACCTGGCTCACCGAACCCGGCGCCGACTGCAGCAATTCGGTGAACAGGGTCTGGATGGAATCGATCACCAGCACCTGTGGCCGGCGCTGCCGGGCCAGGGCGAGGATGGCCTCGACCCCGGTTTCGGCCAGCAGTGCCATGGCGGTATCGGCCAGACCGAGGCGATGCGCGCGCAGCGACAACTGTTGCGGGGATTCCTCACCACTGACATACAGCGTGGACCGGCTGCCGGCCAGCGTCGCCAGGGCCTGCAGCAACAACGTCGACTTACCGATTCCCGGATCGCCGCCGATCAGCACCACGCCTCCCTCGACCAGCCCGCCACCCAGCACGCGATCGAGTTCACCGATTCCGGTCGGCGCACGCACCGCCTCGTCCGGGGCTATCTCACAGAGGGTCTGAATCCGGCTGCCGGCTTCTCCCGCATAGCCGGCAAAGCGGGTGCTTTTGGGAACCGAGGCCGCCGCGACGGCCTCTTCCAGGGTATTCCAGGCCCCGCAATCGCCGCACTGTCCGCCCCACTTCGGGTGCTGGCTGCCGCAGGCGCTGCAGACATACAGCAGTTTAGCCTTGGCCATGCCCCGCTACCCCATAATGATGGTGCCGCAGCCGCGGCTCAACAGCCCACATTGGCCAGCTCCGTGCCATCCTGGCCGCCCATGGCCTGGCCGGTCTGCTGAATCCGCACCCGCGGCGCCACGTTACACAGCAGCTCATAAGCGATGGTGCCGGCAGAGCGGGCCACCTGCTCGACCGGCAGCCCATTACCCCAGAGCACCACTTCATCACCCACCCGCGCCTCCGGCAGACCCCGCAGATCGAGAGAAATCATATCCATCGACACGCGCCCGATCAGCCGGGCCGACTGTCCCCTGACCAGCACCGGGGTGCCATTGACGGCATGGCGCGGATAACCGTCCCCATAGCCCACGGCCGCCACCCCCACCCGCATCGGTTCCGGGCAACGCCAGGCGGCACCATAACCGATCTCGGCACCGGCCGGGTACTTATGCACGGCAATCAGCTCGGTGCGCAGTGTCATGACCGGTTTCAACCCCAGCGTGCCGACATGGGTATCCGGATAAGGCGAGACCCCGTACAACATCAGTCCCGGGCGCACCCAGTCGTAATGACTGTCCGGCCAGCCCAGCAGACCGCCGGAATTGGCCAGGGTTTTGGGATTCGGCAACCCGGCGGCCAGGGAGGCAAACCGGGCGATCTGCGCCGCATTGCGGGCATCCTGGCGGTCGTCGGCACAGGCCAGATGCGACATCAGCCCGACACGGGCGACCTGCGGCATGGCGGCCAGGCGCTGCAAGCACGCCGCCACCTCTTCGGGCTCGAAACCCAACCGGTGCATGCCGGTATCGACCTTCAGCCACACGGCAACCGGCTGCGGCAGGCTTACCGCGGCCAGCGCTTCCAGCTGCCAGGGCTGATGCAGGGTCAGGGTCAGGTTCTCCTGACTGGCAACCAACAGCTCATCGGCCTCGAACACACCTTCCAGCAGGGTCACCGGCCGGTTGATGCCGGCTTCGCGGATCACCATCGCTTCTTCCAGACAGGCCACGCCGAAACCCTGAGCCCCCGGCAGCGCCTGCGCCACCCGCTCCAGGCCATGGCCGTAGGCATTGGCCTTGATCACCGCCATCAAGCGGCTGGCCGGTGCGGCCTGACGGGCGACCGCCAGGTTGTGTCGCAGCGCATCGAAATTGATGACGGCGCGGGTCGGTCGCGCCATCAGAACGCGTCCCCGGCATAATTTTCCGGCATGAAATTCTCGAAGCGGGTGTACTGACCGAGGAAGGTCAGCCGGCTGGTGCCGATGGGGCCGTTACGTTGTTTGCCGATAATGATCTCGGCCGTGCCCTTGTCCGGGCTGTCTTCGTTGTAGACCTCGTCGCGGTAGATGAACACGATCATGTCCGCATCCTGTTCGATGGCGCCGGATTCGCGCAGGTCCGACATCACCGGTCGTTTGTTGGGCCGCTGTTCCAGGCTGCGGTTCAGCTGGGATAATGCGATCACCGGCACATTCAGCTCTTTGGCCAGCGCTTTCAGGGAACGGGAAATATCCGAAATTTCCTGGGCACGGTTGTCCCCCGCGCCCGGCGACTGCATCAGCTGCAGGTAATCGATCACGATCATACCCAGATCATGTTCACGCTTGAGACGGCGTGCCCGGGCGCGCAGTTCGGTTGGCGTCAGCGCCGGGGTATCATCGATGAACAGTGGCGCCTCGGCGAGAATGCTGACCGCCGAGGTCAGGCGCGGCCAGTCGTCGTCATCCAGCTTGCCGGTACGCACCTTATGCTGATCGATCCGTCCCAGTGAGGACATCATGCGCATGGCCAGTTGTTCACCCGGCATTTCCATGCTGAATACCGCCACCGGAGAGCGGTTTTTGATAGCGGCATGCTCCGCCAGGTTCATGGCAAAGGTGGTTTTACCCATCGACGGGCGGCCGGCCACAATCACCAGATCGGAAGGCTGCAGGCCGGCGGTCTTGTCATCAAAATCGTGGAAACCACTGGGAATACCGGTAATCGGATCATCCAGCTGAAACAACTGATCGATGCGGTCAACCGCACGGGTGAGCAGGTCCTTGATGGGCTGAAAACCCTTACGCCCCTCACGCCCCTGTTCGGCGATGCGAAACACCTGCTGCTCGGCAAAACCCAGCAACTCGCCGGCATCGCGCCCTTCCGGCTGATAGGCGGCATTGGCGATGTCGGTACCGACCCGCACCATCTGGCGCAGAATGGAATGCTCACGCACGATATCGGCATAAGCCTGAATGTTGGCCGCGCTGGGAGTGTTCTGGGCCAGTTCACCCAGATAAGCCATGCCGCCGGCCTCATCCAGTTGCTGGGTATTTTTCAGTGACTGGGATACGGTAACCACATCCAGGGGTTTGTTCCCGGCGGCCAGATCGCGCAGCGCGCGGAAAATCAGCCGATGATCGCGGCGATAGAAATCCTCGTCCGTGACCCGGTCGGCGACCTTGTCCCAGGCTTCATTGTCCAGCATCAGCCCGCCCAGCACCGCTTGTTCGGCCGACAGGGAATGCGGCGGCATTTTCAGCGCATCGCTGTCAGCGCTGGCAAGCGGGAAATCCGCGGCAGTCAGGGATTCAGGCATGGACGGCACATTATCTCAAAGAACGTCTAGGCCGGAGGATAACACAAGCACCGGGCGCCCGGGATGACCGGACGCCGGTTGCCTGGAAGGCGGCCGTTTACTCGGCCTCGATAGTCAGTTTGATGGTTGCGTCGACGTCGCTATGCAAATGAATTTGCACATCAAATTCACCCAGGGTGCGGAACGGGCCTTCCGGCAGGCGGACTTCGTTGCGTTCCACGGCCTGACCGGCCTCGGTCACTGCCCGGGCGATATCGCCGGTACCAATGGAACCGAACAGTTTACCTTCGTCGCCGGCCCTCGCACTGATGGTGACCGCCAACTCATTCAGCGTCTCGGCACGCTGCTGGGCAATAGCCAGCGCCTCGGCAGCGGCTTTTTCCAGCTCGGCCCGGCGCGCCTCGAAAGCAGCCAGATTTTCTTCTGTCGCCGCCGTCGCCTTACCCTTGGGAATCAGAAAATTACGGCCATAACCCGGCTTGACGTTGACCTTGTCACCCAGATCACCCAGGTTGGCAACCTTTTCCAGCAGAATGACTTCCATCGTGTGTAACCTCTTTCTCGTTAACTCAATCTGGACAAATCCGGCTAATCCGCCGCCTGCCCCCTAAATCTGAATAGATTGTCGATCAACCCCAGCAAAGCCAGCAGGGGTGCTACCTGCAACCCCGCCAGCAGCAGCAATAGATACAATGCCACCAACCAGCCGACATGCCGTTTACGCTGATACGCCAGGGCATGCACCACCGCCAGACCCTGCAGCAACAGGCCGACGGATACCACCATCAGTCCATCCGCCGCCATCCGGCCCGCCATACCCTGCCAGAAAAAACCCATCAGCAGCAGGACGATGGCAAATACGGCCGTCGGCAGGCCCAGGCGTAATTGGCGGAACTCTTCCCCAAAGCCACCCGGGTTATACAACAACGACTGCCACCAGCGGCCCAGCAGCACACTCAATAGCACTCCCAGCACCAGTCCGGCACTGGCCACCGCGGTCATCCAGCGCGACAGAACCGCCACCTGGGCAGACAAATCCGGCCCGCCTTCACTGGCCAGACTGGCAAACACCGTCTTCAGGTTGGCGGCCCACCAGGCGGCCGGATCCCCGGCCAGCCCGTAGGCCAGCGCGATCAGAACCAGACCGAACAACACGCCGGCCTGTAAGGCCTGATCGAGACGAATGGTCTGGCGCAACACCACCGCGCACAGCCACACGGGCAACCAGTAAATCAGATTGGCAACAACCAACCCAAAAGGTTCCCCAAAACCAGGCCCGCCAGCAGGGCAGTCAACAGGAGCGCGCCCAGCAAGACCTGAATTCCGGACTGCCAGCCCCGGCGCAGGGTCACCAGCGCCAGAGACGCACCGCTCACATAAACAAATATCAGGGTCAGCGGCTGCAACAACAGCGCAATCAGCGCGGCAAATGCCACCACGCCGATGGCTGGCACTATACCCCGCATCACATAGGCCGCCAGCCGTCGCATCAATTCACGCATCAGCCCGCGGCCTCTCCCGCCAATACGCGGAATCACTACAGAGACTCATGCACAGTGCCCTCATCTGACGCATAGAATACCCTCGCGCGGGTTTCTTGAGGATATATAACCCGCGGTTACCGCGTCAGAGCATCAATGCGCGTCGCAGTACGGCAGCAGAGCCAGATAGCGGGCGCGCTTGATGGCCGTAGCCAGCTGGCGCTGATATTTAGCGCTGGTGCCGGTAATACGGCTGGTACGATTTTGCCGGTTTCAGTAATGTAGTTCTTGAGTGTGGCAAGATCCTTGTAATCGATCTGTTCCACGCCTTCCGCGGAAAAACGGCAGAATTTACGGCGACGAAAATAACGCGACATGATTCTGTTCCTCTGTTATTCAGGGCGGCCATTGACGCCCATCAAAGTCATATGTTGTACATGCAATGCCAGCCGACGATCAGCATCGCGGTAATTTTCCCGGGTGATAAACCCTTCCACCAGCAGTTGCTGATCGAGTTGCAGGGCTTCAGCCTGAGCGGCCAGAGCCGTGCCCGTACAGACCAGCAAGATCCGAAACCCCGCTTCCCGTTGCAGACCGGCCTCGGTCTGCTGTGATACGTGTTCCAGCACCAGACGGGTAATGGGAATGCCCGCCGGCGTCACGCGCTTCTCGGGTTGACGGACCACCTGACCGGACAACTGCATCCGGTTGAGCGGCTGGCCGATCGCGATCAGGCAGCGTCCTCGGAATCTTTGGACCCGGTTTCCGCCGCATCATAACCCGTCTCGGCGGCCTCAGTCTCCTTGGCGGTCTCAGCGGCATCGCCGGCCTTGCTTTCTTCACGCTCCGGCTTATCGTCGTCTTTCTTGACCAGCAGCGACGGCTCGCTGACGGCCTGTTTCATGGTCAGCACCATGTTACGCAACACCGCGTCATTGAAGCGGAAAGCGCTGGTCAGTTCTTCCAGAGCCGCCTGATCGCACTCGACGTTCATCAGTACATAGTGCGCTTTATGCACTTTGTTGATGGGATAAGCCAGCTGGCGGCGGCCCCAGTCTTCGAGACGGTGG
>Ga0114931_10003584_pt1 | contig 19599 bp, 12 predicted proteins | sample 2SBtaG_FD_89579 | JGI IMG/M metagenome (GOLD analysis project Ga0114931, IMG submission 89579) | Deep subsurface microbial communities from Kolumbo volcano to uncover new lineages of life (NeLLi) - 2SBTROV14_V59a metaG | ecosystem: Environmental > Aquatic > Marine > Volcanic | place: Kolumbo...
ATCCTCGCCTTCTTCGGCGAGCACGTCCACGCGGCCTAGCCGTTGACCGCGATCGCGGCGAAGAACGAGACCATGGCCAGCCCCGCCATCACGAGCAGCGGCACCCGGTGCACCTCGGCGCCGGAGGTGGGGCCCCGGGAGAGCAGGGTGCGGCTGTGGCTGAAGGTGCACCAGGCCACCCCCGCCGCGAGCAGCGCGACATCGACGGGATGGTGCCCCAGCACGCGGGCGATGTAGCCGCTGGCGAGCGCGAGGATGCTCGCGATGGCGAACAGCGCCAGGCCGGTCACCGACCCCGGCATCTCCACCATGTCGCGCCGCGTCCACGCGGTCAGCAGGACCGCGAGCCACACCGCCACCCCGTCCACGAGGAACGCCTGGACGCCGAAGGCGGGGAGCGATGCGCCCCGCGGTAGCGCGAGCAGCGCGAACAGGGGGCCGTCGAGGAGCAGGAGCAGCGCGGTCCACGGCGAGTCGGGGAGGTCGTTCTGGCCGTAGACGACGGCCAGGTAGGCCAGCACCGCGATCACCAGTCCGAAGAACAGGACGACGTTGACCGCGCCGATCCCGGCGGCGCCCAAGCGGGTCCCCCCGAAGATCGCCAGCGCCGGCAGCAGCCCCAGCCAGTGCAGGTTGGCCCAGCCGAGCAGGTGCGCGATGCGCACCGAGCGAGGGGGGGACGCGGCCGAGACCGCCTCGGCTTCTGGCGGAGGCAACATGGCGGCATGCTACCAGAGCCGCGCCAGGCCGTCGTCCCTGGTATGTTCTCGATCCTCCCAGGAGCCTCGTTGGAGCATCCTTGTCGCACCTGTGGCGCCTGCTGCGCCTACCTCCGGGTCACCTTCGACGATAGCGAGCTAAGGAGCCGCGGGGGTGATGTCCCGGATCGGCTGGCGATTCCGTTCAAGCCGGGCCGGCACGCGATGCGGGGGACGGTCGGGGTCTCCGAGCGACGGTGCGCGGCCTTCCAGGGGACGGTCGGTGACTGGACGACCTGCACCATCCACGCCGCCCGACCCACGCCCTGCCGCCGGTTCACCCCCTCCTACGAGGACGGCAAGCGCCACCAGCGCTGTGATCTGGCCCGGGAGGCCCACGGGCTGTTGCCGCTGACGCCCGAGGTGTGGGAGGCCTGGCGCCGCGAGGAGGCCCCGACGCCCCTCGAAGCGCCCACTCGGCTGTCCCGATCGGTGATCTGGGACCTGCACCGCACCTTCTATCGACAGATGGGACCCCGCGCGTGGCAGGAGGGCATCGTCCCCACCGACGTGTCCACGAACCCGCGAGTGGCCGACGCGTACGCTCACCTGGTGGTGACCTTCCTCCGCGACGCGCACCGGAAGCGCGCGCTGGACTCCTCCGAGCCGGTGTACGTGCTCGAGCTGGGGAGCGGCTCGGGGCGGCTCGCCTTCTATCTGGCCCGGGCGCTCGAAGGGCTGGAGGACGCCTTGCCCGCCGGGGTGCCGCCCGTGTGCGTCGTGGTCACCGACTTCGCGGACGCGAACCTCGAGTGGGTGGCTTCGCGACCCGCGATGCAGCCACTGATCGAGGCAAGCCGCGTCGACCTGGCGTGGTTCGACGCGGACGAGCCGGGCCCGCTCGAGCTCCGGGTCTCCGGTCGGGTCCTCGAGCCCGGAGCGCTGGCCAACCCGGTCGTCGTGGTGGCCAACTACGTGCTCGACAGCCTGAAGACCGACGCCTACCACCTCGTCGGGGGGCGCGCCCTGGACGTGCTCGTCGCTGCGGCTCGCCAGCCCGGAACCTCCGACGACTCGCCGCGGCTGGAGCCGTACACACTGCTCAAGGAGGAGCAGCCGGCCGACGACGCACCCTACGGCGACCCGGTGCTCGACGGTCTGCTCGAGGAGTACCGGAGTGGGCTCGTCGACACGGGGGTGTGGCTCCCGGTCGGCGCCGTGGGCGCCGTGCGCTACCTCGACACGCTGTCCGCTCGTCAGACGCTGCTGCTCGTCGGCGACAAGTGCTTTCGCACCCTGCAGGAGATGGAGCGACGCGTCGTGGCGCAGATCGCCACCCACGGCAGCCTGTCGGTGACCCTCAACCTGCACGCCATCGAGCGGGCCGTCGCGGCGCGGGACGGGTTCACCCTGTACAACGACAGTCCCGACCTCAGCTTCCTGTTCTCCGCCTTCGTGTTCCCCGGGCGCCGGGAGGACTTCCCGGAGCTCACCCTGGCCTTTCACGGGCACCTCGACGGGTTCGGCCCCCGGGCGGCGCACGCGCTGTCCTGGGCGCTGCAGGACGTGAAGGTGTCGGGGTTGGCAGCTCTTCAGATCCTGCGGGCGACGGCCTGGGACTGGCGGACCTTCGTGATCTATTTCCCAACCATCCTCGAGGCCCTGCGCCGGGGATCGGGGCAGGAGGACACGCGACGCCAGGTCCTCGATGCCCTGGATCGGGTGGCGGAGCTGGACTACCCGGTGCTGCCCCGGACCGGGTTCGCCAGGTTGCTCGGACTGGGCTACCAGGCGGTCGGGCGTCCCGAGCGGGCCGCGTGGTGGTATGTCCAGTCCATCGAGCGCGACGGTTCCACGGCCGAGTGCTGGTTCGACCTCGGGCGCTGCTTCGAGGGGAGGAGCCCGCGGCGTGCACGGGAGGCCTATCAGCGGGCGCTCGACGTCGATCCGGGCTTCCGGGCGGCTCGGGTCCGGCTGGACAAGCTCGAGGTCCCGTTGGAGGAGACAGAGCCATGAGTGCCGACGAGAGTGCCGGGGGACGCGAGGGCCGCGCGGCCGAGGGCGACGAGATCCCGGTGGAACAGAGAGTGGCCGGGCACCTGCGCCGCTACCGGGAGGTCTTCGACGCCGGCGGCCTCGGGGGCGTCCGGGAGCTGCCGAGCGTGTTCTGGGAGCTGCAGGGATACGACCCGGAGGACGCCGAGGGCCGTGGTGACCTGTTCGAGGTACTCGGCTACGACGCGCTGGCTCTGGAACGGCCGGGATGGGCCTACGTGTGCCTGCGTGCCGCCGCCGAGCAGCTCGATGTCGCCGGTGACCGCGAGGCGCTGCGCCGGGTGCGTCTCGCGGCGCGCCAGGTGCTCCGAACGTCCTTCGCCCCCTACGAAAGCGACGTCGCCTGCTACGAGGACATCCGACGCTGGGCCAGGGAACGGATCGCCGAGGTGGCCGCGCTCGCGCGAGGCGATGTCGAGGAGGACGAGCTGCAGCGGCCCGGATCGGTCGTCAACGCGACCACCGCCCTGAAGCACCAGTGGACCTTCCGGCTGCTTCGCACGCACGAGATCGGGCGTCGGATGCGCTTCGATGATCTCGTGGAGCGCTTCGGCCTCGCCCCCGAGGATCGCGTGCTCCTGCGGGTGCTCGCCGCGCTGCACTGGGATCCGGTCTTCGAGCACGCCGCGCTCGCCGCCGGGTTCGATGCGGGGCCGCTCACCGTGGGCCAGCTCGTGGACCTCGTGGCCGAGAGCCCCGGGAGCCGTCCCGGCTGGCTCGATCGCTTCGATCCCAGGCACCCGCTGTTGCGGTGGGGGCTCGTACACCTCGGAGGCACGGGGGCGTTGCGGCACCGCCCCGTGCAGCCCGCCGAGGCCGTGCTAGCGCGACTGGACGCGCGCGATGCGTGGCCGGTGGCCCTGCGAGATGTCGCGACCGTGCGCACGGTGCCGGAGCGTGCGCTGCCGTCCTTCCTCGGACCCGCCGCCGAACGGCTGGACCGCGTACACGAGCGGCGCCAGCGCACGGGCGCGCGCTTGCACGTCCTCCTCGCGAGCCCAAGCAGTATCGCCGCGCGCGGGCTCGTCGACCTGTGGGCGGGCGAACGGCGGATCCCCGTGATCGAGTTGGCATCGACGGCGCTCGACGCGGCCCAGATCCGAGCGCTGGCGGCGGAGGTCGCCCTGCGCGACGCCGTCGTGTTCGTGCCCCGCGAGGCCGGACCGGTGAGCGGCGATCTCGCGAGGGTCGTCGTCGGCAGCCTGCTGGTCGACACGGCGCCCACGGGGTCGCTGCGGGGACGGGCGCGCATCGACCGCGTGGTCGTGGTCGAAGTGGAGCCACCGGACCGGCCGACGCGGCTGGCCCTGTGGAACGAGGCGCTCATCACCCACGGACTCGCCGAGACGTCTCCCGAGGCGCTCGACGAACACCTCGGGGATTATGCGCTCCATCCGGGCGAGATCGCGCGGGTCGTCGCCCAGGCGGCTGACCAGGCGTGGCTGGAGCACGAGGGAGGCGGTCCCGTCCGGGCGGACGTCGCGCGGCTGCGGGACGTGCTACTCGACGACGCCGAGCTGGCCGAGCGCATCGAGGGCGAGTGACCCGTCAGCCGGGGCCGCTGCGGAGCCGCTCGCGCAGCACCTGCATCTGGTGGTGGAACGCGTCCTTGCCCCATTGCGCCTCGAGGCGCTCCGCGCACTCGTCGAAGGGCTTCTCGGCCGTGGGGCCGACGACCTGCCCGGCGAGCCGGCGACCCTCGAACAGCTCGGTGACCGCAGCTTCGCGGTCGTCAGCGGCCGCCAACTCCTCGACCGCGCCGATGGTGGCCCGCAGGTACAGGGCGAAGTTGTGCAGCTCCACCCCGACTCGCTGTACGCGCCGCCAGGTGGCGAGGCGCTCGGGGCCGGGCGTCATGCACCGGGCGATGCCCATGAGCGCCTGGCCGGCGACCGAGCGTTCGACATCAGAGCTGGCGTCGGAGAGGTCACGCACGATGGGCTCGTAGGCGCGGATCGCGCGCCGGGGCTCCCCGAGCTGTTCGAGGATCTGTCCCTTGGCCAGGCGAGCGCGCCCGACCAGCTCCGGGATGTGGAACGCTGCGGCGAGGTCCTCGGTCTGGTCGGCCAGGTCGAAGCCGCGGGTCGGGTCGCCAGCGCGGGCCACGGCCATCGCCTCCTCGAGCCGAGCGAGCACCCGTGGACGGTACTCGCCTTCTGCATCCGCGATCGCGGTGACCCGTCGCGCCAGCTCCGCGACCCGAGCGAAGTCGTCGCGACGCAGCGCGTCCGCCTGCAGGGCCCGCGCGGCATCCTGGGCGACCCGGAGCACGCCGTGGCGTTCCGCGATGGCGAGGGCCTCCTCGAACAACGGGAGCGCGGTGCTCGGATCGATCCGGTCCGTGCTGGACTGGCGCAGCGCTGCCTCGAGGAGCGCCAGATCCGCCGCGCGGGGGTCGTCGTCCTCGGCCAGGCGTTTGCGCACGAGCTGCAGCGCCTGGAGCAAGCGTTCGGTTGGATCCGCCGCCTCGGCGCGGGCGCGGAGGCCCTTCAGCTGGGCGGTCACTGCCCGGAGCTCCTCGGCCGACGCGGGACGGCCGCCAGCCGAGCGCCGCAGGATGCCGGCGACCGCCTGCACGGCCCCGTCGGCATCGGTGAGGACGCCCCCGAGGCGCTCGAGAAGGGTCGGATCCCCCAGGGTCTCGAGGGCCTCGGCGAGGTGCGGCTCGCCCCTGGTGCGATCGGCTTCGGCCGCCTCTCGCAGCTGGACCTGGTGTTCGGCGAGGGTGCTCCGGTGCGCGGCGGCGTCACGCGCCGAGCGCTCCGCCTGATCCGCGAGGGGGAGGAGCCCCTTCATCAGCCGATCCACGGCGTCCCTGGCTGCCTCGGGATCAGTCGGGGTCGAGCCCCAGGCGGTCGACACGACCTGCGCCACCGCGGATGCAGGCTCGTCGGCCTCGAGCGCGTCCGCCAGGTCGTGCAGCAGGTCGCCCCAGGCGCCGGGCGCACTCCGGGCCGCCTTGCGAAGCACCTCGGGCGAGACCGCCTCTCGCAGGGCGGCGACCTCGTCGTCGCCGATCCAGGACTGCTCGGGTTCGGGCATCACCAACCCAGGTGCGGGTGCTCGTTCTCCCCGCGCGCCTTGCGGTAGTTGAAGGCCCACGAGGTCATCGCCGCCACGTCCGCGTTGAAGCTCTGCGCGTCCTGCTCGGCGGCGTCCTTGTGCTGGTAGGCCTCGGCCAGGTAGTCCTCGCGCATGGACTCGACCTGGGTTTGCTGCCCCTGTTCATCGGTGACCTTCGCCTGGATCTGCGTACGTGAGTCGGCCACCGACGTGGCCACCTGCTCGCGGGCCGACGAGATGGCCACGAGGTTGTCGTGCTGGCCGGAGGAGGCGTCGTTGGTGGTCGACTGGGTGTCCTGGGCGCCCTGGTTGACGGCGTCCTGGCCGCCCGAGGCGTCGTTTCCGGCGCCTCCGGCATCGCTTCCGCTGGGGCCGCCATCGGCGTAGTCGGCGCCGTCGCCGCTCATGTAGCCCATGAGCCGCGACATCATCCCGCCCTGGCGGGAGTCGGACTGCTGGGTCTGCGGGTCGCCGCCGGCGAGCTGCGACTGGCGCTGGGCCTCGTCGGCCTGGCCCTGCGCGATCGGCTGTTCCATGCTGCAGACGTTCTGCTCGACGGTGGCAGCGTCCTCCTCGTCGAGGGCGCGATGCTGGTCGACCTGGTGCTGGACCAGCTGTGCACCGCCATCGGCATCGTGGGCGGCCGCCCAGTAGGTGAGGTACAGGTGGGCCTCTTCCTGGGCGTGGTGGTACTTCTCCTCCATCTCGGGGACCTCCTTGGGAGGCTCCACGAGCATCGGGCCGATGGACTCGTTCATCAGGCCGGAGCTCACGAACTCAGCCGAGTTCTTGCCGAACTCGTTCCACATGGCGAGGCCTTCCACCGCCATGCTCTTCTCCTCCTCGGGCCACTCCTGTTGCAGGAGGAAGGCTTCCTGGGCGTTCCGCGCGCGTGGCCCGCCGCCTTCGCCGCCTCCACTGCCTTCGTGCTCGTCGCCACCGCCGTCGGTGGGTGCGGCGCCCTGTCCGGCGGGGGCGGGGTGCGGCTGTCCGCCGCCCTGCTCCTCGGACCCCTCTTCCTCGCCGAGCCCTGCGGCCTTGCGCTCTTCCTCGTGCTCTACCTCGGCCTCGGCCTGCTTCTGCCCCCGCTCCTCGAGCCACTCCCCGAGGTACTCGAGGAACGCCTCGTAGGACGACCCCTTCCCGCCCATGGCGTTTCCGGAAGAGGCACGGGCGAAGAACGCCCTGAGGGGCGAGTCGCCCTCGGATTGGCCCATGTGCTCGTCGCGACTCTCGCGAGCCTGGTCGTCGCGGCGTTCGCGGAGGTGGTCGACCTTCTCCTGGTTATGATCGATCTGTTCGCCGAGCTGCTCCAGCTGGGGCCGCTTCTCGTCCAAGGCGTCGTTGCCCGACCGGATCGTCTCCTCTTGCTCGGCGATCGCGTCGCGATGCTGCTGGACGACGTCGTCGTGCTCCGCGGCGAGCTGCTGCGTGGCTTCGTGCTGGGCCTGCGCGCGCTCCAGGGACGGCTGCGCGTCCGGCTCGACGAGCTGCCCGTAGCGTTCGCGATGGTCGGCGAGGGTCGACTCCATCTGGTCGAGTTTCGCCCGCTCGGATGCGAGCTGGACGCTCAGCCCCTCGGCGTCCTCGTGGGCCATGATCTGGACCTGATCATCCGTGTTGCCGCTCGAGAGCTCCTCGCGTGCACGCTGGATGTCGTCGACATATCGCTCGAGCTGCTGGACGCTCTCCTGCTGCTGCTGGACGCTCTCCTGCTGCTGCTGGACCTGGGACTCCTGCTGCAGGCGCTCCACCAGCCGTGCCTGCTGTTCGGCCTGGTCGTGGAAGTGCTGGGCCTGCCGCTCGGCCTCGGGCAGGGCTCGCTCGTGCTCGGCCTTGAGGTGCCGAGCTTCGTCGATGGCGTGCTCCTGCTCCTTGATCTCGTGGTCGAGCCGCTCGTGCTCCCGGTGCTGCCTGGGGAGCTCCTCCTGTGCGTCGTGCGCGGAGGTGCGAGCTGCCCGCTCCTCTTCGGCGATCTCGTGGCTGGACTTCTCCTCGCCCTCCTCGTGGTGTCCGCCCGCTCCCTCTTCGTGCTCCCCATGCGGGGTGCCGCCGCCTTCTTCGCCGTGCGGCGCGTGCTCCTCCGGGCTGCGGGACTGGCCTTCGGCGATGCGGAGCAGACGCTCGGCCGCTTGGTGCTGGCGCTGCGCGCTGCGAACCTCTCGCTCCAGCCTCCGGATGTGGGCTTCGGCCACGCCGGCCTGGTGCGGCTCCATGTCGATGGCGTTCGCGCGTAGCTCTTCGATCTGGTGCTGCTTGTTGCGAACCGAGCTTTCGAGGTCCTGCATGCGCCCGTGGACGCGCTGGAGGTGTTCACCGGTCACTTCGCGGAATCGGCTGGGCCGCAGACGATCCAGCTCGCCGACCGCCTCCCGCAGGTGGCTCACGCCGTCCTTGAGTGGCTCGAAGTTGTTGATGCTACGGAGGCGATCGAGGACGTGTTGCGCCGCGCGGCGCACCAGTCCGGGCCGCTCCTCGCCGTGGCCGTGACCCGTGCCGCCTTCCTCATCGTCGTGGTGGCCCTGGCCGCCCTCCTCGTCGTCGTGGTGGCCCTGGCCGCCCTCCTCGGGCTGGTGCCCCTGGGTCTCGTGCTCGGGGGGGGGTGTGGAGGACTCCTCTTCGCCTCGGGGCGACGCGTGCTCCTCGTTCGGCGCCTGGGCGCTCGGCCCCGCGGCCTCGACCTGGCCCTGGGCGTCGTCGTGGCGCTGTTGCAGATCCTCCACGCGACCCTGGAGCTGTTCGTTCCCGTGGGTGGCGTTGTCCTGGTGACCCTGGGCGGCGGATGTCTCGCTGCTGGCATCGGAGGCACCGCTCTGGTGGTCGGACGCAGAGCTCGGCGTGCCCTCCTCCACCTCCGCGTGCCGATTCTCGGGGGCGTGGCTGACATGCTCCCGGACGTGCTCCCCGAGAGCGTCGCCCTGGACCACCCCCACCTTGTCCCCGAGCCCCTCGGCGTCCTCGTCGACGCCGTGGACCTGCTCGCCGAACTGCCCGGCGGGCACCATGAATGCGGCCGCAACTCGGAAGATCAGCCCGTAGGCCTTGAGCGCGATGACGATCGGCCCGAGGACGGTGACGATGTCGGCGAGGATGCTGCCCGCTTCGACGAGCCAGTAGCCGGCCGGGACGAGGAACCCCAGGCCGAGCCACGACAGGCAGATGCCGACGATGATGAAGATCGCGCCCAGGATGTAGCACAGGGCCGAGAGGACTCCGAGGACCTGCGCGATGGTGTCGAGGAGATCGGCGAGGGCGCCGATGAAGTCGGCCGCGGCGGCGCAAAGCAGCCCCACGCGGTCGGTGAAGGAGAGCCCTTCACCGAAGGCAGCCATGAAGTTCTGGCCGGCCTTCTCGGCGCCTTCCCAGGCCTTCTCGCCGCCCTGGATCCACGGGTTCTTGTCGACGGTGTAGAAGTCGGACGTGAACACGCCGGACTGGATGAGCTGGATCGCCGGCCCGATGACCGGCACCTCGTCGCCGAGCAGGCCCTTGCTCACGCTGTTCAGGGCCATGTCGCCGACGGATCCCAGGGTGTTCAGGATCAGCGAGTCCCGGGCGCCGTCGATGAACCCGTTCATGAAGCCGGTGCTGAAGCTGCGGGCGAGCTCGGAGCTGATGATGTTGAAGCGGGTGCCGGTGGAGCCGGCCGCTTCCGTCATCGTGTCCTGGAACTCACCGTAGTGCCCGACCTCGGATTCGATCTGCTCCATGACGCCGCCGGGCTGCATGGCGACGTCGGCCTGCTGGAACTGGGGGAGGGGTGGGGCATCCAAGGACGCGCGATCGGCGACCGAGCCCTCGCCCGGCGCGGATCCGCCCGACCCGGGGCCACCCTGCCCGGCTCCGCCGGCTCCGGCGCCGGCGTCTCCCTGGCCACCGTTGCCCTGGTCGCCGTTGGCCTGGCCGTCCTGCTCCTGTCGGGCCTCGCCGGCCTTGCGCTTCTTCGCGGCTTCCTCTGCGGCGAGCTGTCGTCCCTTGGCCTTCGCCTCGCGCTCGATGTGGTCGAAGGCCATCTCGGTGGCGTGCCAGAAGCCACGACCGTCGAACTCCTCGTTGAACGCCGCCATCATCTGGGCGCCGTCCTCGTCGTCCATGATCGCGCCCTTCCACTGCTCCGCAAGGCGCTCGAACTCCTTCGTGCCGCGGATCCGGGCCATGGCGTGGTCGGCGCGGCGCTGGCGCTCGGCGCCCTCGTAGTCGTCGTAGGCGTCGTACAGGTCGTCGAAGGCGGACAGATCCTTGATCTGATCGGCGATGCCGTCGACGCCGTCCTCGTACCGCTCGACCTTTTCCTCGCGGTTCTCGTCGGGGGGTGCGCCAGGTGAGTTGGGTTGATCCTGGTTGCTGTCCGCGTTGGTCTGCATCGCTTCGACCTCGGGGGCGGTCGTCGCGTCGAAGGCCTGCAGCCGGGCCTGGATGGCGGCCGTAGCGGCGCCACCGCCGGACTGTCGAGCGGTGTGGCCTGCCGGTAGTGCGACGGTCGGCTCGCCGGCGGCAGCGGCCGGACCACCACCTACGAGCGCATCGCCGAGCGCGTCAGCCTCCGCTTCGGCCAGGGCCCCGGAGGCGCCTTCGCGGAAGGCGACGTCCTGCTGGGCGACGTGGACGACCTCATGGGCGAGGAGCGCGCGCCCCTCCCGGGCAGACGGGTCGTAGGAGGACGGATCGAGGAGGATCTCGCCTTGCTCCATCAGGCCGAGCGCGCCGACGGCTCGGGTGCGCTCGCGGGCCACCTCGTCCACGCGGACGTGGATGTCGGCCAGGGACAGGCCGAGGCGACGGGTGAGATCGCGGAGCAGGCTCGCGGTCGCGTCGCGCCGGTCGGCGTCGGCGTCCGTGACCGGACCGGAGGCGGTCGGCTCCTGCAGCCCGGAGATGACCGCGGCGGCATCGGGCGTGCCACCGAGCGCTGCGGTCGCCTCGTCGACCGCGCCGAGGGTGGCCATGGCCTCCTCGGCCTGGGCGTCGGCGTCCTGCTCGGCGGCGTCGGTGGGCTTCGAGATGTACATCTCGGGACCGAAGAGGCCGTCGAGCTGGCCCTCGTCGTGCTGCTTCACGTGGGCGAGCTCGTGGGCCAGCGTCTGCTCGCCGGCCTCGGTGCCGGGGCGGTACTCGCCGGGGGCGAAGAACACGTCGGCACCGAGCGCGAAGGCGCGGGCGCCGAGGTCGCGGGCGGCCTCGCCGGCCGCGGCGTCGGTGTGGATGCGCACGCCTTCGAAGCGGTGGCCGAGGGCGGCGGACATGCGCTGGGCGACGGCGTCGGGCAGCGGGCGACCCGCGCTCTGCTCGGTGCGCTCCTCGGGGGCGCGCTCGGCGCGGAGGCGGCCGCCGCCCGCGTTGCGCTTCAGCATCGCCGGGGCGCCGTCGGACGGGGCGTCGGGGGCGGGGTCGCCAGAGGGATCGCCGTCGTCCCCGAGCGCCGGGGCGGCGGTCTCGGGCTGGGCCGCGGTCTCGGCGGCGGCCTCGGCGGCGGCCTCGGTCTCGACGGGCTCGGGCTCGGGCTCGCTCTCGGCGGTCTCGGTCTCGACAGCGGTCTCGGGCTCGGCCTCCACGGCGGTCTCGGGCTCGACGTCGACCTGGGGGGCGGGCTGCTCGGCTTCGGCGGAGAGATCCTGGTCGACCTGTACCAGCCGGCGGAGGATGCGGGTCTCGTTGGCGTAGGCTTCGCGCTCGTGGGCGTCGCTGGGGCTCGAGACCTCCATGTCGCTGCCGGCGGAGGGCAGGCGGCCCTCGTCGTGCTGCACCACGTGGGTCAGCTCGTGGGCGAGGAGGCGGTCGGTGAACGCGGTGCCGGGGCGATAGCCGCCGCGGCCGAAGAAGACCTCGGCGCCCAGCGCGAAGGCGTGGGCGTTGAGCGCCTCGGCGGCGCGTTCGGCGGCGCCGTCGGCGTGGATCTGCACGTGGCCGAAGTCGTGGTCGAAGGCGGTCTCGAGGCGCTCGCGCTGCGCGGCCTCGAGATGTCGCCCACTGCTCGCGGCGATCGCGTCGGAGGCGACGTCGAGCTCCAGCGCCTCGGCGTAGCGCATCAGGCGCGTCATGGCGGTGTTGCTGGAGAGCGGGCCACCGCCCTGCAGGCCGCCGAGGGCGCCGGTCATCTGGGTGGCGATGGCGGTGCCGAACCCGTCCATCTGCTCGCCGGACAGGGCGGCGCCGAGCAACTCGTTGCCCGCGACGTCGTGCAGGACCGACAGGGTCTGCGCCTCGGAGAGCTCGGGGCGCGACGCGATGGACGTGGAGGACTGCTCGTCTTCGTCCGCCCCGGCGATGTCGGGGGCGACGTGGGCATCAGAGGGGCGGACGGAGAACCGGCCGTCCCGGTCTTCAGAGGAGGAGCGCTGAGACATCGAGTTTCCCGCGAGAGAAGGGAAATAGAGAACGAGGGGAGTTTAGCACCTCGAAGGGCCCTTGTCGTGCGGTTCTCGGGCCGGTTTGCAGGGCTGGGGTCAGGCGATCGGATCCAGGGCGGCGATCGCCCGGAACCAGCCGACCAACGCCTCGGTCGTCGGACTGATCGTCGCCCACAGAGCGCCGGCCCGGGCGAGGTGGCGGATGACCTGTGACGAGCCCGTCCACCCCCGGGCGATGGTCGGGCCGAAGGGGTGGTCCCCGACCTCGCGCAGGTCGCGCACGTGCAGGCCGATTCGCCAGGCCGCGTGATGGACGGCCGAGACCGCGAGGTAGTCGCGGGCAGGCTCGGGGCAGGCGCGGGGGTCGTCGGTCGCCCAGGCGGCCAGGAGGCGGCCCGCCACCAGCGGATCGGGCTGGGCCTCGTCGCACAACAGCCACACGAGGTCGTCCGCGGGCCAGCGGCGGCAGGCGTGCTCCCAGTCGAACCACACGATGCCGCTCGCGGTCATCGCGGCGTTGGCCGGGCGCGTGTCCCGCTTGACGAAGGCGTCCCCGGGGACGGCGAACAGCCGGACGAGGGCATGCTCGAAGTCGGGCGCGCTAAAGGGCACGCCGAGGTCGTCGCCCACCTGGCGCACGGCGTCCAGCCGCTTCATTGCCCAGGCGACCCCGTGGTTCTGCCGGGGCGCGGGCAGAGCGAGGCGGCGGCCCACCTCGACCGCGCGGGTCAGGCTCTGGAGGGCGTGCTCCAGGAGCGCGCTCGGACGCGCGTCGGGAGCCCACAGGGCCTGTGCGAGGGTGACCTCGCCGACGTCCTCCTGCAGGAGCCACCCGCCTTCGAAGGCGAGGGGTCGGGGCACCGGCGCGCCGCCGTCGTGCAGGGCCCGGAGCACGGCGGCCTCGAACCGTCCCCGGCGGGGGTCGGTGCGGTGGGTGGCGATGAAGGTCTCGCCGCGCACCACGATCCGGACCGATCCGTGGCGAGAGCCGTTGGCGCGCCGGAAGACCCGGATGACTTCGGGCTCGCGACCGAGGTGGGCGCGGCAGAGGTCGACGAGCGCGGAGTCCATCGGGCTACCCATGGTGCGAGTGCAGGCCGAGGCCGGCGACCATCGCGATCATCCACATCGCGGCACCGAACCCCGAGGTGTCGCGGCCGGCGCCGTCGCCGCCGAGGGCGCGCAGGTGCGACCACGTGGCTCCGGCGACCCCGACGAGGAGCACGACGAGGCTCGTCCAGTGGCCGAGGACGTCGTGGTGCAGGTAGGGCCAGAAGGGGGCGAACATGCCGGCGAGGCCGGCGACGATGAGCCACGTGGTGCACCCGAAGAGACTCTCCGCACCGTCCGAGCGGGCGATGCCGAACCAGAGGGCCGCCACGCCGATCCACAGGGCCAAGCCGTCGACGAAGAACGCCTGGATCGCGAAGCCGGCAAAGCTCCTGGGCCCTGCGAGCAGGGCGAAGAACGGGCCGTCGAGCAGGATCCACAGCGCGGTCCAGGGCGAGGCCGGCGCCGGGGCGACGTTCAGGACGATCCCCAGGTAGACCACCACGGCGATCAGGCCGCCGAAGAGCACCATGGGGGCGGCGAAGGGCAGGCCGTACAGCCGGAACACGCCCCAGGTCGCCACGGCGGGCAGCACGCCCAGGTACATCACGTTCACCCAGCCGAGCACCCAGGCGATGCGCTCGGGGCCGGTCAGCGGCGGTGGGTCGTACAGACCCTCGGGGATCGGCTTGGCCTCCCCGACGGGGGCGTCGGAGGGGGGAGGGGACTCGGGCTCGCTGGGGATGCGCATGAGTCCTCTTGATACAACAGGACCGGGGCGGCTGGCCTGTCGAGGCTCGGCCACTTCGCAGGACGACCCATGTGCAACCCCCGAAACCCCGTCTCGAAGTGCCTCCCTGCGCTTGCCCTGCTCGCGGGATGCACGCGGCCGGTCGCGCCCGATCTCGGGCTGGTCCCGACGGTGCAACGACCGGCGGACGGGCTGTGCGTCTCGCTGTTGCTCGACACCCTCGTCGACGCGGTCACCACCGATCTCGGCGGCGAGCTGATCGCGATGCTCGGCTACGGCGTGCCGTGGGCGACCTCGGTGCCCGACGCCGACATCTTCTACCCGCCGGACGACCCGAACGACCTCGCGACCTACGCCGCCGCCGCCACCCGCTACGGCGATCGCGTCCACACCTGGGAGATCTGGAACGAGCCCAACGCCGGTTTCCGGTTCTGGAAGCAGGACCCGTTCTCCATCGGCGGCGACCCGCAGGGCTACGCCGACCTGTTCGTCGCCGCGGCGGACGCGATCCACGCCGCCGACCCCTCGGCGCGGGTGCTGCTGGGCGGCGTGTTCTTCCACAGCCAGGGCTACACGGGCGGGGTCGAGTTCCTCCAGCAGGTGGTAGACGCGCGCCCCGAGGTGCTGGAGAAGGCGGACGCGGTCAGCTTCCACACCTACACGCTCTACCCGCCGCGCCGGCCCCCGGAGGCGGACACCGACGGCGAGGTCTCGCTGTCCGAGATGATCGCGAAGATCCGAGCGGTCACGGGCGACCTGCCGGTCGTGATCACCGAGGCGGGGTGGCCCTCCTTCGACACCGTCGACGAGGACACCCAGGCGGCGTGGCTCGTGCGCGAGTACGCCCTGGCCCACACGAGCGGGCTGCAGGACGTGTGCTGGTACACCCTGGAGGACTCCACCGACCCGCAGGCCAACCCCGAGCGTGCCTTCGGGCTGATGCGGCAGGGGGCCACCGAGGACAAGCCGTCGGGCGTGGCCTACCGGGCGCTCGCCGGCTCGCTCTCGCAGGTGGGCACCGGCTACGGCCACGCCGAGGCGGCGCTGGACCTGCCCTACGGGGTCACCGCGATCCGCTACGCCGGCGACCGGACGCTCACCGCGGTGTGGAGCACCGGCGACCCGGCGGACGTCGCGCTGCCACCGGTCGAGCGCGGCTGCGGCCAGGTCCCGGTGCACGCGACGGGCACGCCGAGCCTCGTGGTCCAGGGCGGCGGCTGCGAGGGCCGATGAGCGTCACTGCACCTGCACGATGTTCACCACGTCCATCTGGATGAACTGGCCGTCGTAGGGATCGGGCGCGGGCGGCACGTCCGGGACGACGACCGGGTTGCCGTCGACGTCCTGGTTGCTGATCAGGTTGCCGTCCTGGGAGTCGGCGAACAGGCGCACCGTGGCCCCGGCGGCGGCGAAGATCGTCCGGCTGTAGTCGATGGACTCGCAGGAGTGCAGCTCGGCGGTGCCCGCGTTGAGGAAGTACCGCTGCGCGGGCTCGTCCACGTCGAGCTCGTAGATGTTGTAGTTGCCGTCGAGGTGCTGGCCGCCGACGTACCACAGGCCGTCCGCGGTGCCACCCGTGTAGCTCTGCTCCTCGATGACGCCGCGGAACCGCAGGGTGATCGCCCACAGGGTCCCGTCGGGAGCGTTCAGGACGTTGCTGATGTCGATGGTGGGCGTGGCCGCGGAGCACGCATAGGCGCTGTTCTGGGCGGCGCAGGCATGTCCCACCGCAGCCCCTGCAGGGTCGCGCTGAAGTCGGGCTCGCAGCTCGTGCCGTCGCCGGTGAACCCGTCGTTGCAGGTGCAGGTGTAGCTGCCGTCGGTGTTCGCGCAGGTGGCGTTCGCGTTGCAGGGGGCCCACAGGTCGCACTCGTTCACGTCGACGCAGGTGGTGCTCGTGGTGCTCGCCGTCCACCCGTCGGCGCAGTCGCAGGCGGCGGTGCCGCCGGCGTCGTAGCAGGTGCCGCCCGGGCCGCAGGCGACGCCGCTGCACACGTCGTGCGGCGTGCAGGTGGCGCCGTCGAAGCTCCAGCCGGTGTCGCAGGCGCAGGTGTAGCCGCCGTCGGTGTTGGTGCAGGCGCCGTGGTCGCCGCAGGGCGGGGTGCTGGTCGAGCACTCGTCGACGTCGGTGCAGGTCAGACCGTCCCCGGCGTAGCCCGGGTCGCACGCGCACTGGGCGCCCTCGCCGGCGGCGTCGGGCGCGACGCAGCTCCCGTGGGCGTCGCACGAGAGCTCCTCGCAGGCGACCGCGCACACCAGCAGCAGCACCTGAAGTCAACGCATGACTCCCCCCCTCCTCTCGGAAAATGGACCCCTGAACCCTAGCACCGGCGCCTGGGAGGCGACACCGCATCGACTTCCCGGCGATTCATGCCGAATCCCCCGGCGGGCTTCGTGAACACGACCGCCGACCCGATCGCCGACGAGCCGGAGCGCGAGGTCGTCGCCACCTGGGCCTCGGGCCCGGCCTCGGCGGGCACGTGCGATCCGGAGCTCGTGCTCACCCGACCGGGCGAGGGCGTGGTCGTGGACGCGAGCTCCACCGGGTTCCAGGGCGTGCCGTTGATGGCGACCGTGCCGGGCGACTGGGAGGTCCCCGTCGAGCAGACGAAGATCGGGCTCGCCTACCCGCAGTTCCTGACCTGGGTGCAGGACGTGGCGGCGGTCTGCACGCCCGGATCGTGCGCTGCCGAGACCTCTCCGGGTTCCTGCCGCGAGGGGTCCCGCTCACCGCGACCGCGTCGAGCATCGGCCTCGACCAGACCTGGCTCGGCACCAAGGCGCTCACCCAGACCACCGTTCCCAACATCTACATGATCCAGTCCATCTTCTCCTTCGGCGGCTGCGGAGCCTACTCGAACCCGGCGTACTGGAACCCGTACAACAGCATCGGCTACGGCGTCCGCTGACGCTCCCGGTGGTCCGGATCGCGCCCGCGTGTGGTAGGACCCGCAGCGACCGGAGGCTCGCATGAAGTACCGCTGGGCAGGGCTCGGTGACCTGAACGCCTTCTTCGGGCTCATGCTCGACAACGTCGTGAACCTGGTGCTGCTGGCGGGCATCCTGGTCGGCGTCTACGGCTTCCCGTCGGACATCGTCTACCGGCGCATGTTTCCGGGCACCGCGCTCGGGGTGATGTTCGGCGACCTCGTGTACACCTGGCTCGCCTTCCGGCTGGCGAAGAAGGTGGGGCGCGACGTGACCGCGATGCCGCTGGGGCTCGACTCGCCGAGCACCATCGGCATGGCCTTCGCGGTGCTCGGGCCCGCCTTCCAGGTGGCGCAGAAGGCCGGGATGGACACCCAGGCCGCCGCGCTCCACGCCTGGCACGTCGGCATGGCCGCGATGGTCGTGATGGGGTGCATCAAGGTCGTCACCGCCTTCTTCGGCAAGACGGTGCAGCGGATCATCCCCGCCGCCGGGCTGCTGGGGACCCTCGGTGGCATCGGCATTGCGCTGCTGGCCGCCCTGCAGTGCGGGGAGCTGTTCACCGAGCCCATCGTCGGCTTCGCGGCGCTCGGGGTGCTCTGGTACTCGCTGGTCTCGAAGATCAAGCTGCCCTTCGGCTTCCCCGAGGTCGGCGCCTCGGCGCTCATCGGCACCGCGCTGTTCTACCTGCTGTACGCGGGCGGGTTCACCCACGCGCACCTCGACCTGCACGAGGTCGCGTTCCCCATGGGCCTGCCGCTGCCCACCCTCGGCTTCGTCGACGGGATGAGCGAGGCGCTCGGGACCTACTTGCCGGTCGCGCTCCCCTTCGCGCTGCTCACCGTGGTCGGCGGGATCAACGTCACCGAGAGCGCGCGGCTCGCCGGCGATGACTACGACACCCGCGAGATCCTGCTCACCGAGGCGATCGCCACCCTCATCGCCGGCATCTGCGGCGGCGTGTCCCAGTCCACGCCCTGCATCGGGCAGCCCGCCTACAAGGCGATGGGTGGCAAGGCGGCCTACACGCTCGCCACCGGCCTGTTCGTCGGGCTCGGCGGGATGCTCGGGTACATCCCGTTCATGGCCGCGATCCTGCCCAAGCCGGCGCTGATCCCGATCCTGCTCTTCGTAGGCGTGGACATCACCGAGCAGGCCTTCCACGCGGTGCCCAGTCGGCACGCGATGGCGGTCGCCTTCGCGATGCTCCCGAACCTCGCGCAGATGGTGGTGATCATCATCTCCCAGGCCAGCGGGGCGCTGATGGCCGCGGCCCTCGACCCGGTCGGCACCCAGTCGGCCACGGGACTGCCCCTGGACTTCATCCACACCTCGGGCGCCTTCGTGATGTTCGCCCACGGGTTCATCCTGACCGGCATGCTGTGGGGCGGCGCGCTCGCCTTCCTCATGGACCGCAGGGCCGGGGCGGCGACGCTGACGATGCTCGTGTGCGCCGGACTGTCGCTGTTCGGGGTGATCCACTCGGTGTCCCCGGACGGCGGCGTGTACCTGCCGTGGCACGTCGGCTCGACGCTGCCCGTGGAGTGGACCGTCGGCTACGTCATCGTCGCCGCGACCTTCTTCCTCCTGTCCCACTCGAAGGAGTTCGCCCAGGCGTCCGCCGAGGAGGCGGAGTCGGCCGCGGAGCCTGCGGCGGCCGCGAAGTAGCGGCGGGTCGAGACGCGCGCCCGGTCGGTCGCGCGAGACGTCCCGATCCACCGCCCGAGCACGCCGCCGGCCGCGGTGATCAGGATCCAGGCCGAGACGAGCGTGAGACGTCGCACGATTCCCTCGGGAGCCGACCCGGGTACCACAGCCGAAATCGGCGACCCGAAATCGGGGAATGGGGTGCGAGCAGCCCGCCTACAGGGCGAGGCGGCGCGCGGCGTATTCCTCGAGGGGGCAGCCCTCGGGCAGGCACTCGTGCTCCCCGACCAACTCGAGCGCTCTCTCGAGCGCCTCGTGCATCGCGACGAACCACCCGGGCTGGGTCGGGTAGAGGTTCTCCTCGCCGATTTCGTCGGCGATGCCGGTGCGCTCGATCAGCGCCAGCGCGCGCTCGCGGAGCCCGACGAGCAGCAGGTGCCGCCCCTGGGCCGCCATCGCCTTGTGGGCCTCCTCGAGCACCGTCGCGGTGGTGAAGTCGAGCGCGCGGGTCCGCTTGAGGCGCACGATCAGCACCTGCACCTCCGGGTCGGTGATCACGTCGAACAGGGCATGGCGGAGCTCGTTGACCGCGCCGAAGAACAGGGAGCCCTCGATGTGCAGCACCCGGATCGCGCGGCAGCCGCCCGGCGCGGAGTGGCCGTGGCCCACCGGGCGCTCCTGCAGGCGCAGGTTCGAGTCCACCACCAGCTCCCGCACCGTGAGCATGCGCGCGCGGCGCAGGAACAGGATCAGGCTGATGAACACGCCGAGGTAGATCGCCTGGTCCAGGCGCAGCAGGAAGGTCCCGCCCAGGGTCGCCAGGAAGGCGATGGCGTCGCTGGCCCGCGCACGGATGAGGGTGCGGATCGCCTCGAGGTCCACTAGGTTGACCGCGACCACCAACAGCAGGCCCGCGAGCATCGGTACCGGGGTCAGGTCGACGAGCGGCCCGAGGAGCACCAACACGAGCAGGATCACCCCGCCCGAGATCAGCCCCGAGAGCCGCGATCGGGCGCCGTCCTCGAGGTTGAGCGCCGACTGCGACACGCTGCCCGAGACCG
>Ga0114931_10003585_pt1 | contig 19598 bp, 14 predicted proteins | sample 2SBtaG_FD_89579 | JGI IMG/M metagenome (GOLD analysis project Ga0114931, IMG submission 89579) | Deep subsurface microbial communities from Kolumbo volcano to uncover new lineages of life (NeLLi) - 2SBTROV14_V59a metaG | ecosystem: Environmental > Aquatic > Marine > Volcanic | place: Kolumbo...
GCAGTTGCACGGTCATTTCACCCAGTTGCATGCTGCCCAACAAGGGAAAGTACAGATCGACGAAAGGTGCAAACCATTCAAGTTGCACGGGATAGGCGTCTTTGTTGATTTCGCTTATCACAGCGGCCAAATCCTCCCATAAAATATGCGGTAGCATAAATCGATCATGCAAGGTGCCTTGCCATGGCACGAAGTCGGCGGGTGGCGGGTGATGATGAATATGGGCGAGCAGGGCCCGTACCAATAAAACCTGCAATGATGCCAATTGGTAATGCGGCGGCGATTCAAAACTGCGCAGTCGAATACGGCCCAGGCGGCGCGACTGGCGCTGGGGTGCATACAATTGGTCGACCTGAATTTCCGCACGGCTCATGTCGCCGGTGGGATCGGCAAGCAAGTGGCGAAGCAGCCGGTCCGGTAGCCATGGATAGGGATTGGGACCATTCGGGAAGCCAGACAACGCGATTCCCAGCTCATACAGGGCGTCGTCACGTGCTTCATCCGGTCGGGGCGCATGGCCGCTTGGACCGATATGACGGCCGGCAAAAAAGTATGACAGGCTGGGATGCCGTTGCCAGTAGGTGATCAGACCCCGCAACCACGCCGGTTGTGTTAAAAAAGGGCTGCGTGATGGTGTTGGTCCGCCAAATGTGAGACTACCGCCGCGACCGGCGGGTAGGTGTATGCCTTCAGCGGTGACACGCTCGGCATGCAATCCCAACTCAGCCGCCAGTTGGTAGGTAACATCAAAAAAGTCTTTTTGTTGCTGCCAGTCACGGGCGGTGGGAAGTTGCAGGCGCAGTACGTCGGCATCCGGCTGCACAACCAGCCGGTGCAGGCGATAGTCCAGGGGAGGTTGGTAACCTTCCAATGCCACCGGTATGTCTTCTTTTAACGCCGTTGCCTCGATCGCGCCAAGCAGTGTCAGGTAGTGTTCAACATGGCTGAGCGGTGGCACAAAAACCCAAAGCTTTCCCTGGCGTACTTCGATACTGATCGCGGTACGCGGTGGTTTTGCAAGCTCGTCGATACCATTGGCGGTTCCCGGGTTTTTCAGTTTAGGGCCAAGTGTTGACAGTCGTGCGCTCAGTTCGCCTACCCGTTCGCGCGGCAACGGTCGTTCGTCAAACGGGCTGGCCTCCGTGTTTATATCCAGGGGTTCGGTTTCTCCGGCAGGCAGGCTATCCAGCGGCAGGCGCAACCCCAGGGCCGCGTCGCCCGGCTGAACATACAAACCGCCGCGCCGAAATCGCCAGTGACCGCTGGCCCACGTTTCCTGCAACGGATCCCAGCGTATAGGTAACACGAATCCCACCACTTCACCGTGACCGCCGGACAAGCGGGTTGCCAGCGCCCGGCGCTGCCCGGGATCCTGCAATTCCGCCGTGGTGGGCGTGTAGTCGATAAGCGTGGGGTTATTCCACAGCTCGAATAAACTGTCGTCACGGGCTTCGATGATAAATGTTGGGTCAATGCCCAGTGCTAACGCCAGCGATTGCATAAACGGCTTGGCTTGCGTGGCATAAACCCGCCGCGTCGGCCCGCCGCCCACGGCATTCAATGGCGAATGCCGCCACGCGGCTTGACCATCGGCACGAAAATAAGCATTCAATTGCCAGCGCGGCATCGGTTCACCTTGAAACCACTGGCCTTGACCGAGTTGTACCACGCCGCCGGGAAACAAGCGGTCTTTGAGGCGTTGTATCAATGCTTCGGCGGTATGCCGCCTGGACGGATCCTGGGTGTCAAACTGCCAGGGCGGCGATTGCCCGTCAAGGCTGGTCATAAAACTGATTTCAGCGCTACTGCATAGCGCCATGTTGTTTTTTTGCAATGTGTCGTCGACAAGCGCGGCGGTTGCGCATATATCCCGCCACTGGGTGTCGGATAGCGGCCTTTTAGGTGCTTCGGCTATCAGGCGCCGAAGTTGGATGTCTTCCGTACAGCTTTCCCGGCAGTGTTCCCGGTAACCAACAATGGGTACCGTGCGTAGCGGGTCGGGGGCACTGGCCAAGGGTATATGGTTTTCAGCGGTGAATACACCGTGGCAGGGATCCAGGCCAATCCAGCCGGCGCCGGGCAAGTACACTTCACTCCAGGCATGCGATTTGGCGCTGTCTTGTCCGTGGTCAGCGAGTTGAAGGTGATAACCGGAGGTAAAGCGGGCGGCCAATCCCATGCCGCGCAGGCTCAATGTCAGCAACCATGCAATATCCCAGGCCGATCCGCCGTGGTTTTTAATCACCGCATCCACGTTCACGGCGCCCGGTCGTATGGCGGATAGCACCTTTAGCCTGCTATGCACATAGGTGTTAATACGGGTCAGCTGTTCAATCACGTAGCAAGGTGAGTTGTCCAATTCAACCAACCAGTCATCCAACACCGGGTGGCCGCCGAACTCCCTGTACGGCGCCAGTTCTTTGCGCAGTTGCCCGGCGTACGTAAATGGATACTGATTGGCGTCGGTGTCGAGTATAAAGTCAAATGGATTGACGTTTTTCAAACACGCGATAAATTCAATGTCGATGCCAAGTTTGTGCAGGGGATCGGGCAGGTCCAGTCGGCCGAGATGATTTTCGAAAGGATCGCGGACCCAGTTTAACCAGTTGGGTTTCGCGTGGATCTTAAGCGAATAGGCTTGTATGTCGGCGCTGGTATGGGGTGCGGGTCGCAGCCGCAGCCAATGGGTGGAAAGGCGCACCAGTGACCCAAAGTCATGGCGGCGGCGGTGGGTAAGGACAACCCGTATACTCATGATCGCCCCCGAAACCGTAAATCCAGGGTGCATGGATAGGCATGGTTGTCTTCATGGGCCGGTTCCCGTTGGCTGGGCGGGGGTTGCGGTGTGCCGTAGTCTTTGAGTGCGTTTACCCAGTCCGGTAACGGCGGGTCGCCCGCGCAATGTCCCCATGCCCAAAAACGCGAGATGCGGCGGGCTTCGGCTTCAAAAGCATTAACCGGAAATGTGTCATAATTTAAACCGCCCGGGTGGGTAACATGGTAAACACAGCCGCCGATGGATCGACCCAGCCTTAAATCGAAGACGTCAAACACCAGGGGTGCGTGCATTTCGATCGTGGGATGTAATCCGAACGCCGCTTTCCAGGCTTTATAACGTACGCCTGCGACATACACGCCTGCTTGATCGGTGGCCTGTAACGGCAGGCGGCGGCGGTTGCATGTGATGACATAGCGGTCCACATCGCTATGGCTGCATTTTAGCTCCAGGCGCTCCAGAGCTGAATCAACCACACGCGCCTGACGTTGGGCGCCGGTTTCCTCACCCAGTACCAGCCACGGCTCCAATGCCATATGCAATTCCAACGTAACTCCACCGTAGTCGACCCTGCCGTAAACGGGAAAACGAAATTCAAAAAACGGCTCGTACCAGCCAAGCTCCATGGGAAACCCGGCGTGCCGCAGTTCCTGTAACACCGACTCAAAATCGCGGCGCACATAATGGGGCAACATAAACCGGTCGTGCAATGTGGTGCCCCAGCGTACCAGCGGCTTGCAATACGGTTTTTGCCAGAAGTAGGCGATCAAGGCCCGTAACAACAGCATTTGTGCCAAGCTCATCCTGGCATGAGGCGGCATTTCAAATGCGCGGAATTCCACCAGGCCCAGGCGGCCCTTCGGTCGATCAAACGGGTAGAGTTTGTCAATACAAAATTCGGCGCGGTGGGTGTTACCGGTCAGGTCGGCGAGAAAGCTACGTAAACTTTGGTCCAGTTGCATCGGTGTGACGCCGCCGTGGACGTCATCCAAGCTTTGTTCCAGTTCATCCAATAAATGCATGCCCCGTTCATCCACCCGCGGCGCTTGGGATGTAGGGCCGATAAACAAGCCGGCAAATAAATACGACAAGCTTGGATGGTGCTGCCAGTATGTGACCAATGAACGCAGCAGATCGGGACGGCGCAGGAATGGACTGTCAGCCGGCGTGCAGCCGCCCAGCGTTACATGATTGCCGCCGCCGGTGCCGCTATGGCGTCCGTCCAGCATAAATTTTTCCGTGCCCAGGCGGGACCGGCGCGCTTGTTCGTATAAAGTCACCGTGTTGTGTTCGAGTTCATCACAGCCGGTAGCCGGATGAATATTTACTTCAATGACGCCCGGGTCGGGAGTGACCTTAAAATAGTCTAATACGGTCGCAGCGGGAGGTTCATAGCCCTCGATCAAAACCGCAAGCTTTAAGTCAGCGGCCGTTTGCTCCACAGCCGCCAGCAGTTCGCCATAGCGGTCGAAATCGTCCATGGCCGGCATAAAGATAAAAAGATGTCCGTCCCTGGGTTCCACGCACAAGGCTGTATAGGGTATCGCCACGATTTGCTGAAACCGTTCCAATACGGCATCGGGGCTGGCATCGGCGGCAAGGGGCTGGGGGGTATCGACAATGCCGGCAGGACCGCTGGGTTCCCGCAACGGCGGGGTAACTGGATGCTGCACTTGTGTACTGTCGGTAAAAGGCAACTGGTTCAGTGGTAAGCGCAAGCCCATGGGCGAATTACCCGGCAGCAGGTACATGGCATTACGCGCAAATTGCCACGGGCCTGATTGCCATGCATGGGTATCCCAGTTCCAACGTACAGGCAGTGCGTAACCGACCGGTTCGTTTAAGCCGCGGGCCAGGGCGAGGCTAAGGTCGTCGCGGTATTGGGGTGCCCAGGCAATGGCGATTTTGTCCACGTTGACGGGTTGATGGGATTCGCGCCACAAGTAATAAATCCAGTCTTCCCGGGCGGGCACGACATAGCTTGGATCAATGGCGAGCTTGCGCGCCAGGCTATCGCTGAACCGGGCCGCATCGTTATGGCTGACTCGGTAGGTCTTTTGTTCGTCGGCAAGCAACGCGTCGTCCCGCCATAATGCCCGGCCGTCCTTGCGCCAGAAACATCCCAATGCCCAACGCGGCAAGGGTTCGCCGGGATACCATTTTCCCTGGCCGTAATGCAGCAGGCTGCCCGGCGCAAAGGCTTTTTTTAAATGTTTGAGCAACACACCGGCCCGTTCCCGCTTGTGTTTGCCCAAGGCTTCGGTATTCCACTGCGCCCCTTCCATATCATCGATTGAAACAAAGGTTGGTTCGCCACCCATGGTCAGCCGCACGTCCAGGTCCTGCAAGGTCTTATCCACCTGGCGACCGAGTTTTTGTATGGCAGCCCATTGTTGGTCGGAATACGGCTTGGTGACACGGGGATCCTCGTGTACACGTTTAACCACATTGTGATAGTCGAAGGACACTTCGCAGGGACTGGAAAATCCGGTTATCGGTGCGGCGCTTACCGGGTCCGGCGTACACGCCAATGGGATATGGCCTTCACCGGCAAACAACCCCGAGGTTGGATCCAGCCCGATCCACCCGGCACCGGGTATATACACTTCGGTCCATGCGTGTAAATCGGTAAAATCCTTGTCCGTGCCCGCCGGACCCTCAAGCGGTTTTTCATCGGCGGTCAGTTGCACCAGGTAACCGGACACAAAGCGGGCGGCCAGTCCCAGGTGGCGGAGTATTTGTACCAACAGCCAACCGGTATCGCGACAGGAGCCGATGCGTTTTTCAAAAGTTTCCTCGCAGGTTTGAATACCGGGATCCAGCCGGACGTTATAATCGATGTCCTGCTGCAGGCGTTGATTCAAGTGGACCAGAAAATCAACAATGTGTTGCTTGCGGCGGTCGACACTTTCCAGCCAGGTCATCAGATGCGGTCCACTTTCGACCGTTTCGAAATAAGGTGTCAGTTCGCGGCGCAGCAGCGCATCGTAGTTAAACGGAAAATCGTCCGCGTATTTTTCCACGAAAAAATCAAACGGATTGATGACCGTCATTTCGGCAATCAGTTTGACATCGACCACCAGTTCGTGGACCGGTTTGGGAAATACAATTCGGGCGATGCGGTTACCGAATGGATCCTGCTGCCAATGGAGGCGGTGTTCATTGGGGCTGACTGAAAAATGATAGTGGTGCACCGGGGTTCGGGTATGCGGTGCCGGCATTAACCGGATGAGGTGCGGGGATAATTTCACCAGACGGTCATAACGGTAACGGGTATGGTGATCAATGCCAACATGTATGGCCACGCTTGGTTCAACTCCCATTCAGTTTGGTGTCAGCACCATGACGGTGCGTTCCACCAAGAAACCGGCTCGTACGATTTCCCTTTACCTGTTGACACGGTGCGATCGCGCACCTACGGCTGCCAAGGCACAACACCGGCCATTGAAACGGTGAATACGATGATCATCCAACTATCCGTGCGACCCTTGAGGATGAAAGGTTCGACGCGGCATGCACCGCTGTTTTGTCGTCTATGATCGCTTAATCATACAGCGAATCATCCTTTGACACTGCCGGCAATTTTACACGAACCGTCGGAATAAACGAGTGATTCCACGGTAAAACAATCATCCGGCGGTATCCGGAACAGTACGCATCAAAAGTGAGCACTTAATGCGTCCCATGCATATCAGAAAGGGCCGGTAAACTCCTACGCAAAATTGTTGCCGGAGAATGTCACCAGTGGTCGAACACCGATAAAGCTTTTGGCGCGGCCGTGGGGTCGTCGAATGGCACCGCTAACGCTTAGTCGGGTGGTAAAATAATCCGCAAGGCTTATGTCGATCATTCCTTTTCGGTGGCGCATTCGCCTGTGTGGGTTAGCCGGCAACTGGCGCCTTGACAGCAAACGCATGGCGGCGCTGCGCGTACGGTTCATTTCATCGGCTCCTTCTAGACTTTTTTCAGCGGTGAGCCTATGCTATTTGTCATCGAAAAGCATAATCACGGGTATGAATGGGCGTATGAAAAATCAAATAATGTTTATTTGCGCGATTCTATTTTCTGGACAATCCTATATAGCCGCCGGCTCGAACCGGTTGGATTTCCTGCCGCAACAAATGCTGGAAATCGTTAAACCGGACCAAACAAATACTTTTGTTCGCTATATCGATTGCATGTGTGCGGGAAGGCAATGGGAAATAGTTCGCAAGGAATCGCTGATCCGGGTGTTTTCTCTATGCGGATCCGTCTCGAAAAAAGAAAATCAGGATAATCTAAAGATTACCTCGATAGTCCAAAACAAGCAGCAACTTACGATCACTGTTGTCGATCCGCTCACGGGAAACGCCACAACTATCCGTTTTTCGCACCTAACGCCCAAGATATTCCAGGCTTCGCTGCCATCGGATTCCTCGGGCAGGCCGACAAGTTATTTTGTTGATTTGCATGACGGCAAGGATTATCCCAAAAAGGAGCAAGTTTGCGGTGATTTTGACGGCTAGAAGTCAGTGCGGAAAGCTCGGTAACGCGATGCCCGGCGATTGTTGCGTTGTCAAGGCGCAATGGCGTGGTCATCGTTAATCGTTAGACTATTTCAATCCTTTGCAGCGCAGACAGGCGCGGTCGAGTCTAGCCAGCACTTGCCCAACCCAAACAAGAAACACATGATGTGAAACGCTACCCAAATTAAGGAATGTGGTGATTGAATTAAGACCAGCTGCAAGTGTTGAATGTTGCGCAGTAAGTCAAGTGCTCAAGGGCATGGTTTACCGCCCGCGTGGCAGGACCGACAATCAGCAATAGCCATGCATAAGAGCCGACCGGACGCTTGCCGAGCATCAACGGTTTCCCATGTGTGAAGCCTAATCGTGAAAAGGTCAGTGAGTACTATATTAAAGTGTGACGCAATTCAAAAGCCACAGTCAACGCCGTGCTTGAATCTGAATCTAGCGTGTCCGCCTACCCGCGAGGGTTTATGGAGTCAATCGCGGTGGTTCGCTTGCACGGAACCGGGACACGCGCCCGATTAAGTAGTAAATATATAACAAAATCAAAGTATTGCGATGTTTTTTTTTGTGCCGATCCATGGTTGTATGCAGTCTATTTATTATTTAGTATAATAGCCACCTGAAGTACATTCCTACCAAGATGGTCCTGTAAGTCCTGTAAGCGAAATTGTGACAAATTCTTAGCAACCATTCGATCTGAGTCGGTCCATGAACATTAATGAGCGTGATAGGGAGATTTTGCGAGCCTTATTTCCCAAGATTTCCTATATGAAAGCCCAGAACGTGGGTTCGCAGCAGATCTATCGTATCTTGCAGGCATGCTTTGATCATATTCAAACGCTGGAATCGGAGGCCATCAAGCAAAAACTGGGAAAAAATTTCTGCCAATTACATGCATTCAAAGAAGAATACGGTGTAGCGTTTATTGCCAATGCCAACAAGTTTACTATTTTCAATCCGCACGACGCGTCCAATTTTGCGAAAACCCAACAACTGGGTTCCATTGCCTGTCGCTGTGGTCACCATTTCGACGGTAATCCGTTTGAGCGCATAAAAAAAGATTATGCAATGCTGTTTAAGTCCAATTGGTACAAGGGCTATCTTCAGCAATGGCGCGCGGAAATAACCCTGGTGACGGTATTCGATAAAGAAAAAATAGAGGCGCGGCTTGCCGGTAACACCCATGGCGATGTTTGCTATCGCTGCATTGTCAATGACCAGCATAAGTACTACAGGGTTCACCCGGACAGTTTCAGTGCGTTTGACTGGGATACCGAGTGCTGGTTTGAATATTGGGGGCCGGAAGAAGAAAATCTTGAACCGGTCAAAGGTGTAAACGTTAGTATTAAGTAAGGCGATATCAGTCAAATATAACTAACGGAACAGCAATCGAGACAGTTCGCATACAGTACTCCTGAGTAGGGAAATGGTGCTGGAGGCGCCGGAAGGCTAAGAAGAATTTTCATGTGTATAGCGGCACCGTTGGGGAATGATTGACTATGGAGCAGCCAAGTATACTTTATGAGGGTATTAGCCCGGCTGTTTCATCAATCGACTACGGCTTGCTCGGAATGTGGTAGCAGCACGTACTCCCAGCGGGCTCCGTTAACGGCACATCCTTGTGCCACTGCCGCCTTCGTCGTCCACCGGTTTGTGCGTACGGCCAATCAAGCTGGAAATGACTCAAACGACGAAATTTCATGACATATCGGCCCGCACAGCGATAGCGAACAACCCGAGGTTTGTACCCAGGCTACGTGATGGGTTTCCCATGCCGGGTGTAGCAAGCGGTACGCGTTGCTTAGTCGACAGCCGCAATCTCGAAGCTGGATAGGTCAAGGCCGTTTTCCTTGCCGGCTCGTGCCAGGTCGCTGTTGTGATTCTTAATTCGGGTATTGAGCTGATCGTGAAAGACATCGAGAAACCGGCAGGCGGCCTTGGTCGCATCGGCGTCGGTGATTTCAAGTGTCTGGTTGAACTTGCGCAAGGTATCTTGATCGTTTATGTCAGCAAATTTCTCGACCATCAGTCGTCGAACAATACCGCCAAGCACGAGGGGAATCTCAAATACATCGCTGAACTGTGCGCCGCGTACGGCCAGCACCCGTGTCAGTGCACCGTACAGGTTTGTCGAGTGTGTCACTTTGACCGGTTACAGCCAAATCAATATAGCCGTCGACGATCTGTTCCAGCATTTGTTTCAGGGAGGCGTCCGGGATGGCTGCAAAGGCCGGTCGTTGGCGCAGCATTTGCTCGTGCAACAATTTAATGATTTGTGTGCTGGTGTCTTCCAGGAAGTTAAAACTTTCAAAGTTCACTGAATTCTCCTCACCCATTGCACGATCGCAAGAAACTTTCGGGCGGCTTGCCGGCCGGACGATTCCACCCGCTCAAAAACCGGTTCGTCAACGATGCTGCCAATGTTTCTTTTGCCCGATTGGGTGGTATCCATCAGGCATGTTCGGGTATCAACCGCCAGATTCAGTATGAATTCATAGTACGACGGGAGCATTCCCAAATTGTTGCAGATAGAGAGCACCTGGTCAAAATATAAGAAGAAAAGCTGGACATTAACTAAGGATTCGGATATAAGAATTTGGGAAAGGCGACCATGGGATTCAGGCTCTATCTGCTTGAGGGGCAACAGATCCATCACCTAATCAGTTGGCATCAAGTCTGTACGGACAAAGAACTCGCGCACGATTTGCAAATGCTAAAAGAAGCGAAACTCATCCCGCAAGAGCAGGTACGCCTAGGTGTCATTGGCGATGGTGCTCCATGGATATGGAACCGTTGCAAAGAACTCTTCCCCATGGCAAGGGAGATTTTGGACTACTACCACTGTTCGGAGCATGTGCACGAAGTGGCCAACGAACACTATGGAAAAGGAACTCGCAAGGCTCAACAGTGGGCGGAAGCGACACTGACGAGAATCTACTATGGCCAAATTAAACCCGAGCGTTGCATTAAATTTAGCAAAAAGAGTATTAAGCTATTAAGCGGCCTCATCAAAAATACCTTTGGAAGACTATGAAGCCGCAAAAAGACGTGATACTTTGTCTCTCGAACTTGAAACGTTGAATCTTGCATGGTTTACAATGGATGTCTTTCATGCCAAAGAAACAGCAGATAAAATACATCGCTGTCCTTCCGAAGCCGCGTTGCCATGGCGTACCTGACGAATGGCATTGCAGCTGCGGTATTTGCGCCATTAACAGCTACAGATTAAGGTCACGGTGATTGGCAGGCTTTTTTCACCATATGACGCATAGCGTCATAGTGATTTGGATATGTTTGTAAATAGATGTCAATATGATGCAGTCGCCGCGGTATTAAGTCGCGTACCGAGGATTGCCGTTGCGTCGATTGTATGTGGTTTAAAAATTGCCGATAGTCCCTGTGTACCGGCGCTGCCAAGGTCATTGGGCTGTCCGCGAATCCCAGGGCGTATTCGTAGTAAAACACGGCCAAATCATTTTTATCGAGCGCGGCGGCGAAGCTCGCGCCCAGTTTATACAAAGCCAGTTTGTCAGGCCGTTGATCCGCTTGTCCGAGCAGTCGTTGTACCAACAGCAGCAGCCCATGTTTGTCGGCCTTATCCGATAGTTGTTCCAGCCGTTTGATTTTTATGGCCATATCGCCTTCCATCTCAAACCGGCTCGCGATCGTATCCGTGAGCGAGAGTACGCTTCGATGGTTCGTGATGGCTTGCAACGGCAGTTGAGACACCACGTATCGGCCTTCCAGGGACAGGGCATCAAGGTCCGATTTCAGCATGCGAATATAGCCGGGTTTAGGGATGAACCACCGCGCCGCGGAAAGCATGCTTGCAATGGACGACTGGCTGACCAGATCGGTGAAATCGTGTTTTTCGATAGGATAGTTCGCATATTCCTGCTCACTTTCCAGCATAAGCAGCGAGGCGTACTTGCTTGGAATGCGAAAATGCTTCGAAAAAGCCTCGATATAGTCGGTTTTCGGTTCGGCTAATCGGCTCATGATTTGCATCGCCGTTTGCCCATAGTATCGGGCCGACATGGTTGACGTATAGGTTCCGGTAAACGGCTGCTCAAGAGAGATATGCTTTTGACCGTTGTTGAATTCAAAGGACAGGGAGTCATCCGGTTTCAGTTTACCTTTTCCAACAAACATGGCGCTTTCACCGGGACGGTAGAATCGCGACGGCTTTACCGGAAGAATGTCGGTGAATCCCGATGAGTAGATATGGTTTAGATGCCAGGGGATATAGCGATAGGCGGCGGCCAGATCCGGCAAGCTCGAAAACGCGCTGAACAATATGACACTACCGCCGCTTTGTAAGGCGATTCGTTCATAAAAGGGGAGCTGTCCGCAGGCGCTTGGTAAATAAAAGAACAAAGGGTACTGCGTGTTTTGATGCATGGCATAGTCAAACCAGTCCTGTCGCCCCCAATTGTCCTGTCCGTCGGAAACAACGATGACGGGTGTCTTGCCGGGTACCCCGGCATGGTGAAGCCAGCGGTAGGCTTGTTGCAATGCCTGCTGTATATCCGTTGCACCGGCCGGTTGGCGCTGTTGCAGACGCCGCAAGAGCCGGGAACGCTCGGCGGCATTGTTGGGCAAGGCATGGTGCTGCCACCATGCCACCTTATGGTTAAAAGCCATGAGTCGAAAAGTTTTTATTTGATCGGTATTTTGCTTGAGGATGGTGTCGATCAGGCTGACGGACCGTTGGTATTCGCTTAATGATCGACTGGCCGATGCATCCAGTAAAAACAATGCGTGATCCGCAAGCTCGCGGTATGTCTTGTCCAGTTCGATTCGTGCTTGAGATACAAAAAAGTCCGGTTGACCCGGCGTGTTTTCCACTATCGCCACGTTGTGCCAATTGGTGTAGGAAAAATCCAATACTCCTTTTTGGCGCTTGGAGAACTGGTAAAATTGCTTATCGTTGACGATGCGCGTGGCGGCGCCTTGGGCTTGGGTGCGTAATTTCATGGCTGTATGTGCGATCACCGTAACGTCCGTGCCGTTCACGGTAGCCGGAATATTCACTTGCATGTGGCGCGCATTGTTGAACACCTTGGTTGAAACATCGTAGCCGATAACCACACGGTGGGCCTGACCCGGCATAAACGGGTATAAGTGCACATCGTAGATGCCGCCGCCTTCCCACTCCAGCAGGGCGGGATCCGTGCTTCGGATAACTGTGTTTTCATAGGCGACTCTGGCCAGTTGTTTGTTCACCATACGGCCGGGTATCAGTGGCTGCAGGGCCGTGATCTGTTGCGCACTTAACTCATCGGTGCCAAATCCAAGATCCTCACGCCAGTTTTGCCGGGTGATGGTCGGTGATTGCATGGTTTGATCGACCGGCGTGTCATCCGCTAAACCGAAGGCGATATAATAGGGTACAGCCCCGTTGGGCAGCCGCAGTTTAAAGCGGCCTTCCTGCATCCAGCTTCCCGGGTAGTCGAAGCGTAGATCCAGTAATACCCTGGCGCGATACGGGTCGGTCTTCACATGCACCCGGGCCGAGTGAACCGGTAGTGGTTGTTTACCCACGATCAGTTGGATGCTATGGGGGGTCAGCGGTGAAGGGGGTCCGCCATGGACCAATCCCCGCCGCCCGGCGGTGGCGGATCGGGACAGCGGCTCACCACCGCCTCCCCCCGAACCACCAGTGGTCACTTTGATTTGCTGCTTGTCCGCCAACATCGCGCCGTTCTTATCAATGCCCAGCAGCAGGACCTGGGACGTTTGTGTCAACTTCGCCCGAACGGACAACGGTATCTGTGCTTGGGCATGCAATTTATACCAGCCAATGGTCTCGCTTTTAGTGCAGTTATAAAACAGCACTTCATCCAACGGTTGGCGCAAGTCGGCAGGCCGATTGTCAATCGCCCCTAATGGAACCACCTGACCATTTTCGGCTATTTCTGGGTGGCGCAGGAAAAACCGCGGCGGGTCTTGTCGAACCTCGGGGTCATGGGAATCGGGTGTAACGGTGGTATGGGCAACCGGTTCATTCGGCGCGGCATGTTTTGTGCCGCAACCGGCGGGAACCCAACTGATGAGCGCAATAACGATCACTATTGTTCGCATGGTATGTTCTTTGTTCAAAAAGCCGGTTTTATGATAGTAAAGTTCCTCTGCCTTATTGTCACGGCATTGTCATAATCCGGTCATGTGGCCATCACTACGGGCGCGACGCCGGCGCAATGATTTTAGGTGAAAGTCAAACTGATTCGTCCCCTGGGTGCGGGTATTTATCAATGGGACGTTGAAGAAGTGGAAATTAGGGAATCGCCCACCAAAACCACCCAGGAAAGGCGTATTCGATTGTACGGATTTCCATGTGACGGTTCCAGTTTTGAGATCGAACGTTAGCGGGTCAAAGCCGGTGAGAATAAGGAATACTACGAACTGGAGTGTAAAAGGCGTTTGGCCAATGGTTGCGTTAAAACGGTGAAAATGAATATTGAGCGGGCTATTCGATAACCTGCAGTTTAAATACCTGCTCGCCGTGTTGGCCGACGCATTGTGTGCCGTAAGCGTTCAGTGAAACGGTAAAATTGAATTCACCCTTTTGGTGGGCAATGCCTTCGATGATAATCAAGTCGTCGCTTTGCCGATGCACCAAAGTCATCCCTTGTGGTAGTTTCCCGGCTGTTATCTGTATGCCCGCAATCGGTGTTTCATTGCCCCGCGCATGCAATTTAACCCGATAGTGGGTCCCGATAACCGCATTCGGTAATTGCCAGGGCTTGATGCTAAGCTTGGGCCGCACAGCACAACTCGCACTCAGCATCAGTACATAGCTTAACTGGCAGCCCGATGCCAGTATGAGGGCTGAGAAAAAAAAGCCTTGTTTTACAATTGTTTTCATCATTTTCCCTATGTTGCCACGGCCGTATCAGCCGCTACCTTGAGCAGATCTTACGTTGCCGGCTTATCACCGTCTTGGGAGCAGGTTTTACTATGCGCCACGACCGCGTCGATAAACAGCCTATTGTAACGCTGGAGCGATTCGACCTGGCGTACTACGGTTTGTTTAAAGCAAATCTGAAGTCGTTAAGGGATTATCCCAATATTCGAGCCTATATACAGCGTATCCATGATCTACCGGGTATTGCCGAGACTGTGAATCCGGCGCATATCAAAGCGGGTTATTATTCCATTCGCGCCTTGAATCCATCGGGTATTGTGCCGTTGGGCCTGCCAACGCCGTGGTAAAACGTAATGAACCGTATTGTCGTCAAAGCGTTTATGGCTACCACTAAAGCCCCCAATGAGGCGCCGCTGACAACACCGCGGATCTGGACGACGGCAAACCACGCCACGGCGAAAATCTTCATGGCGATAATCCATGGTAAACCGGCAATGGTTGCCATTGGATTTGTCATCGTCATCCTGGTAATGGCGTCGTCAAAGGTAAGCTTATTTTCCGCACCATCCATCAAACGACTGACGGGACGGTTAGACATGCATTAACTGAATAAAGGGTACGGTAAAGAAATAGAGAATCAGCAGAATAACTACCAGGTAGGCGGTCACCCGAATGGGGTCCCGCTTGAATCGATGAAACAGGGTGTCCACCTCGCCCCTGATTTTTTGCTCCGCAAATGCTTTGCGTATGCGTATGGACCGCTCCTGTTGATACGCCGCCAACAATTGTTTAGACCTTTCAAACTGCGATTCATCCCTTAGCCAAATACCGCCCATCGATATGCCCCAAAAACTGGGTGGTGTTTCATAGAATTCGATGTCGTGCTCGTCCAATAACAGTCGTACTTCATGAATTTCTTCATCCGTTACGCCTCTGAAATTAAATAAGAATCTAGTGTTAGTGTAGTGTCTCATATAAAACGAGCATTGAGAACGCCACTCAAGGTGCGAGTGCAAGGCGCAGACCGCCGGGAATGCAGGTCGCCTTTCCAAGGTCTGGAACGCAACAATCGCACCTTGAGCGGCTTCCCGGAGGGCGAGATAGATTTTTTTTGGCAACCATCAAGTCTATCGCGTCTAAATGTGCGTTTTATTTGAGACACTACTACACTTTATTTGAGACACTCTACACTTTATTTGAGACACTCTACACTAGGCATGGCAGCTCTGTAAACTCAATGGCGGTCCGGTATTACATGGTAACTCATGTCTCAAGCACCGCGCAATCCATCCGAGGCATTTTGCAATAAAACATCAAAATATACAACGTTAAACGTTACTGTTTATAATGAAAATATAGCTTCTGCTGCTGAGATTGCCTGGCATGAATATCACCGCTGCGGAGAAAATATTTTTGAGTCGGGGCAGTATTCTACTATAAGGGTGGGGCGGCAACGGCAATCACGCGGGCTGGCAATAGGTCGGGGCTCCCATAAGATTCCAAGACGGCAATTTGGCGGCCGATGCGGCAACAAAACGCTGTAATACGATTGGAGACAGCATTTGACGTACTATCTTGTTAGCGCCATTGGAGACACTGACGATAAAGCGTTCGGTGATTATTGTATGATTGAGCGACGGTTTGAAGATGCAGGTTTGCTTAATCGGTACGCCTCTGAAGAAGTCACTCAAACTCAATTACCCGTAACGCATGGCGACAATTGCACTATGCCGTAAAACCAGCTTGGTCGTAACGCGCAACCTGTATAACGTATTCACCCCGCCGGTACTGTCGTTCCTTGTGCCGGCGGGGAGCGACATCGAATCGCACTATTTGATCATGGATGTTAGGACATGCCCCCCCGCACCATCAAAGCGCAGAATGTGTGCCATATCCAACGCGCGTATAAATTCATGGTTGTGACTGACCACGATCAGCCCACCCGGCCATGCTTTTAATGCTTCGCGAAGAGCCGTTTCGCCCAAATAATCCAGGCTGTCGGTCGGCTCATCCAGTACCAGATACGTCAATGGCTGTTTGCGTTGAAACAGGCAAATAAGAGCGGCTCGCACTCTTTCGCCGGGGCTCAGGGAGTGCAACGGCCGAATGGCCAGTGCCAGTGGAAAACGGTGGGCCGCCAGGATCCGCGCGATATGTTGCTGGGTCTCGGCACCGGATTGCGTCCACAGTAGCGTGTAAAGACTGTCTTCATGCAGCCAATCCATACCACCCTGGGCAATGGATCCTACGGCGGCGCGCAAACATACCTGGCCGGTTTCCGCCCGCGCATTGCCCAACAGTATAGTAAGTAGCGTGGTTTTGCCTGACCCGTTGGGTCCTGTAATCGCCAAGCGTTCCCGTTTAAGTTTAAGATTCAGGTTTTTAAACAACCATGCGTCTTGGCCGCGCGCACCGACTCCTTGAAGGTGGAGTAATGTTTCGTTACCGTCGGCGGGTAGTACCGGAGCGGTGAGCCGCAAGGGTAGCTTGACTGACAAAGCTCTTCGGGTTGATCGCGTCCAATCCCGGGCGAATTGAATTTTGTCCCGCCGGATTTTCGACAGCCGACCTTGGCTAACCTGTGTTTGACTGCGTTTTTCGTTAAGCCGCGCCCTGGAGGTTCGCCGGCGCAGTTCACTGATGCGGCCAACGTTCTTTTTCCGTCGTCGCCGGCGCCGAGTCCTGGCAAAATGCTCCTCTTCCCGCAACAGGGACTGTAACTGGTGCAGGTATCGATTCTGTGCGCGGTGATGTTGCTCATCAAGCATATGATCAAGTGCCTCAAGCTTGCCGTGAAAGTACCGGCAACCGGATTCGGCGAGCAGGAAAAAATGCTCAAACCGCGCCAACAACGACCGATCATGGCTAACGGTAATAAGTGCGGTTTGCCGGTTGCCAAGCCAGTTATACAGCCATTGCCTGCCCGTATCGTCCAAGTCTTCGGTGGGTTCATCCAGCAGCAATAAGGCCGGATCGGAAAGTTTGCAAAACAGCAAATGCAATTTCCTTAACTCACCGTGACTCAAATGCCGGGCTTGGCCTAACTGTTTAAATGGTTTTAATCCGGCTTTACCGAGTTCCCAATCCAGATTAGGGGCGGTTAGCTCAAAACTTTTAACGCCCCGCAGCAAACGCCGGATCGAGGCTTGGTCATGGTTTAGTCTCTGTGCCACGAGACAAGGTTTGACATGTTGCCTGATGCTACCGGACGCGCCGCCGGTTTGAGCCGCCAATACATGCAGCAGGCTGGATTTTCCCACGCCGTTTCGACCAATCAGTGCCACCTTTTCCTGTCCCAGGGACATGTCGAGATGGTTGATAAGCGGTCGGCCTTGCGGCGTCAGTAAACTCAGTCCGTTCACCTCAAGCACGGAGCGATTGGCGTGCGTTGGGATCGGCGATGACTTAGGCATTGGATACCTCCCGGCAGCGCCGTTTGAGTTGTTCCATTACATGCCTTGCGCCTTTTAACGTGAGACGCAAGCCACGGGGTTTGGCCTCGCTGGTCAGCACACGGCAGCGTGCGTATATGTCTTTTATCAACCCGTTGGCTGAATAGGGAACAAACAATCGGCATACCTGCAGTTCTTTTTGAACCAGCGTCATTAATAATTGTTTAAAGTATTTAACCTGCCCGTTGTGCCTGCAACTGAGTAAAGTAAAGGGGTGTCCCTTGCTGAGCTTGCTACACTCCGATTCGGAAAGGGTCGACGTGACCCGGTCTATTTTATTAAACACATACAGGCGTGCAATATCACCGGCACCGAGTTTATCGAGCAATGATTCGGTGGTTTGCAAGTGCAGGCTTTTTTCCGGGTCGGCGTAATCCACCACCACCACCAATAGGTCGGTTTCGTTGATCTCAGCCAAGGTGGACTCAAAACTTGCCAGCAGGCGGTGCGGTAGTCGACGAATAAATCCCACGGTATCGCTGATGAGAATATCAGTACCATCGCGACTCAGGCATCGGGTTGTGGTGTCAAGTGTTTCAAAGGGGCGGTCCCGCGCCGATAATGCCGACGCGGTTAAGCCGTTCATTAGCGATGTTTTGCCCGCGTTGGTGTAGCCTACCAGGGCCACGCGATGGCATGGCGAACGTCGCTTACGTTGTGCGATCCCGGCACCTTGAATTTTGGCCAACGCTTTTCTCAGTTTGTTAAGCCGGTCGTCCAATTGTCTGGCCATCAGTTCGGAGACCGTTTCACCGGGACCGCGCCCGGTCATTACGCTACTGGCTTGCTGATCCATGTCCAGTCCCAAGCCGCGAATTCGGGGACGAAGATATTCCATATGGGCGATTTCGACCTGGATCCTTGCTTGACGTGTTTTGGCATGGCGTAGAAATACGTTAAGGATGACTGCTTCACGGTCGCAGATGGCTATGCCGGAGTGGTCCTCAAGATTTCGCATTTGTGAGGGTTTAAGCTCGGCGTCAATCACCAGCAAATCAGCGCCGCACGCCTTGGCCCGGGCAGCCACTTCGCGGGATCGTCCTTTACCGATAAATGTCCGGGGCTCCGGTTGCAGAAGTCGGACAACTTCGTAACCCACAATGGTGTCACCCTGGGCCTTGACGAGACTTAGAATTTCAGCCAATTGGCTTGGTGCGTTGTCCACCTGAACGGATACCACATAACAGGCATTCTTACCGTTCGATACCCTGCGCTCAACAGGGGTTTCGCGATGTTGCCAATGGCTGACAACCTCTTCCCAGCGTCCTGCATCGGCCAAAGGAACTTCCGCGTGTTCAGAGACGGGTTTGGAAAAAAATTTCATACATCGTTTCCTCCGCGCACGGATCATTATTCAGTGAAATTCGGTCACCGAAAACGCCGGGCGCGATCCAGAACCGACTTGGCCCACGGCGCGCAATGACCGGGTGCAGGTCGATTATTAAATCACCAAATTATTGATAATTAAAGACAGTTTAGAAAAGCACTTGTTAGAAAAACACTTGTTCGAAAAGTGCTTGGCCTTTCGAATGCCTTTGGAGGATTATGAGAAGACGAATAAAATCATTTTATTAATACCCTTCTTAAACGGGCGATGGCTGAGGTTTCGAGTATAGAGGAATGCATGCAACGCAGTCAACGGGTGAGGTCGAAAATAAATCTTATTGCTATGCCATTACCGCACGTGGGATTTCTGAAGATAAAAGACTTACGACAAAATAATGGAAAATTATATCACTGCGGATCAAAAAAGAATTCGAAATAAACAGTCAAAATCATCCCTGCGTGTTGTTAAATGACTTTTTGCAATAATTTGGGTATGCTCCCCCTGATTCCTTGCCCGATCGTTCGAACGGCCTTCCGTGTTCCAGGTTTAAAGGAAGATCGTCTATCGACTCTTGGGATACAATGAGGGGCTCAAGGATTTTTTTGATACCTTTGAAAGGATCAGGCAACTCCAGTTCGAATAGTTTAACGAGCAAGATAAACAA
>Ga0114931_10003586_pt1 | contig 19593 bp, 19 predicted proteins | sample 2SBtaG_FD_89579 | JGI IMG/M metagenome (GOLD analysis project Ga0114931, IMG submission 89579) | Deep subsurface microbial communities from Kolumbo volcano to uncover new lineages of life (NeLLi) - 2SBTROV14_V59a metaG | ecosystem: Environmental > Aquatic > Marine > Volcanic | place: Kolumbo...
CAACAGCTTTTGCAAGCAAACTTGCAGGCTGCCAGGGGCGGGACAAAAACGGTCAACAGCATCCGGCGCATGGCGGAGTCCTCCTGGTTTTACTGTCAGTTCATCAGCACCACTCCCGCTCTGGCGGCGGATTCAGGCCTGTAACAGTTTTTTAACACAAATCCATGGGAGGGGAAATGGTTTTCTGCCCAACAGGGCGGGCCGGAAAGCCGGTTTCAGGCCGTGGAGGGGAAGTTGATGATTGCGGCTGTTGCCGAGGCGGGAGGTTGGGCTATCTCAGGTTCGATCGAAAGCAGTTCGAAATAGCCGTCAATAAATTGATAACTTTGCTGCAGAGTCAGCTCTTCCAGATTGCCCAGTACATCGCGCATGGTCAGTTCCAGTTCCAGATGCGCCGGTTTTTTTCGGTTCAGTTTCATGCCCAGTCTTTTCCGATCCGCTCACTCCAGTAGCGGCCGGGACAGGAAACTCTTGACGGTTTCAGCCGCCCAGTTCGGGGGTCAGATGCGGGCGGATTTTGTTCACCATGGCGGCGAAGACCTTCGGGTTGCCGGCTACAATATTCCCGGATTCCAGGAACTTGTGACCGCCGGCCAGATCGCCGACAATGCCGCCAGCCTCCTGAATAAGCAGGATACCGGCTGCAATATCCCATTGATTCAGACCGATCTCCCAGAAACCGTCGATACGTCCGGCGGCCAGCCAAGCAAGATCCAGGGCGGCGGAACCCGGCCGGCGGATACCCGAGGTTTCCAGCAGCAGATCACGGAACATGGCGAGGTAGGTTTCCAGATATTGATGATCCTTGTAGGGGAAACCGGTACCAAGCAGGGCACCTTCCAGTCCTTTGCGCTGGGCGACCCGGAGCCGCCGGTTGTTCATATAGGCGCCGTTGCCCCGGGAAGCCGTGAACATTTCGTCCCGCAGCGGGTCGTAGACCAGACCGACTTCCAGCCGTCCCTTGTGCATCAGGGCGATGGAGACGGCGAACTGTGGGAAACCGTGTAAAAAATTCGTCGTACCGTCGAGCGGGTCGATGATCCAGCGGTATTCGCTGTTTTCTCCGGCCGTCTCGCCGCTTTCCTCGGCCAGGATGGCATGATCGGGGTAGGCTTTTTTCAGCGTGTATATAATGGTGTCTTCGGCGTTGCGGTCGACCTCGGAGACATAGTCGTTGCGGTCTTTGTGGTCGATCTTGAGTTCATCGATCCGGTCCAGTTGGCGAACGATGATGGTGCCGGCCGCGCGCGCGGCGCGCTGGGCGATGTTGAGCATCGGATGCATGGTGAGTCAGTCGGCCAGTCAGTCACAAGGGGACGAAAGCATACCAGATTTTGCTGGTGTATGACGGTGATGCTTTCGTTGTCATGGGTGCTTCGCCAGCGCCTGGCCCATGCGTAAAGCTTGACCGGGTGCCAGCGTTTCCAGCCAGTCGACCCGCTCCCGGCCGAACAACAGAATGACGGTCGAGCCCATGTTGAAGCGGCCCATTTCGACGCCCCGTGTCAGGTGGATGCGCTGCTCCACCTCGGCCGGGAAGTCGCGGATGCGTATTCGGTGGCCATGTGGCGGGGTCTCGATGCCGCTCCACAGGGTTTCGATGCTGGATACGAACAGGGCGCCGACCGCCACCAGGGCCAGAGGGCCGGCCGGGGTCTCGAACAGACAGGCCAGACGTTCATTGCGGGCAAACAGGCGGGGAACGGTGCGCACCGTATGCGGCGCCACACTGAACAGGCGTCCGGGTACGTAGATCGTCCGGGTCAGCGTGCCGTCCAGCGGCATGTGGATGCGGTGATAGTCCCGAGGCGACAGATACAGCGTGGTGAACCGCCCGTCGGTGAAAGCCCGGGCGCTGTCTTCGTCGCCCCCGAGCAGTTCGAGAACATCGAAATGGCGGCCCTTGGCCTGGAAGATCCGGCCCTGTTGGATGACGCCGAGCTGGCTGATGCGGCTGTCGGCGGGAGAGACAACCAGCCTGTCGTCAGCCGGCAGTGGCCGGGCCTCGTCCCGCAGGGCGCGGGTGAAAAAGTCGTTGAAGCTGGCATAGGCATGCGGGTCGGGTTCCAGCGCATCGTGCATATCCACCTTAAAATGACGGATGATGGTGTCGATCAGCAGGTTTTTCCACCAGGGGGTCTGCCAGCGCGAGGCCTTGAGTACCAGGCGCGACAGAGCGTGGTGCGGCAGCAGATACTGGGGCAGGGATTTCAGCCAGTCGCCCAGGCTGGCGGGGGTGGTATCCTGAGGTGTCATGAAAAGGTCTGTCTTAATGGGCTCTAGGGTTTGCGCACCGGGAAACCGTAGTGCAGACAAGTACCCTCACTGGTGTGGAACATCAGAGATACCTCATCGCCGGCCTGCAAGACCCGCCGCGGCCGGATCAGCATCAGATGATAGCCGCCGGGTTTCAGCTCCAGACTGCCGTGTGCCGGGACCGTCAGTGCGCTTTGTTTGACCATGCGCGCCATGCCGTTGTCCATGAGCGAGCGGTGCATTTCCACCTGTTCGAAATCCGGGCTGTCCACGCCCTGGATGACCATTGTCTCATCCGTCGGATTGTGGATAGTCACAAAACCGGCCAGCACCTCGCTGCCCGGTGGTCCTTCGCGCACCCAGCCCTGTTCCAGGGTGAGGGTATCGCCGGCGATCGCCAATGCCGCATTGAAGCCCAGAGTCAGTAGCAGTAACCATTTCGTCATTGCAGAGCCTCGGCATAGTTGACGATGGCGGCGTAGTCATGGGCCACGGCGCGCGGATCGAGAGGGGGTGAGAAAATCGCGTGCAGGCGCCCGCGAGGGTCGATCAGACTCACCGAGGCGGAATGATCGACCGGGTAATCCGTGGCGTCGGGGTCGGGTTTGACATAGGTGAAGAAGGCGTTCAGCTGCCGGGAAAAAGCCACAATGGCCTCGGTCGAGCCGGTGACCCCGAGAAATTCCGGGTTGAAATAGGCCACATAGCGCCGCAGTACCTCGGGTGTGTCGCGATCCGGATCGACCGACACGAATATCACCTGGGGGAATTCAACATCGGGGTACTGCTGGTGCAGCAGTTTAAGGGTGGTCTTGAGGTCGGTCAGGGTGGTGGGGCACACATCCGGACAGTGGGTGTAGCCAAAGAATATCAGGCTCCAGTGGTTTTTCAGCCGCGCCAGGTCGAACGGCGCGCCCTGTTGATCGACCAGCTGGAAGGGTGCCAGCGCCCGGGGGTTGGGCAGCAGGGTGGCGGCCTGCATGGCCGGCATCGGCGGCTGTCGCAGTTTCAGGGTGATCAGGGTGCCGCCCAGCAACAGGGCGATCGCCAGCCAGATGAGCAGTACCCTTCCGCGTTGTATCGGCTTGTTCATGGCCACCTATTATCCCATGTTGTGGCCGCTTCGGCTATCATGGCGGTTTCGATTCACACATTGCCGGTTGAGAAATGGACGAGATACCCGAAGAGCTGATTACCGTTGCGGATTTCATCCGCTGGGGCGCCAGCCGTTTCAATGAGCACCGGCTGTTTTTTGGACACGGCACCCAGAACGCGCTGGACGAGGCCCGGCTGCTGGTGTTGCATGCGCTGCAATTGCCTTATGCGCTGCCGGCCGAGTACCTGCCCGGCAGGCTGACGGCCAGCGAGAAGCAGCAGGTCGGTCATTTGCTGCTGCGCCGCTTCCGCGACCGTATCCCGGCGCCTTACCTGACCGGGGAGGCCTGGTTTGCGGGCCTGTCGTTTCTGGTCGACGAGCGGGTACTGGTGCCGCGCTCGCCGATTGCTGAACTGATCGAGACCCGCTTCGAACCCTGGATCGAGGCCGACCGGGTGAGCCGGGTACTGGATCTGTGTACCGGCAGTGCTTGTATCGCTATCGCCACAGCGCTCTATCTGGACGGCGTGGAGGTCGATGCGGCCGATGTCTCGCTTTCCGCGCTGGACGTCGCGCGGGCCAATATCGCACGGCATCATCTCGAGGAACGGGTGCATGTCATTCATTCCGATCTGTTTTCGGCACTGGACTCACGCCGTTATGACATCATCGTCAGTAACCCGCCTTATGTGGATGCCGAGGACATGGCAAACCTGCCCGAAGAATATCGCCATGAGCCGCAGCTGGGTCTGAGCGGCGGGGACGATGGTCTGGATCTGGTGGCGCGCCTGCTGCGCAAGGCCCGGCGCCATCTCAATGACGGAGGGATTCTGATCGTCGAGGTGGGCAATTCCGCCCCGGCCCTGGAAGCGCGTTACCCGCAGGTGCCGTTCACCTGGCTGGAATTCGAGCGCGGCGGAGACGGCGTGTTCTTGTTAACGGCGGAACAGCTGGATGAATCTGCCGCCGATTTTGAGCTTTCTTTGCCATGATTAATCGTTGGGTTGGTCTGAGCCCAATTAATCACTATTAACCCAGCATAGTATATTGCCGGGTTAATCATTCGTCATCCCGGCGCTGGCCGTGATCCAGTTTTTTTGGATTTCCTGAAATTTAAAAGGAGTTTCAATGGATCAACGACCCAAAACCGCTGAAGCCTATGTGGAACTGATCGATTAGGCCATATTCGAAATTGAGGATCTGCGCGCCGCGGTGGAATACGATATGGATTCCATGGGCGGTGCGCTCGATTTTCTCGATGAGCTGGAGGCGCAGATGAAATCGATGCGCCAGAAGATGGAACAGGGGACATACCGCTTCGATGACCGCGATCTGCCTTTCATGGAGACGGTGGAGCGTTCCGACGAGCGGGTGCTGCCGTTCAAGCAACTGCTGAATATTATCAATGCCACGCATCGTCAGGGGCTGAATGTCGACGTGGATGATTGATACACGTCAACTTTTTTCTCTTTCGTCATTCCCGTGCAGGCGGGAATCCAGAATAATCGGGGGAAGACCCGGGTCTGATCCCGATTGTTCAATTTATTGCAGAGTCTGAAATGCAGCAACAGCTAGAATTCGACAGTGAACTGATCCGTCGTTACGACACCAGTGGGCCACGCTATACCTCGTATCCCACCGCGGTGCAGTTCACGCCGGACTTCGACGAGGCCGCTTACCGCCGGGTCGCGTTGGCCACCAATACCGGGCAGGCGCCACCTCTGTCGCTGTACTTTCATCTGCCGTTCTGCGACACAGTGTGTTTTTATTGCGCCTGTAACAAGGTGATCACTAAAAACCGTCAGCGAGCCATACCTTATCTCGAACACCTGGTTGTGGAGATGAAACGCCAGGCGGAATTGTTCAGCGATACCCGGCCGGTGGATCAGCTGCACTGGGGCGGTGGAACGCCGACCTTTATCAGCCCGGAGCAGATGCAGCAGTTGATGGACAGCACCCGCGCCTGTTTCCGGCTGCGGGATGACGACAGCGGTGAATATTCCATCGAGATCGATCCGCGGGAAGCCGACCGGGATAAAATCCTGTTGTTGCGTGAGCTCGGTTTCAACCGTCTGAGTATGGGGGTACAGGATTTCGATGGCCGGGTGCAGCAGGCGGTCAACCGGGTACAGAGCGAGGCCCAGACTAAGTCGGTGCTGGATGCGGCGCGCGAGGCCGGATTCAAATCGATCAGTCTGGATCTGATCTACGGCCTGCCGCTGCAAAGTGTCGAGAGTTTCGCGGTCACTCTGGACAAGGTGGTCGCCATGGCGCCCGACCGGCTGTCGGTGTTCAACTACGCGCATTTGCCCGAGCTGTTCAAAACCCAGCGCCAGATCCACGCCGAGCAACTGCCGGCGCCGGAAACCAAACTGGCGATACTGGAATACAGCATCAACCGTCTGATCGACGCCGGCTATGTCTATATCGGCATGGATCATTTCGCCCGCCCGGACGACGAACTGGCCGTGGCGCAGCGGGAGGGCAGCTTATACCGCAATTTTCAGGGTTATTCGACCCATGCGGATTGTGATCTTATCGGTTTGGGAGCCACATCGATCGGCAAGGTGGGCCGCAGTTACAGCCAGAACCTGAAAGCGCTGGATGATTATTACCAGCGGCTCGACGACGGCGGACTGGCGGTGTTCCGGGGTATCGAGCTGTCGGACGACGATGTGTTGCGACGGGCAGTGATCACCCGGCTGATCTGCCACTTCGAGCTGGACATCTCCCGCCTGGAGTCCGAATTCGGGATCGAGTTTGCGGCGTATTTCGCCCCGGAGCTGGAACGGCTGCAGCGCTTTGAAGAAGACGGCCTGGTTGAACGCGACGCCCGGCGCATCGAGGTGTTGCCGCGCGGCCGGTTGCTGATCCGTAATATCTGCATGGTCTTCGACCGATACCTGCCGGTCAATACCGGGGGACGGTTTTCCAAGGTTATCTGAAACCGGAAACAGTTTATCTACTGGTTATCTACCGGACCTGCTCCTGTTAGGTTTTTCTCGCTTCGGCTCGCTACGCTCTCAGGCGTTCGAAAATCCCAACCACAGGGCCCATACGAGACAATAAAAAACCCGCCGGAGGGCGGGTTCGATACGGCGCTGTGGCAGTGGTGTTAACAGGCCCTAGCTTTCCCGGTGATAGATGACGCCTTCCGGGAACATCACTTCGTTGCTGCTCAGCTGGTCCAGCGGGTAGCCGTCATCGGCATAGCGGGCCAGCCGGTCGAACACGAAACGGCCTTCCGGAGCATCGATCGACTGAAAGATCGGTTTGCCCATGAAGTTGCCGATTCTGGGGCCGAACTGTGAATCGCGATAGTTCACTCTGGTTTCTCCACTCTTGATCGTTGCAGGGTTCATGTGTGGATGCGTGAGGCATCTTGATAACCTATCGGCCCGGTGGCCACAAGCTTTAGACGGCGGGGCAAACAGTCGGTACAATGGCGGGCATGTCAGGAAACAGCTTCGGAAAATTATTCGTCGTCACCAGCTTTGGCGAGAGTCACGGGCCGGCCCTGGGGGCCATCGTTGATGGCTGTCCGCCGGGCATGGCGCTGTCGGCGGCGGACCTGCAGGTCGATCTCGACCGGCGCAAGCCCGGCCAGAGCCGCCACACCACCCAGCGCCGCGAGGCGGATGAGGTGCAAATCCTGTCCGGGGTGTTCGAAGGCCGGACCACCGGTTGTCCGATCGGCCTGATCATCCACAATACCGATCAGCGTTCCAAGGATTACAGTGACATCATGGATCGCTTCCGGCCCGGTCATGCCGACTACACGTATCACCACAAATATGGCCTGCGCGACTATCGCGGCGGCAGGCGTTCCTCGGCGCGTGAGACCGCGATGCGCGTGGCGGCCGGCGCTATCGCGAAGAAATATCTGCGCGAGCGCTATGGCATCGAGATCCGGGGTTATCTGGCCGCGCTGGGCGAGAACCGTCACGCCGCCATGGACTGGGCGGCGGTGGAGACCAACCCGTTCTTCTGGCCCAACGCCGATCAGGTACCGGCGCTGGAAGCCTACATGGATGCCTTGCGCAAGTCCGGTGATTCGGTTGGTGCGCGGGTCAACGTGGTCGCCAGTGGCGTGCCGCCGGGTCTGGGCGAACCGATTTTCGACCGCCTGGATGCCGAAATCGCCCACGCCATGATGAGTATCAATGCGGTCAAGGGCGTTGAGATCGGTGCCAGATTCGCCAGTGTCGAACAAAAAGGCACCGAACACCGCGACGAGCTGACCCCGGAGGGCTTTGCCAGCAATCATGCCGGCGGCATTCTGGGCGGCATCTCGTCCGGCCAGGACATCGAAGTCAGTATTGCCCTGAAACCCACGTCCAGTCTGCGCCTGCCGGGCAAGACCATCAATGTCGATGGCGAGGTGGTCGATGTTATCACCACCGGCCGCCACGATCCCTGTGTCGGCATTCGCGCCACGCCGATTGCCGAGGCCATGCTGGCCATGGTGCTGATGGATCAGGCGCTGCGTCACCGGACGCAGAACCTGGATGTCGAGGTCAGCACGCCGGTCATTCCCGCTTCCCGGGATTGAAGGCTATCTGGCCTGAACGTGCCAATGCGCTACTCCAAGCGGGTTTTTCATTCCCAGCCAGCGCTGATTGATGCATCCTCCCGGCGCCGGCCGGAATCCGGTTATCTGTTTTCCTTCGGGTTGCGTCTTTGTGGGGGTGCTGTGCGCAGGATGACTCAGTGCGGTTCTGATAATGGTCCGTGGTCGGTGTGAGCGCACCCTACTGGCGGTTGTCCAATTTTTATTTTTGGTATTTCGCCTCACTCGGCGCGCTGGTGCCGTACTGGAGTCTGTACCTCAAGGGGCGGGGTTTCGATGCCGTGGCCATCGGAGAACTGATGGCGATCCTGATGGCGACCAAGATGGTGGCGCCCAATATCTGGGGCTGGATCGCCGACCATACCGGCCAGGGCATGCGCATCATCCGTCTGGCTTCGGCGCTGTCCGCGCTGGTTTTTGCCGGGATATTTTTTACCGACAGCTATTGGGGCATCGCCCTGGTCATGATCGGCTTCAGTTTTTTCTGGAATGCCGCCTTGCCGCAGTTCGAGGCCGTCACCCTGTCCCATCTTGGCGCCGATACCCACCGTTACAGCAGTATCCGCCTGTGGGGGTCGATGGGTTTTATTGTCACCGTGGCCGGCCTGGGCGCAGCGCTGGATTATGTGTCCAGCGACCGGCTGCCGGTGGTGCTGGTGGTGCTGTTTGCCGGTATCTGGCTGGCTAGCCTGGCCGTTTCAGAAAACCCTCAGGCGCATCACCCGCCGCATGATCACTCTATTCGCGACGTCATTCTGCGCCGGGAAGTGCTGGCGCTGCTGGCGGTGTGTTTTCTCATGCAGGCCAGTCACGGGCCTTATTACGCCTTCTACACCCTGTATATGGAGGATCATGGCTTCAGTCGCAACGCCATCGGCCAGCTGTGGGCGCTGGGTGTGCTGGCGGAAATCGGGGTGTTTCTGGTCATGCATCGCTGGTTGCCGACCGTTGGCGCGCGGGTGCTGTTGCTCAGCAGCCTGTTGCTGGCTTCACTGCGCTGGCTGCTGATCGCGCTCTGGCCGGATCATCTGCTGTGGGTGCTGATCGCCCAGCTGCTGCATGCCGCCACTTTCGGGGTCTATCACGCGGTGGCCATTCACCTCGTTCACCGTTATTTTGTTGGTCGCCACCAGGGTCGCGGCCAGGCGTTGTACAGCAGCCTGAGCTTCGGCGCCGGCGGGGCGTTTGGCAGTTTGTATGCAGGCTATGTCTGGAGTGGTATCAGTCCATCGGCCAGCTTCGTGGCCGCGGCGGGACTGAGCCTGATGGCCGCCTTCCTTGCCTGGCGCTATATACCGGGGGGGAGGAGTTAGGCGTTAGGCGTTAGGCGTTAGGAGCGGGAAGCTTGAAGTCGGCCGGCCTTCAGCAATGCGGGTATTTCCCCGGCTGGCACCGGCCGGCTGAAGTAATAGCCCTGGAAACTGTCACAACCTTTTTCTTGGAGAAAATCCTGCTGTTCGGCGGTTTCCACGCCTTCGGCGATGACGCCGATGCCCAGGTGGCTGGTGATGGCGATAATGGTTTCGACAATGGCGGCGTCATTGGGGTCGGAAGTGATATCCCGGACAAAGGATTGGTCGATCTTGAGCAGGTCCAGCGGCAGGCGTTTGAGATAACTCAGCGAGGAATAACCGGTACCGAAGTCGTCGATGGCAAAGCGCACTCCGCGGGCGCGTAACGCGGTCATCTTTTCGATGGCTTCGCCAAGATTACTCATGATCATACTTTCGGTAATTTCCAGTTCGAGAAATTCGAGTGCCAGGCTGGCTTCTTCGCAGGCCGAGACGACCTGGTCGGTGAAATGGCCCTGCTGAAATTGCCGGCTGCTGACGTTCACGGCGATACGCTGGAGATGATGGCCGTCGCCAGCGTTTTGCCAGGTCTGGAATTGCCGGGCCGCGGTGCGTAGCACCCAGTTGCCGATTTCCATAATCAGCCCGGTTTCCTCGGCCACGGGAATGAACGTATTGGGCGGCACCAGGCCGCGTTGCGGGTGCTGCCAGCGGATCAGCGCCTCAAGGCCGACGATCTGGCCATCGAGATCCACTTGCGGCTGGTAATGCAGTTCGAACTGTTCCTGTTCCAGCGCTTCCCGGAGGTCTTTCTCCAGGGTCAAACGGGCGTTGGCGGCGGCCTGCATGCTGGGTTGGTAGAAACGCACCGTGTTGCGGCCGTCCTCCTTGGCGCGGTACAGGGCGGTATCGGCATGTTTCAGAATATCATCGGCATCCTCGTCGTCTTCCGGGAACAGTACAATGCCGACACTGGCGGTGATGTGATACTGGTGACCGTTGAGACTGAAAGGTTGAGCCACCTGGGCCAGCACTTTGTCAGCCACCGCCTGGGCCTCGAAACCGACATGGGCCAAGTCTTTATTCTCGGCGGAGAGTATGAAGACGAATTCATCACCGCCGAGGCGCGCCACGGTGTCCTCGCGGCGCATGATTTCCCGGAAACGGTTGGCCAGCTGGCGCAGCAGTTCATCACCGACAGGATGGCCCAGGGCGTCGTTGAGGTGTTTGAACTGGTCCAGATCGATGAACAGCACGGCGCCGTAGTCGCTATGTCGGCGGGCAACCGCCAGTTCGCGTTGCAGACGATCGTGCAGCAGGCGGCGGTTGGCCAGGCCGGTCAGGTCATCGTGATAGGCCAGATGTTCGATCCGGTTTTCGGCTTGCTTGCGTTCGGTAATGTCCTGGGTGGTGCCGACATAATGGGTCACTTCGCCGGCTTCGTTGCGAACCGCGGTGATGGTCAGCATCTCGGCATACAGGCTGCCGTCCTTGCGTTTGTTCCACAATTCACCAGACCATTGCCCGGTCTGTTGGATGAGCGACCACATGTGGCGGTAGAAATTGCCGTCCTGGCGGCCGGATTTGAGGATGCTCGGATTCTTGCCGATGACTTCGTCGGCGCTGTAACCGGTCATGGTTTCAAACGCCGGGTTGACGCGCAGAATGTTTTTGTCACGATCGGTGATCATGATGCCGGCATGGGTGTTGAACGTGGTGGCGGCCAGTTGCTGTTCCTCTTCGACGGCGACAGCATCGCTGATGTCCTGTACCGAACCCAGCGAATACAAAGGGTCACCCTGGGCATCATAAATCGTTTCGCCACGCTCGTTTACATGTTTGATACGACCGTCCGGCAGCAGCAGACGGTGTCTGCAATCATAGGGAATTTTTTGCTAAACCGAGTCGCGATAAGCCCGGTCCAGAAGTTCCCGGTCCTGTGGATGTACCCGTTGTAGAAAATTATCATAGCTGGGTTCAAAAGTGGCCGGGTCGAGTTCGAAGATGCGGTAGACCTCGTCTGACCAGTCCAGCCGGCCACTGCCATGGTCCAGTTCCCAGCTGCCCAACCGGGCGATCCGTTGCGCCTCGGTGAGCTGATTGGTGCGTTTGTTCAGTGCCAGTTCGGTCTGTTTCTGCTGACTGAGGTCGCGGATGAAGGCGCAGAACAACCAGCCCTGGCTCTGGTGCAACTGACTGAGAGAGAGTTCGATGGGGAATTCGCTGCCGTCGCGATGCAAGGCAAAAAATTCCCAGCGCTGTCCGATGAGTCGGGTCTTTCTGCCTTTAATATACTGGCTTATTGCCTCCAGGTGAGCCTCACGTTGGCTGGTGGGAATGATCAGGTCTTCCAGCTTCCGGCCAATGGCATCATGATGTTTCCAGCCAAATATTTTTTCGGCCTGAGGATTCCACTCCAGAATGGTGCCTTGCTCGTCGGCGACGATGACCGCATCCATGGCCGAGTGTAGGATGCCTTGCAATCTGAGGCTTTGTTCCCGAATGGCCGCCTGGTGTGCATAGTCTTCGCTCACATCGCAGAACACCAGTACCACGCCGTGCAGCCGGGCGCTTTCGTCGCGGATTGGCGCGCCACTGTCGGAAACCTGGCAGCGGCGGCCGTCGCGGGAAGTCAGCACCGTATGATTGGCCAGTCCAACGACCGTGTCTTCGCGCAGCACCCGGGTGACGGGATTCTCAACCTGGGCGCCGGTCTCGGCGTTACTGATATGAAAAATGTCTGTGACCGGCCGCCCCCGGGCCTCCGTCTGGGTCCAGCCGGTTAGGGCTTCGGCCAACGGGTTCATGCGGATAACACGTCCGGCGGTATCGGTCACGATGACCCCGTCACCGATGGACTGCAAAGTGATATCGAGCTGTTTTTCCCTGGCTTCGGCAGCGAGGATAGTGGCGCGCTGAAAACCAAAAACCACTATGATCAGATACCCTAGCAACAAAGTACTGGCTATCCATAGTTCGGCCTGAGCCTGTTGACCGTTGCGGATGTCGGCATGAATGGGTACCTCGCAGTCGGCCAGGGCGTTTAGACTGGCCAGAAACAATTCATCGCTGTGGCTCAGGTGTTGCACCAGACGGTGACCGGGTATGGAATCAGGTTGTCGGGCATGTTCCAGCATGTGCTGCTGCGCCGACCTCCAGGCGTGATAGCTGTTCGCGAAGCGCTTGACCCGGCGGGTCAACTCGGGTTTATAAGTGCTCAGCTGGCTGAAACGTTGCAGATCACGGTCGGCGAAGTCGCTGGCCAGCTGAATATCGGCCGTGGTAGCGGTCGGCCGCTCAGTATCGGCGAGCCGGGTTTCCAGGGTTTTCAGCTCGAGCAGGGGGCGGCGCATCTGCTCGAGCTGACGCATTGCCTGCTGGCCCATTTTTTCATAGCGCAGCCGTTCCGGCAGGTCGGCAAAAAACACATAAGCGGCAAAGGTCAGGAAACCGGCGCTGACTGCCAGCCATAGTCGCCAACCCTGGGTCCGGAGATTGGACGTTTGCGGAGTAAACCAGCTGTCAAAATCAGACATGCACTAAGTTTATATAAAAAATACTGTTTTTCCAGTGTTTTTTCTGAATGGGGGTTGCAGGATACTGGTGCCGGGAAAGTCGGGCGTGATGACTGTGTGACATTTTGCGGGGTTTACTGTCATAAACGGCATATGGATGGAGCATTGCAGTGACAAAACAGATTCTGGTGGTTGAAGACAACCACGACCTGGCCGAGCTGGTGCAACTCAATCTGAGTGATGAGGGCTTCCGGGTACGGACGGTCGGCGACGGGCTGGAGGCCGACCAGTGTTTGCAAGGGATGCCCTTTGATCTGGTGATACTGGATCTGATGCTGCCCGGCCTAGACGGCCTGGAACTGTGCCGGCGTATACGCCGGCGCGCTGATTATCTGCCGATTCTGATGCTGACCGCGAAATCCACCGAACTGGACCGGGTGCTGGGGCTGGAAGTCGGTGCCGACGATTATGTCACCAAGCCGTTCAGCATCCGGGAGCTGGTGGCGCGGGTGAAGGCGCTGTTCCGGCGCATCGATGCCCTGGCCGAACAGGCCGAGGAGGAACCGCGGATATTGACCATCAATGGCCTGGAAATCGATCCCGACAAACGTCGCGTGTTATTGCAGGGCGACGAGGTCTATCTGACCGGCCGGGAGTTCGATCTGCTGTATTATTTTGCCACCCATCCGGGCCGGGTCTACAGCCGGGGGCAGTTACTGGACGCGGTCTGGGGTTACGGACACGAGGGTTACGAGCACACGGTGAATTCGCATATCAACCGGTTGCGGGCCAAGATCGAGGCGCGGCCGGCGGAACCGGATTATATTCTGACCGTATGGGGCGTGGGTTACAAATTTGCCGAGCCGGCGCATGTTTAAGTCCTTATATGCCCGCCTGGCACTGGCGCTGGTCTTGCTGGTATTGCTGATGAGTGTGGTTTATCTGCTGGTCAGCCTGCAGGCCGGCAAGCTGTATTCCCAGGAACTGCATCAGCGCCTCAACCAGCAACTGGCCGCCAATCTGATCCAGGAAAACCATCTGTCCATCGAGCAGGGTCGTTATGACCGGCAGGCGCTGGAGCAGGTGTTTCACACCTACATGGTGATCAATCCCAGCATCGAGGTGTATCTGCTGGATGCCAAGGGCCGCATCCTGTCCTATTCGGCGCCGCCCGGGACGGTGAAACGCGAGCGTGTCGATCTGCAGCCCGTGCAGACGTTTCTCGCGGGTCGGCAATTGCCTATCGTCGGCGATGATCCGCGTGACCCCGCCGGCCGCAAAGTGTTTTCCGTGGCACCGGTCGGTCCCCCCGGCCGGCCGCAAGGTTATCTTTATGTGGTGTTGACCGGGCAACAATGGGATTCCGCCGCCGGCATGTTACAGGGCAGCTATATTCTGCGCTTGGTCATGCTGGCGTTACTGATCTCGGCGCTGGCCGGTGTGGTCGGCGGTCTGTGGTTTCTGCGCCATGTCACCGGACGCTTGCGGCAACTCGACCGGGCGATGACCAGCTTTGAGGCCGGCGGTTTCACCAAGCTACCCGCCACCGGGCAGCTCGATACCCAGACCACGGACGAACTTGGGCGCCTGGCACGGAATTTTGTTGCCCTGGCCGGACGCATCAGCAGCCAGGTGGACTCGTTGCAGCAGACCGATGCGCTGCGCCGTGAGCTGGTGGCCAATGTGTCCCATGATCTGCGCACGCCGATTGCCTCGTTGCAGGGTTATCTGGAAACCCTGTTGATCAAGGAGGGCAGTCTCGATGCCGGTCAGCGGCAGGATTATCTGCGCATTGCCCTGCGGCACAGTGAGCGGCTCGGCAAACTGGTCAGCGAACTGTTCGAACTGGCCAAGCTGGATTCAGGACACACCGAAGTGCATTGCGAGCCGTTCTCCCTGGGCGAACTGGTGCAGGATGTGATGCTCAAATATCAACTGCAGGCGCAGCGCAAACAGTTGTCGCTCAGCGCGGATATGCCGACAGATCTGCCCTTCGTCTGTGCCGACATCGGCCTGATCGAACGGGTACTGGCCAATCTGCTGGACAATGCGATCCGGCATACTGACCCCGGCGGCGAGGTGCGGCTGATATTGCAGCCCGAACAACAACAGGTGCGGGTAACGGTGGCGGAAACGGGTGCGGTATCGCGCCCGAAGAACTGCCGTTTGTGTTCGACCGCTTTTATCAGGTCAATAAGAGCGAACGCGAAGCCAGCGGCGGAGTCGGTCTGGGACTGGCCATCGCCAAGCGCATCATGGATCTGCATCGCAGTGCGATCGCGGTGATCAGTGACCCGCAGCAGGGAACCCGCTTTGACTTTACCCTGCCCGTGCAGGCTTAGCCGGCCAGGCGCATCCGGCTGGCAGAAGTCCGGCGAAAGCGTGGAACCGGCTAATTGTTCTTGATGCATTGAGCCGGTTGTGTCATCTGGTCCGCCCGGCAGGTCACGCGGTTGAGTCCCAGGACGAAGCCTTGGCCCAATAGGCCGGGTGGTGAGCGTGATAAAAAAGTGAAGATTACGCGATAAGGCAGTGAACTGAGACCCTCAGGATAAACACTCCGCGGAATTGTACCGCTGAATGTACCTCTACCTTGGGAGTCTTGAATTATGCGTAATCCGATCAAAAATCTGTTGGCCGGCGCCGGCCTGCTGACTGTCACCGTGGCCCAGGCCGCTTCACCCGTTGATTACCAAATCACCATTACCAACCTGACCGTGGGCGAATCTTTCACCCCCATCATGGCGGCCAGCCACAGCGCGCTTGATAATGCGTTTTTTACCTTGGGTCAGCCCGCCTCCGATGAGCTGGCGGACATGGCGGAAGGCGGTGATACCGCGCCGCTGCAGGGCCTTCTGGAAGCCAGCGCGCATCATGTCACTGCCGTGGTCAATGCCGAGGGACTGACCGATCCGGGACAGTCCGTGACCCTGACGCTCAGCGCACTGCCGGGCCGGGATGTGATTTCGCTGGCGGGAATGCTGATTCCGACCAACGATGGCTTTATGGCCCTGCAGAACCTGCCGCTGCCGCGGGGTGCGGAGGTGGTCAGCCGTTATGCCGTGGTCTATGACGCCGGCAGCGAACCCAACGATGAGCTGTGTATCAGCATTCCCGGCCCGGTATGTGGCGGCGAGGGCGGTTCGCCCGGAGTATCCGGTGAAGGCTATGTGCACATTCATTCCGGTATTCATGGTATCGGCGATCTGAGTCCGGCCGGCTTCGACTGGCGCAATCCGGCGGCGCTGATCGAGATCACCCGGGTTCCGTAACACGAACTGACAGGTGAAACAGAAGGGGGCTTCGGCCCCCTTTTTTGGTTTACAGGACCGAACCGCGCGGGTTCGCCGAGTAACAATTTTGTAAAAAACCTGGACGCTAGCACAGCAGATTTTACACCCCATGCGGATGACGAGCGGGATTCATACAGATAAGTGTTTGAATTTACATTAAGCCACATATTGGTATGTTTCTTGATTGAAGTATCCGGGCAGTACCCTCAGCAACTTTATTATGTGCTCCGCCTTCTTTTTTTCCGAAGGAGGCAGGTTGTACCTATCTATAATTATTATGGAGAATTCCGGATGAAAACACCTGCATATCTATTGGGGACAAGTATCTGTTTTTCGACCCTATCCGCTCACGCCGGCGTCATCGAGGTGAGTAGCGGCACCCTGGACGCCGGCATCGCCGCCTATCAGCCTATCGGTCAGAGTTTTATCGCCGAAGATGCTTTCATAGACGACATCGCTTTTTCCTTTACCCAGACCAATCGTCTTCCTGCCGGTGATGGTGTTGTGACCATGTCCTTGTATGAAGGCACGGGTTTTACCGGCACCTTGCTCGGTTCGACCACCATGGACCTGTCGGGCTATAGCCTGCCGAATATCACCGAGGATATTCTCAATTTTATCGATTTCGATTTCAGTGGTATTGAGCTGGTGGTGGGAGTGACTTACTCGGTTGCCGTCACGACCAACGATGCGTCCATTTTCATCAGTGGTTCCGGCGATGACGTCTATGCCGGTGGCTTTACCCTGGAATCTGCGCCATTCGCCGATCTTCCCTCCTGCTCACCGGGCTGCGACCTGAATTTCCGCGTCACGCCGTCCGCCGTGCCGGTACCGGCCGCGGTGTGGCTGTTCGGTTCCGGTCTGCTGGGTCTGGTGGGGGTCGCCCGGCGCAGGAGTTCATTGTGAATCGATCTAAATTTTATAAGATAATGTAAATTTTCCATAAATATTGTCGAATTAATTTACATTTTTAAACTTGTTTTAGCTTTCCAAGATTTCCTTGCCATTAATTAAGATTTTGTTTTTTATGGTTTAAAGAAGATCTTGAGTTAATTGGCATAATTCATGACTAATTTTGTTAGTAGGCATGAATAATTAAGGGGTTATTTCAATGAAGCGAGCATTATCAAGTATGGGTTTGGCAGCATTGGTTGGCTGTACTGCCGTCAATGCCGGGGTAATAGAACAGAGCAGCGGTGTATTCGATGCCGCCATTTTTGCTTTTGATCCAATCGGGCAGAGTTTCGTTGCCGAAGATGCTGGTCTGGGACAGATTGCATTTTCTTTCGCTGAATTTACTTCCAATACGTCTTCTGATGGTCTGGTGACCATGACGCTTTATGAAGGTAGCGGTTTTGGTGGCACCGTGCTGGGTTCGGTGACTCAGGATGTATCTGGCTCTTTGCCAGATGCTTTTGCTAATGTAATTAATTTTATTGATTTCGATTTTACCGGTGTTACATTGACGGTCGGTCAGACTTATACGGCGGCTGTAACAGCAACGGATGCCTCCATCGCAATTAATTTCCTGGGTAGTGATGGTTATGCCGGAGGTCAATTGTTCGAGTCATCCAGTTTTGGGCTTTCAGGATGCTCACCTTCATCGCTATGTGATTTGGATTTCCGCGTCACGCCGTCCGCCGTGCCGGTACCGGCCGCGGTGTGGCTGTTTGGTTCCGGTCTGCTGGGTCTGGTGGGGGTCGCCCGGCGCAGGAAAGCCTGAGCCTGTATCCGCCTTGTCTGAAAGCCCCGCTCTGCGGGGCTTTTTTTATGTCTGCAAGGCAGTTATCAACTGCTGGCCGGCATTGGACAGAGTGCGGTCGCGGTGCCGGACCACACCGAGGGTGCGTGCCACGCGGAAGCCCGGGGTGTGCAGAATATGCAGCTGATTATCGATCAGGGTCTTTGGCAGGATACTCCAGCCCAGGCCGATCGAGACCAGCATCTTGATGGTTTCCAGGTAGTTGGTTGCCAGGCCGGTTTTCAGTTGCAGCCCGTGCGGTGCCAGGGCCTCTTCGGCCAGTTGCCGGGTATAGGTGCCGGTCGACGGCAGAATAGCGGGGTAAGTGGCCAGTTGTTTCAGGGATACCTGCTTGCGCACTCCCAGTTCGTGTTCCGGACCGACTACGATGGCCAGCGGGTCCGGCCAGACCGGCAGCAGTTCCAGCCGCGCGGCAGGGTGGGGCGGCAGGGTGACGATGCCCAGTTCCAGTTCCCCCTGTTCCACGGCCTGGCAGGCGGCCTCTGAATCCATAAAGCGGATGTCCAGCTCGACGGCCGGAAATTGCCGGACGAAAGTCCGTAATACCGGAGGCAGCCGGTGCAGCCCGATATGGTGGCTGGTACCGATACTGAGCCGGCCGCCGACTTCCGAGGACAGATTCTCCAGCTCGCGGCGACTGTCCTGCCATTCGTTCAGGATGCGCCGGGCCCGTTCTATGAAGACTTTCCCGGCCTCGGTCAGGCGGGCCTGGCGGCCGATGCGGTCGAACAGGGCCACGCCAAGACTCTCTTCCAGGGTGGCGATGCGTTTGCTGACTGCAGGCTGGGTCAGGTATAGCTGCGTGGCGGTTTTTGAGAATGAGCCGGTTTCCGCCACAGCGATAAAGGTACGCAGGTTTTCGGTGTCCATGGTCAGTGCTTCCCCTCACTCCTCACTCCTCACTCCTCACTCCTCACTCCTCACTCCTCACTCCTCACTCCTCACTCCTCACTCCTCACTCCTCACTCCTCACTCCTCATTCCATTTTACCTCCTCTCATTCCAAATCAGAATGATTAATATGAAAATAATGAATTTGTGTTATCAATAACTGGGCCATAGAATACCGGTCAGATTCAATCAGGGAGTGAACCATGGCGGGTAAGACCCTTTACGACAAAGTCTGGGATGCGCATGTGGTGCGCAGCGAAGATGACGGCACGGCCTTGTTGTATATCGACCGGCATCTGGTGCACGAAGTGACTTCACCGCAGGCTTTTGAGGGTCTGCGCCTGGCGGGGCGCAAACCCTGGCGGACCGGATCGGTGCTGGCGGTGCCGGATCACAACGTGCCGACCACGGCGCGGGCGGCCGGCATTGCCGATCCGGTATCCCGTATTCAGGTCGAAACCCTGGACCACAATTGTGCGGAATTCGGCATCACCGAATTTCCGATGAATGATAAGCGCCAGGGCATCGTGCACGTCATCGGTCCGGAGCAGGGAGCGACTTTGCCGGGTATGACTGTGGTATGCGGGGATTCCCACACCGCCACACATGGCGCTTTCGGCGCGCTGGCGTTCGGTATCGGCACGTCCGAGGTCGAGCATGTGTTGGCCACTCAGACGCTGATTCAGAAAAAAGCCAACAACATGCTGGTGCGGATCGACGGAGCCCTGGCTCCCGGCGTCACGGCCAAGGACGTGGTATTGGCGATCATCGGTGAGATTGGTACCGCGGGTGGTACCGGCTATACCATCGAGTTTGGCGGCGAGGCCATTCGCTCGCTCAGCATGGAAGGTCGTATGACGGTGTGTAACATGGCCATCGAAGCCGGCGCCCGCGCCGGCATGGTGGCGGTGGACGACAC
>Ga0114931_10003587_pt1 | contig 19592 bp, 20 predicted proteins | sample 2SBtaG_FD_89579 | JGI IMG/M metagenome (GOLD analysis project Ga0114931, IMG submission 89579) | Deep subsurface microbial communities from Kolumbo volcano to uncover new lineages of life (NeLLi) - 2SBTROV14_V59a metaG | ecosystem: Environmental > Aquatic > Marine > Volcanic | place: Kolumbo...
AGTCATGAAGGTTTCGTTGGTCGCACGGTCCACACGCGAGGTCCCGGCGGATCTCCTGGCCCTGCCCCTGTTCGAGATGCCGAAGAAGGGCTGGAAGCTGGCCGCCGGGGTGGCCGGCGTGGATCGGGCCCTGGGCGGGGCGCTCACGGCAGCCATCGCCAGCGGAGACTTCCGGGGCAAGCGCGCCCAGACCCACCTCGCCTATGGCGACGGCAAGCTGGCGGCCCGTCGGGTCCTGCTGATCGGGCTGGGCGAGGAGGGCAAGCTGGACGGCGAAGCCCTGCGGCGCGCGGCCGGCCAGGCCGTGCGCGCCGCCGGGAAACGCAGCGCGCGCCGCGTTGCCGTGCTGGCGCCCCGGACCCGGCGCTTCGGCGCGGCCGCCGTGGCCCAGGCCCTGGCCGAGGGAGCGATCCTCGGAAGCTACGGCTTCACCCGCTACCGGAGCGAGAAGCCGGAGGCGCCGATCGCCTCGTGTTCGCTGCTGTTCGAGGATGCCAAGTCGCGTGCGGGAGCCCGCAACGGGATCCGCATCGGAGTCGCCGTGGCGGAATCGCAGAACCTGGCCCGCGACCTCTCGAACGAGCCCGGCGGGGATCTTCCGCCGGCGACCCTGGCCCGTGAGGCCGGCCGGGTGGCGCGCGAGGCGGGTCTGCGCTTCCGGGCGCTGGGGGTGCCGGAGCTTCGAAAGAAGAAGATGGGCGGCATCCTGGCGGTCGGTGGGGGAAGCTCGCGGCCGCCGCGCCTGATCGTGCTCGAGCACGGCCGCAAGGCCCGGAACGGCCGCGGGCGGCCGACGGTATGCCTGGTCGGCAAGGGCATCACCTTCGATTCGGGGGGCATCTCGATCAAGCCGTCGGCGGCCATGGACGAGATGAAGCACGACATGTCGGGGGCGGCCGCCGTGGTCGGCGCCCTGCGGGCTGCGGCCCTGCTCGAGCTGCCCCTTCACGTGGTGGGCATCATCCCGGCCGCCGAGAACCTGCCGAGTGCCACGGCCTACCGCCCCGGGGACGTGGTCCGCACCAGCTCCGGAAAGACCATCGAGGTGCTGAATACCGACGCCGAGGGCCGCGTCGTACTCTCGGACGCCCTTCACTACGGCCGGACGGAGTTCCGGCCGGCCGCGATGGTGGATCTGGCGACGCTGACCGGCGCCTGCGTGATCGCCCTCGGGTCGTGGGCCTCCGGGATGATGGGCAACGACGAGGCGCTGGCGGAGCGTGTGAAGGAGGCCGGAGAGGCCAGCGGCGAGCGGGTCTGGCCCCTGCCGCTGTGGGACGAGCACCGCGAGGCCATCCGGAGCCGGGTGGCGGACATCAAGAACACGGGCGGACGGGAGGCGGGAACCATCACCGCCGCGGCCTTCCTCTCGCACTTCACCGAGGGAACCCCATGGGTGCACCTGGACATCGCGGCCACGGCCTGGACCTCGAAGACGAACCCCTGCCAGCCGGCCGGGGCCACGGGAATCGGCGTGCGCCTGCTCGTGGAGTTCCTGCGGAAGTTCCGCTCGCGCCGGGCGCCGCACGATTGACACCAATTGGGCCGACCTCTACGGTTCGGTCCCCCCGGCTTCCCGGGGCGACTCAAGGAGATCCGATGTCTCGCTCGATCTTTCGCTTTGCGCTCCCCGCGCTCGCGGCTGGCGCCTTCCTGGCGGCGCCGCCCGCCCTCGCGGGCGATGCGGCGGCCGGCAAGGCCAAGTACGACATGTTCTGCATCTCGTGCCACGGCCCCACGGGCAAGGGCGACGGCCCGGTGGGCGCCGCGTTGAATCCGAAGCCGCGCGACTTCTCCCTAGGCCACTTCAAGTTCGACACCGACAAGGACGGCAAGGTGGGCACCGACGCCGATCTGAAGAACGTGATCACGAACGGCGGTGCCGCCTACGGTGGCTCGGCCATGATGGCCCCGTGGGGTGCGACCCTGTCCGATGCCGATCTCGCCAACGTCGTGGCCTTCGTGCGAAGCCTGAAGCAGTAACCCCGCGAGGTCGAACGGCTCCGGCCGCCCGGCCGCCGGGCGACCCGTGCGCTCTGCTACCCTGCCCGCCGTATGCGGCCCGAGACCCCTCGCGCGAGCAGGCGCCCCACAACGCCTTCGGACGCCGCTCGAGCGGCCCCGGCGGAGCCTGCGGGTGAACGCCTTCCGGCCGAGCGCGCCTTCGTCCTTCCCGAGGTTCCGAGCCCAGACCATGACGACACCGGCCTTGGTCCGGTCGATGCCTTCGCCCGCTACACGGCCGAGCTGGCCAAGCATCCCCCCATCACCCGGGAGCTCGAGCACGAGCTGGCCGTCCGCTTCCAGGAGCACGGCGATCTCGACGCCGCCCAACAGCTGGTGCTGGCGAACCTCCGGCTGGTCGTGAAGATCGCCATGGAGTACCGGCGCGCCTGGACCCAGGCCCTCGATCTGATCCAGGAAGGAAACGTGGGCCTCGTCCAGGCGGTCGAGCGCTTCGACCCCTACGCGGGCACGAAGCTCTCGACCTATGCCGCCTACTGGATCCGTGCCTACGTCCTCAAGTTCCTGCTCGACAACATCCGCATCGTGCGGCTCGGCACCACCCGCGCCCAGCGAAAGCTCTTCTTCCGCCTGAACAAGGAGAAGCGCGCCCTCGAGGCCGAAGGCTTCCGGGTGGAGCCCAAGCGGATCGCCGAGCGGCTCGACGTCTCCGAGGCCGACGTGGTGGAGATGGAGCAGCGGCTGGGGCAATCGGACCTCTCCATGGAGGCGCCCGCCCGCCGCGACGAGGAGGGTGGAGCGACCTTCGGCGACTTCGTCTCCGGCGGGGGCGTCTCGGCCGAGCAGGCCGTGAGCGACGCCGAGCTGCGTCGCGTGTTCCTCGAACAGGTCGCGACCTTCACGGGAAGCCTCGACGCGCGCGAGCGCCGGATCGTCGAGGAGCGGCTGCTGGCGGAGGAGCCCCGCACCCTGGCCGAGCTCGGAGAGGAGTTCGGCGTGACCCGGGAACGGGTGCGTCAGATCGAGGCACGCGTGATCGACCGGCTCCGCGAACACCTGCGCGAGAACGTGGTCGACTTCGAGATCTATTCCCCCGAGGACTGACCCGGCCTCCCGTGGCCGGGGGAGCGGGGACCCGGCGGCACGCGAGCGCTCACTCGAGGTAGCAGAGCGCCATGGCGGCGTGGAGCGCGATGCCGGTGGCCATCGCCGACTCGTTCAGGATCATGCGGTTGGAGTGGATCGGCGCCACCGCCGCGTCGTCGGGCCGCGCTCCCAGGAACACCATGGCGCCCGGCACCTGCTCGAGCACGTAGGAGAAGTCCTCGGCACCCATGATCGGCGCAGGCATCTCGATCCAGCGTTCGTCACCCACGAGCTTCGAGACCACGCCGCGCGCGAACTCGACGAAGCCACCGTGGTTCTCGGTGACCGGGTAGCCCGGAAAGAGCCGGACCTCTCCCTGCATCTCGTGCGCCGCGGTCACCCCCTCGACGACCCGCTGCAGACCCGCACGCAGCCGGTCCCGGGTGCGTTGGGAGACGCTTCGGATCGTCCCTTTCAGCAGCGCCCGCTCGGGCACGACGTTGAACGCGGTCCCCGCCTCGACCTGCGTGACGGACAGGACCGCCGGGTCGAAGACGTCGATCCGCCGCGTAACCAGGCTCTGGAGGGCACTTACGATCTCGCACGCGACCGGGATCGGATCCAGCGCATGGTGCGGCATGGAAGCGTGTCCGCCCTTGCCCGTCACCTCCACGACGAACGCGTCGGCCGCCGCCAGCAGTGCGCCCGCCCGCGAGGCCACCGCACCGGCCGGAACGGTGGGATCGACGTGGATCGCGAAGGCTGCGTCGACCCCCTCGAGCAGTCCCTCCTCGAGCATCACCCGCGCGCCGCCGAGCCCCTCCTCGCCGGGCTGGAACATGAAGCGTACCTCGCCCGCCAGCTCGTCGCGGCGCCCGGCCAGCAGCCGGGCGCCAGTGGCCAGCATGGCCACGTGGGCGTCGTGGCCGCAGGCGTGCATCCGTCCCTCCTCTTGCGAGGCGAAGGAGAGCCCGGTGTCCTCGGGCATGGGCAGCGCGTCCGTATCCGCACGCAGCAGGATCGTCGGCCCGGGCCGTCCTCCGCGGAGTCGTGCCACCAGCCCCGTGGTCTGCTGACTGCGGCTGATCTCCAGATCGAGCCCGGCCAGGGCCTCGAGAACGACGTCCCGGGTGCGAGGATTCTCGAGACCGAGCTCCGGATGCTCGTGGATCCGCCGGCGCAGGGCGACCGCATCGCCCAGGAGCGACTGGGCCTCGCGACGCAGCTCGGGGTCGATCGACATGGGGGCACCTCGTGCGGTATGGAATCCAGACAAGCCGGGCCGATCCGGACCGGACCCATTGTAGACGCACTCCACCATGGCCTGCCCCGCCCTGCGAGAACTCGAGCGCAAGATCCCGCGTTGCCAGCGCTGCCCGCGGCTGCGAGACGCCCTGGCGGAGTCGCGCCGGCGACGCCCTTCCTACTGGAACCGGCCCGTCCCGGGCTTCGGCGACCCGCGGGCCTGGCTCGTGGTGGTGGGCCTGGCGCCCGGAATGCACGGCGCGAACCGCACCGGACGGCCCTTCCAGGGCGACGCATCGGGCGAGTGGCTCTACGGCAGCCTGGGCCGCCTGGGATTGTGGGACGGCGAGCGTCTGCGGGGCGCCTACATCGTGAACGCCGTGAAATGCGTCCCGCCGGCCAACCGGCCCGTAGCCGCCGAGCTCGAGGCCTGCCGCCCGTGGCTCGAGGCCGAGCTCGCCGGGCTCGGTCGGGCTCGGCTGGTCGTCGCCCTCGGGCAGATCGCCCACCGGGCCGTGCTGCGGAGCTGGGACGTCGCCCCGCTCTCGGGCGTCCCCTTCGCTCACGGCGCGCTCCACCGGCAGCCCGGTCGCCCGCCGCTGCTCACGAGCTACCACCCCTCTCGTCAGAACACGAACACCGGACGCCTCACGCCCTCCCGCTGGAGCGGAATCTGGCGGCGGGCGCGACGCTTCGCGCCGACGCCGCCGTGAGCCCGCCCGCCCGGCGACACCTCGCGATCCGCGGCCGCGTCCAGGGCGTGGCGTTCCGCTTCGCGACCCGCGCCGAGGCGCTGCGCCTGGGCCTCTCGGGCTGGGTGCGCAACCGGCCGGACGGAAGTGTCGAGGCCGTCTTCGAAGGGCCGGCGGACGCGGTGGCCCGGGCCGAAGCCTTCTGCGCGGCGGGACCGCCCGCCGCCCGCGTCGAGGCCATCGAGGGGCGCGACGAGCCGCCCGAAGGCCTGGCGGGCTTCGAGATCCGATGAGGACCGCCGTGCGCGACGCCGGGATCGTGTCGAGATGCGTGTCGAGCGCACCATGAGGCGAGCGGGGCTCCTGCTCCTCGGCCTCGCCTGGCTGCTCGGCTGTCCGCCGTCCGGTCCGGATCGCGACGGAGCGCTCCCGCGCGGCCGCGTCACCATCCAGGGCCAGACCATCGAGGTCGAGGTCGCGCGGACCGAGGCCGCGCGCCGCCGGGGCCTCTCGGGCCGGCCCCGCCTCGAGCCCGGGACCGGGATGCTGTTCATCCACCCCGACGCGGGACGCCATGCCTACTGGATGAAGGACATGAAGTTCGCAATCGACATCCTATGGATGCGCGCGGGCCGGATCGTCCACGTGATCGCGCGTGTGCCCCCGCCGGAGCCGGGCCGGAGCGAGGCGTCGCTGCGCACCTACGCCCCGCCGACGGACAGCGACGCCGTCCTCGAGCTCCCGGCCGGGAGCGCGCGGGCGCGGGGCTTCGAGGTCGGGCAGCGGGTGGCGATCGAGCTGGACCGCGCCCGGAAGGAGCGATGAAATCCCGTTCGATTTCGAAGGCTTCAGGTCTGGATCGGAACCACTTTCGAGGCCTGGACTAGCGGCCGTCGCCGGGCCGGGCCGGGGACGGGAACTCCGAGAGGATCGACGCCTTCAGGGCCTTCTCGACGCCGTCGAGGTCGTCGCCGAGGGCGTCGCGCAGCGCACGGTCCTGTCCGTCGCCGCGCCCGAGCGCCGCCAGCAGCCGCGCCCGGTCCCAGCGATCGGTTCGATCCAGGACCCAGAGCGTCGCTGCCGTGGCTTCGGTGTAGGCCGTCCGGGCATCGTCGCCCTCGAGCCCCGCGGAGCTCGGCGACAGGCGCCGCAGCGGGAGCCACGTGCCGCGCCGGATCCGATCGCGCAGCCGGATGCGCTCGCCGCGCGACAGGATCTCCTCCTGGCGAGAGGTCCGCTCCGCGATCTCGGCCAGCCCTTCGTTCAGCCAGTAGGGCCGGTCGCCTCCCGTCTGCTCGCGGAACAGCGCGTGGGTGTACTCGTGAAAGAGCAGCGAGCGCAGCTCACCGGCCGGGTGAGCCGCCGAGACCACGTGGATCCGGCCGTCGTAGAAGCCGACCGTGTCGAAGGAGAAGCGGTGGGAATGGGCCAGCACGTAGGAGGCCTTGCCGTAGACGACGACACCGGTCGGCTCCTTGGGATCCACGCCCCACTGGCGCACCAGGTGGGCGTGGGCCTCCTCGAGGTAGCGGAGCACGGTGCGCGCGTACTCGGGTCGGCCGACGGCCAGGGCACGGTCGTAGTGCACCCGGAAGTGCGGGCTCGAGACCATCTGGAACTGGGCCGGCGCCGACGCGTTCTCGAGCAGGCGGCGCTCGTCCGCCAGGGCCGCGAGCCGCTCCCGGGCCGAGGCACGCCAGGGCTCGAGCTCGGCCCCGGCGTGCGCCAGGAACGAGCGCAGATACTCGGCCGCCGTCTCGAAGTGGCCGCGCTGGCGCTCGAGCAGCGCCAGGTACCAGAGGGCCGTGGCGTTGTCGGGCTCTTCGCCCAGGACGCCGCGCAGAGCCACCGTCGCGCGGGCCGTCTCGCCCTGGCGGAGGTCGTCGACGGCACCGCGGAGGATGCGGGCGGTGCGGGCCTCCGGCCGATTCGAATCCTGGACGAGCGGTGCGGACTCGGGCCCGCGGACCTGGCCCGACCAGAGCCCACCGAGGTCGACGCTCTCGCCGGCGATCGACCGGCGCTGGGCCTCGGGCACGCGGGCCGGGTCGCTGGTCAGGTGGGTCGTGCCCTTCGCATCCACCCAGACGAAGGTTTCGGCACCGGCGGCCCCGGAGCAGCCCGCCAGGAGGGCCACCAGGCCCAGCGCGCGGGGGCTTCGGAATGCCATGCTCCCGTTTCGGCCCACGCCGGGCGAGGCTTGAACGGCGCACGCGGGGCGGCGCTCGAACCCCCGGTGCCGCCGACCCGAGCGGCTAACGCCGCTTGCTGGCCTCGGCCGCCAGATGGCCGAGCTCGGGGAGGATCAGCTTCTCGAGAGCCAGACGCAGGGCGCCGCGCGAGCCCGGCAGGACGAAGACGACCCGGCCGTCGGCCAGCCCGGCCAGGGCGCGCGAGAGGATCGCGGCGGAGCCGACGTCCTCGTAGGAGAGCACCCGGAAGAGCTCGCCGAAGCCGGGGATCACACGGTCGAGCAGCGGCTCTACGGCCTCGGGCGTGACGTCGCGGGGCGCGACCCCGGTGCCGCCGGTCACGACCACGGCGCCGACGTCCGCCCGGCCGAGCGCCGCGCGCACGGCGCCGGCGATCTGGCCGGGCTCGTCGCGCACGATCGCGCGGCCCGCCACCCGGTGGCCGGCCGCCTCGAGCAGCTCCGCCACCAAGGCTCCGCCCGTGTCGGTCTCCGGGGTCCGCGTGTCGCTCACCGTCACCACCACGGTCGCCACCTCGCCGAGCGCTTCGCCGCGGTGGCCCGTCAGCCCGCCCTCGCTGGTGGATCCGCGATCCGAGCTCACGCGTGCTCCTCGATCCAGGACTCGCCGGAAGTCGTGACTTCCTTCTTCCAGATCGGAACGGCCTGCTTGAGCGTGTCGATGGCGAAGCGGCAGGCCTCGAAGGCCTCCGCGCGGTGCGGTGCCGCGGCGGCGATCACCACGGCCAGGTCGCCGATCGCGAGCCGTCCGACCCGGTGGGCGATGGCCACGCGGGTGTCGGGCCAACGGCGGGCGGCCTCGTCGGCGATCTTCTACATCTCGCGCTCTGCCATCCCCGGGTAGGCCTCGTACTCGAGGTGGCGGATCTCCTGCCCGCGGGAGCGACCGCGCACGGCGCCGACGAAGGTCACGACCCCGCCGGCATCGTCGCCCGTCACGCGCGCCTCGACCTCTCGGACGTCCAGAGCCTCTTCGTGGAGCGTGCAGCGCGGGCTCCCGCCGGAGACGGGCGGCAGGAAGGCAACCTCGTCGCCCTCCGCCAGCGGACGGTCCTCGGCGACCGTCTCCTGGTTCACGGCGGCGAGCATCCCGCTGCGGGCGAACAGGTCATGGCGCGCGGCCAGCCGAGCGCGCAGCTCCCGGACCGTGGCGCCGGGCTCGAGCTCGACGTCCAGCTCCCTCTCGCCCAGGGCCTCGCGCAGGCTTCCGAACAGCAGGACGCGGACGTGCATGGCCCGGAGCCTACCCGAACCCCAGGCCGGGAGCCGGCCCCGGCTGCGGCTAGTTCACGGCCCCGGAGATCGGCTTGGAGTCGGGCTTCGCCGGACCATGGCTCTTGGCCTTGGCCGAGGCGCCCATGCGGATGCTGCCCTCGAGCTCGGCACCGTCCTCCACCACGAGCTTGGGCGTCTGGATGTCGCCCTGGACGCGCGCCGTCTTGTGCAGCACGAGCCGCTCGGTTGCGACGATGTCGCCGGCGACCTCGCCGCTCACGATCACGTGGCGCGATCGGATGGTGGCGTCGACGACGCCCGGCTCGCCGACGATCAGGGTGTTCTCGCTGGAGATCTCCCCCTTGAAGGCGCCGTCGATCCGCACGGTGTTCTTGAAGGAGAGCTTCCCCTCGAACTCGGATCCCTGGTCGATGAAAGCGGTCAGCGCCTCGGGGGCGCCGGCCGGGTCGGGCTTGGCAATCGTCATGGGCGACTCACCCTCTCCGTTCCCGCGAAGGAACCGGCTCATGAAGACCTCCTGATGGGCGGGGGTGGTTCCGGAATCGGTCGGGTCGGGGGAAGACTTGAGCATCGCCTGCGCAAAACACCGCGTCGCCGCGGCGAGACCAACCCGGCGAGCGCGCCGGAGCCCCGCCAGGGGCCCGCGGGGGCCTCCCGGGCGGACGGCGACCTTCGAGAGCCCATGGAAGGAATCCGCGTGCAGGAACCGGGCCGTGACGAGCGGCCCGATTATACGGGTGCGCGCACGGCTGCTAGAGTCGGGCCTTCATGAGCGACCGCGTCGAACCTCCCCTGCGCGAAGACGCCGCGGATCCGCTCGGCCCGGACGGCCTGCTCGCTCGAAGCCTCGCCTCGGGGCGCGTCCACTCGGCCTATCTGCTCGCCGGGGACGGCGAGGCACCCCGACGGGCCGCCCTCGCTTTCGTCCGGGCCCTCGTCTGCACCGGCGACGAGAACGCCGCCTGCGAGCACTGCCCGTCCTGTCGGCGCTCGGCTCCGGGCGAGATCGTCGCCCTCGACGGGTCGGGAAAGAGCGGGCCGCTCTATCGCCACGTAGGCGATCACCCCGATCTCCTGTGGGTCGAGCGAGGGCCCGAAGACACGCGCGTGCGCATCGGACAGGTGCGTGCCCTCCAGCACGCGCTGCAGCTCAGATCCCACGAAGGCGGCGCCCGGGCTGCCGTCGTGGCCGACGCCGAGTGGCTGAACCTCGAGGCCCAGAATGCGCTGCTGCGCCTGCTCGAGGAGCCGCCGGAGGGCACGACACTGGTGCTGGTGACCGCGCGCGCGGCCGGCCTGCTCACCACGGTGCGCTCGCGTTGCCAGAAGGTCGTGTTTCCGGCCGGCCGGCCGGCCTCCGTCTCGGGGCCCGACGCCTCGGAGTCCCGACGCGAGCTGGCCCGTCGCTTCCAAGCGCTCCCCGAAACGGGCCTGCCGGAGCTGCTCGACTGGGCCGAGGAGTACCGCGGCGCCCGGGCCCTGGCCGCCCAGGCGGTGGACGACCTGTTGGCGACGGGGAGCGCGTGGCTCCACGAGCGCGTGCGCGCCCGGGTGATCGGAGGCGGCGACGTCGTCTCGCGCGAGCTCGGCGCGTTCGACACCTTGCGCGACTGCCGCCGCGCGCTGGTCCGACACAACGCGAATCCGCAGATGGTGGCCGAGCGCGCGTTGCTGGTGCTGCGCGAGGCACTGTCGCGGTGACGGGCTCCTTCTACGTCACGACCCCGATCTACTACGTGAACGATCGGCCCCACATCGGACATCTCTATACTACGACCGTCGCGGACGTGATCGCCCGCCATCGACGACAGGCCGGCCTCGACGTGTTCTTCCTGACCGGCACCGACGAGCACGCGGCCAAGGTCGCCGACGCGGCCGCCGACCGGGGGCTCGCACCCATCGCCTGGGCGGATCGCAATGCGGAGATCTTCCTCTCGACGTTCGGCCGCTACGGCATCTCCAACGACGACTTCATCCGGACCACCCAGGCGCGCCACAAGGAGAAGGTGCAGCGCTGGGTCGGGCAGCTGCTGGAGACCGGCGACGTCTACCTGGGCGAGTACGAAGGCTGGTACGACGCGGGAGAAGAGGAGTACGTCCCCGACGGGCGCGCGGAGGAGCTCGGGCGGAGATCCCCCATCAGCGGCCGTCCGCTCGTGCGCAAGAAGGAGAAGAACTACTTCTTCAGGCTCTCCGCCCATGCCGACGCCCTGCTCGCCCTGCTGAACGCGCGGCCCGAGCTGGTCCAACCCGATGCCCGGCGCAACGAGGTGATCGGACGCATCCGCGAGGGCCTGAACGACGTGCCCCTCTCACGGACCGGCACCGGCCCGTGGGGCATCGAGATGCCCGGCGACCCGGACCACCGCATCTACGTCTGGATCGATGCGCTCTTCAACTATCTCTCCGCCATCGACAGCGACGCGCGGCGCCACTACTGGCCGGCCTCGGTCCACCTGATCGCCAAGGACATCCTCTGGTTCCACGCCGTCATCTGGCCCGCCCTGCTGCTGGCCCTCCAGCGGGTCCCGGGCAACGAGTGGATCGAGATTCCGCGTCAGATCTATGCCCACAGCTTCTGGATCAGCGAAGGCCGCAAGATGGGGAAGTCGCTCGGGAACTTCATCGACCTGGAGCGGCTCGAGGAGATCGTCTCGAGCTACGGCCTCGATGCGCTTCGCTACTACCTCGTGAGCCAGGGCCCCATGGGCGTGAACGACGCGGACTTCGCAGCCGCCCGCTTCGACGATCTCTATCACGCGGAGCTCGCCAACAAGCTCGGCAACCTGGTGAGCCGCACGCTCCACATGAACGACCGCTTCGCGGGCGGGCGCGTGCCCGCGCCCGGGCCCGCCGGCGGGCCCGAGGCGACCCTCGTGGCCGCGGCGGAAGCGGCGTGCCGCAGCGTCGACGAGCACATGGACCGCCTCCAGGTGGGTCGCGCCCTGGACGCCGCCCTGGAGCTGGCGGCTGCCGCGAACCGCTACCTGGACGAGCGCGAGCCGTGGAAGGCCGCCAAGGATCCCGAGCGGCAGGCCAGCGTTCCGACGGCTCTGCACCACGCCTGCGAGGCCCTGCGCATCGTGGCCCATCTGCTCGTTCCGTTCCTGCCCACCACGGCCGAGGAGATCTGCTCCCGGCTCGGCCTCGATGGCGCGCCACGGCCCGAGGTCCCGACCCGCTTCGGCAGCCTGCCGGTCGGGCTCGAGACGCGGAAGGGGGCCCCGCTGTTCCCGCGCGTCGAACGCCCAGGCGCGGGCTAGCCCGTGGTCAGCGAGGACGGCTCCGGGGGCCCGGCCGTATGGCTGGACAGCCACTGTCATCTCACGGCGGACGACTTCGCCCCGGATCGATCCGAGGTGATCGCCCGGGCCCGGGCGGCGGGGGTCTCGGCCTTCGTGGCGATCGGCTCGGGCTACGGCGCGGCGCGCCTGGCCGAGGCCGCCGAGCTCGCGGAGCACGAGCCCGGCGTCCACGCCACCGCCGGGGTCCATCCTCACGAGGCGAGCGAGCTCGACGACACGGTGAAGGCCCGCCTGCGCGCGACCCTGACGCGCCCGGGCGTCGTCGCGGTCGGCGAGTGCGGCCTCGACTACTACTACGAGAACTCGCCACGGCCGGCCCAGCGCGAGGCCTTCGCCTGGCAGGTCGGCCTCGCCCGCGAGCTCGGCCTGCCCGTCTCGATCCACGTCCGCGACCGGGGCCCCGACGCCTACGAAGAGCTGCTCGACCTGTTTCGCGCCGAGGGAGACGGCACGGTTCGCGGGGTCCTCCACTGCTACACCGGCAGCCTCGAGTTCGCCCGACGTGGCCTGGATGCCGGCCTGGACGTCTCCTTCTCGGGAATCCTGACCTTCAAGAAGGCCGAGGCGCTCCGCGAGGTCGCCCAGGCGCTGCCACTCGATCGTCTGCTGGTCGAGACGGACGCTCCGTTCCTGGCGCCCGAGGGCCGACGCGGCCAGAGAAACGAGCCCTCCTTCGTGCCGCGGGTCGGCGAGACGCTCGCGGCGCTCCACGGGCGGAGCGCCGCGGCCGTGGCGGAGACGACGCGACGCAACGCGCGACGCCTGTTCGGGCTGACCGAGGCTCCCGGCGGAACCGAGTAGAGAGGCAAGACGTGTCGGAGACCCAGGAGATCCTGCGGCTCGCTACCCGGCTGGCGCGCGCGGCCGGCGCCCTCCAGCGCGAGCGCTGGGGCAGCGAGATCGAGATCCGCACCAAGAGTACGGAGGTCGACCTCGTGACCGAGGTGGACCGCGCCTGCGAGGATCTCGTGGTGACGGAGCTCGAGCGGGAGCGGCCGTCGGACTCGATCCTGGCGGAAGAAGGCGGCCTGCGCGAGCGGCCGGGCGCTGCCTGGCGCTGGGTGATCGATCCGCTCGACGGGACCACCAACTTCGCTCACGGCTACCCCTGCTTCTGCGTCTCGATCGCAGCCGAGCTCGAAGGCGTCGCCCGGGTCGGCACGGTCTACAATCCGATCCTCGACGAGATGTTCCACGCCGTCCAGGGCGGCGGCGCCTTCCTCGACGGCCGGCCGATCCGGACCTCGCGCGAAACGCGGCTCGGGCGCTCCCTGGTCGCCACGGGCTTTGCCTACGACCGGCGCCGCGGGCCACGCGACAATCTGGCCGAGCTGGCCTGCTTCCTGGAGCGCGCCCGGGCCGTACGGCGCGACGGGAGCGCGGCCCTCGACCTGTGCGCGGTCGCGTGCGGTCGACTCGACGGCTACTGGGAGTTCAAGCTCGCGCCCTGGGACGTGGCCGCCGGAAGCCTGATCGTCCGCGAGGCGGGCGGGCGCGTGTCCGACCGTCGCGGCGCCGAGGCGCCCGGGTCGGGCCGGGAGATGGTGGCCAGCAACGGCGCGATCCACGGCGCCATGCTCGAGGCCCTGGCCGCGGCCGGCGAGGCGGAACGCCCGGGGGACCCCGGACGAGAATGAGTGGCGGCTGGAGAGGAGCGGATCACGCGCCGGCAAGGAGGCGATCGGACCTCCGGACGCCCCGCGAACCTACTCGGCGGGAACAGCAGCCGGCGCGGACGCTCCCTCCTTGGACAAGAAGCGGTTCCGGAAGGCCTCGAGGCTGACCGGCAGGTGCTCGGCCAGCGCGTGGTCGATCCGATAGATCCGGTCCGAGCCGGCCGCCTTCGCGGCGATGCCGAGCTTCGGGTCGAGCTGGCCCAGGAATACCTCGGCGAGCACCGGGCCGGCCTCGTCGCCCTGGGCGGCACCACGCACGCGGAGCGAGACCGTGGGTGGATCCAGGCCGAGCGCCGCCTGACCGGCCGCGTCCATGGCATCGGCCACGATGTCGTCGGCCCGCAACGTCGAGAGCTCGGCGACGATCCGCGCGGCTCGACCGGGTGCCATCACCTCGGGCGACGAGGTCCAGCCGTCGTCGCCGCGCTCGGCGATCACGACGTGGGCGGCGCCGTCGGGATCGCGAAAGCCCAGCTCGAGCTGGCGGGCATCGCTCGGGACGTACTTCGCGAGCTGCTTGTAGCGGTAGGACGCGACGGTGCGCGGAAAGTCGTCGAGCCGCTCTTCCGGAATCCGATAAACCGTCGCATCGCTGCCCCGCGCCACGCGCTGGCCGTGGCCGAGCTCCTTGCCAACCCGCAGATCGAAGACTCGCGGCTTTCCGTCGGCGCCCGTGGTGGAGAGCTTCGCCTCGAAGGCCGGGCGGTCGAGGCCGAGCTCCGCGTCGGGCGGCGGCGTGTCCAGAAAGCCCTCGGCGCGTAGGAACGAGAGGTCGGACAGCAGCGAATCGATCGTCTCCGGGTCGGCGGCGTCGTCGAGCGGGGCGCTCACACGCCAGCCGTCCTCGCCCCGGTCGAGCGCGACGCTTCCGCCGGGCCAGGCCAGATCGATCCGCGTGACGGCCTCGCGATCGAAGCGCAGGACCCGCTTCTCGCGGAGATCGTCGAGGTCCCGGCGCAAGGCGTCGGCCCGATAGGTCGGGATCGTATAGACGGACGCATCGTCGTCGCGCGCCGCATAGGTGTTGCTTCCGACGGGCGTCTTGGCTCCGAGCCGCAGCACGTGCTCGCCCTTCCCCGTGCCGAAGAGGACCCGATCGGCGCCCTCGCCGAGTCCGTAGACCTCGACGGCCTGGGGCGCTTCGATCACGGCTTCGCTCTTCACCTCGGCGAGGGCGCCGACGATTCCGTCCACCGTGGTGCGATCCACGGGGGAATCGAGCGGCTCGACGAGCCGGAACCCGCCGTCGCGCCGCTCGATTCGCGCGGCGTGGCCGTCGCGGGTCTCGAGCGCCACGAACCCGACGTCCCCGACCTCGACGCCGGGAAACAGGGCTCGGGCCTCGGCCTTGGCCGCAGCGACGTCCCCCTTGTGGATGGTCTCGCTCCACCAGACGCCGCCGACCACGACCACGGCCACGAGGAACAGGATGCCGGTATTGCGGGGATTCACCGCTAGCGGCCGGGCGCGCGCCGCCGCCACCACCAGGCGGCCACACCGAGCACGGCGATGAGCTCGGGCAGGACGAACAGCGACAGGTAGCGGATGGTCGTGAACTGAGCCTCGGACGGGTTGAAGCGAGAGGCTCGCGACGCCTTGGGGCGGATCGAGATGGCCTCGACGTCCCCGAGGAGCCAGTTCACGGAGTTCACGAAGAAGTCGCGATTGCGGTAGGCGTCGATCAGCTGGTTCGTGACGAAGTCCGAGTCGCCGATCACGACCACCCGGCCGCCCTGGGCCGTCGCCGCTCCATCGCTCTTTGCCGCGGCCGGGACCGTACCCGCCACCGCCACGGGCACGGGCCCGGGCAGGTCGTCGTCGCCCCGCTCGGCGCGGCCCTCCTTGAGATTCCGCTCGCCCCACGACTGGGGGCTCGTGCGGACGATCTCCTTGAAGCGATCGCGAGCGTCGCTTCGAGCGCGAACGCTCCGGGCCACGTGGAACATGACGGGCTCCCGCAGCCCGGCATTGATCGGGTGGGCGGGGTACTCGGCGGCCAGGGGCGTGGTGGCGCGGCCGAACAGGCTCTGGAGGTAGTCCACGATCACGTCGGCACCGAGATCCACGCCCCAGCGCGACAGCTCGCCGTAGAGATTGGTGTTGGCGTCCGGATCGACCATCACCAGCGCGCTACCGCCGCCGGCCAGATAGCGATCGAGAGCCGCCTGCTCCTGCGGGAGGATCGGTCGCGTTGGGCCTGCCACGATCACCGCGTCGGCGTCCTTCGGGACGTCGCCGTGGGTCGCCAGCAGCAGCGGCTCGACGGCGTAGTTCTCGTTCGTGAGCGCCTCGACGGCCCGAGAGAAGCCTGTCGCCTCCGTGTCCTCGACGGCCCGTTCCCCATGGCCCGTGAGGAAGTAGACCTTCTTCTCGCCGGTGCGGGTGAGCTTGACGATGGCGTTGGTGATCTGCTCCTCGGTCGCCTCGTCGACCACGGTCTGCTCGTCGCCGATCGCCACGTGGAGCAGCCCCTTCTTCAGCCGCTCCCGGTCGACGCCCAGCGCTTGGACGAGATCGGGCCGCTCGTTGGGATCGGCCAAGGTGTAGTGGAATCGCGGGCTCTGGTAGGCGTAGCGCTCGAGCACGGGCTTCACCGCGAGCTGGTCCGCACGGGCGTAGAGGGCCGTCACCCGGACGTCGCGCTCGAGGCCGTCCAGGACCTTCTGCGTCTGGTCCGAGAGCGAGTGGACGCCCGCCTCGGTCCAGTCGAAGCGCACCGGGTTGCGGGCCGCGAAGTAGCCCGCGGCCACGACGATCGCAATCGACAGCGCCGTCGAGACGATCGCGCTGGTGCCATGGGTGCCCACCCGCCGCGCTTCACCGGACGCCATCCGTTCGCGCAGGGAGTCGAAGCCGAGGGACAGCCCGGCCAGGAGCAGCAGCGCGCCGACGACGAAGTTTCCCCAGATCCAGGAGAGGTCCCAGAGGGCCACGCCGGGGCTGAACGCCGAGAGCAGCAGGCTCGCGATGCCGAACACCAGGGCCACGCTGCCGAGTGCCGTGAGGAGGGAGGTGTAGCGCCTCATCTCAGCGCCACCGGACGCTTTCCACGGCTGCCTTGCTGAGCAGCAGCGACACCGCGATCACCACGAAGAAGTACGAAAGGTCGGCGGTGTCGACGAGTCCCGCCGCCAGGTTCTCGAAGTGCTCCCCGACCGAGAGGTAGCCGAGGAACCCTTCGAGCCAGCCCGCGTTTCCCATCGCCCCGAGCTCGGCCACCGCACCCATGATGAGCAGCAGCAGGAGGATCACGAAGGCCAGGATGAAGGCGATGATCTGGCTGCGCGTGACGGAGGAGGCGAAGCAGCCGACGGCCGCGTACGCCAGGCCGGTCAGGACGATCCCGAGCAGCCCGGCCAGCGTCTTGGCCAGCTCCGGGTCGCCGTAGCGGAAGAGCATCGCCGGAAAGAACCCGAGCAGCGCGCCCAGGATCAGCACGAAGGCGGCGGCGGCCAGGTACTTGCCGAGCACGATGTCCCAGACGGTCAGGGGACTCGTCAGCAGCAGCTCGTCGGTTCCGTTGGCCTTCTCGGAGGAGAAGAGTCCCATCGTGATCCCGGGTATGACGAAGATCAGCACCACGGACATGCTCCCGAAGAAGGGCGTGATCAGCGTGTCGTTGAGGTTCATCTGCTGCAGGAAGTCGAAGGCCTGGAAGGCCTGGGCCTGACGCAAGGTCTCCACGAAGCTCACGACGCCCAGCAGGAAGAAGAAGCCCGCCAGCAGCGCGTAGAGTGTCAGCACCACGTAGGCCACAGGCGAGACGAAGAGCGACGAGAGCTCCCGGGCCGCGACGGTCGGGATGCGCTTCACGCCGAGCCCTCCGCACGGGCCGTGGCCTCGCCCGGCGCCACCACGTCCCGGGCCGTCGCGTGGGCGAAGATCTCCTCCAGCTTGCGGCCGCCCGCCGTGAGCTCTGCGAGCGGAGCGTCCTCCACCTTCTGGCCCTGGTGGATCAGGATCACGCGGCCGCAGATCGCCTCGACCTCGGCCAGGATGTGGGTCGAGAGGATCACCGCATGGTCGCGACCGGTCGTCGCGAGCTCCTTGATCAGCGCGCGGATCTCCTGGATCTGGATCGGATCGAGGCCCACGGTGGGCTCGTCGAGAATCAGCACCGGCGGACCGTGCACGATGGCGCCGGCCAGGCCGACGCGCTGACGGTAGCCCTTCGACAGGGCGCCGATCAGGCGGCGGCGCACCTCGCCGAGGCCGCAACGCTCGACGGCCCGGTCCACGGCCGCCCGGCGCTGGCTGCGGGGAACGTCCTGGATCGTGACGACGTACCGGAGGTAGCCGTCGACGTCCATCTCCGGGTAGAGCGGCGGCGTTTCGGGCAGGTAGCCGACCGAGCGCCGGGCGGCCTGCGCCTCGGCGAAGATGTCGTGGTGGGCGATCAGCGCGGTGCCGTCGGTCGGCGGCATGAACCCGGTGAGCATCCGCATCGTGGTCGTCTTGCCGGCCCCGTTCGGCCCCAGGAAGCCCACGACTTCTCCACCGCCGACTTGGAAGGACACGTCCTCGACCGCTACGAAGTCGCCGTAACGTTTCGAGAGGCCTCTCGCCTCGATCATCCGGTTCCCCCGTTGCTTGTGACACCGCTCAGGAAGATGTCGACCACCGTTCCTCCGACTTTTTCGTAGTAGGCCGCATCCCGGCCTTCGGCCTCGGTGGCCGGGCCTGCCGGCGGCTCGGCGGCGGGGCCGGGCTGGATGACGTGCAGGACGACACCCGTGATGACGATCTCGAGCGCTCCGATGAACACGTAGCAGGCGACGTCGGGATCGACGTCCCCCCGCAGCTCCCCCTCTTCCTGGCCCTCTCGCAGGATGCGGGCCACGATCTGGAAGAGCCGGCCCACGGCGCGAATCTGGTCGGGCCGGGCGAAGCGCGACGAGCGCTGGATCTCGAGCACGAGCACCTTCACCCAGTCCGGTCGGACGTGATGGCCCCCGAGGATGACCGTAGCCACCTGTTCGAGCTTCTCGCGTGCCGAAGCGTGCTGTCCGGCGATGTGCTCGAGGGTCTCCAGAAAGGCACCCCAACGCTCCTCGAAGATCGACGAGAGGATCTCTTCCTTGTTCTTGAAGTAGTGGTAGACCAGGCCGTAGGCAATGCCGGCCTCGCTGGCGATGTCGGCGATCCGCGAGCCGTGGTAGCCCGTGCGCGCGAAGACACGGGTCGCCGCTTCGAGGATCCGCGCGCGCTTGTCGCGGCGCGCGGTCGATGCCTCGGGTCGATCGGCGGAGACGGGCATGACGCGAGTTCGGGGCATGGGTATCGGGACAACCGGTAGTCGAGCGCGGCGGAGTATAGCAGCGGGATGCTAGGATTCCGCGACTCCGGGCCCCGGGGCCGCGCCGCTCCGGGCCGGACCGACCGCGCCGGCCGAATCGACCCCCGGAAAGAGGCGAAGAGCGTGCGCGTCGCACTCGTGATCGAGCGCTTCGACCCCCGGGGCGGCGGCGCCGAGGCAGCCGCCTGGAACACCGCCAGCGCCCTGTCCGCGCGGGGCGCGGAGGTGCACGTGGTCGCCCGCCGCGCAACCCCCCATCCGGCCGCCATCCTGCATCGGGTCCCGGCGCCGACCCTCTGGCAGCCGCTCCGGGTGTGGGCCTTCTCCCGGTCCGCGGCGCGGGCGGCAGGGCGGACGCGTCCAGACGTCGTCCACAGCTTCTCGCGCACCCGTCACCAGGACGTCTTCCGGGCCGGGGGCGGAAGCCACGCCGACTACCTCGAGCACCGCCACGGTCGGCGGGGGAGCCGACTCCGCCGTCTCTCGCCGCGACACGCCGCCCTTCTGGCCCTGGAGCGCGCCGTGTTCCGGGATCCACACCAGATCGTGCAGTGCAACTCGGCGATGGTCCGGGACCAGCTGGCTGGACGCTACGACCTGCCCGACGCGCGTCTGGTGGTGATCCCGAACGGGGTCGACCTCGAGCGCTTCCACCCGGACCGCCGCCCCGGGCGAGGCTCCCGGCTCCGGGACCATCTGGCCCGCGGGGGCGGCCCCGTCTGGCTGTTCGCCGGGTCGGGCTTTGGCCGCAAGGGGCTCGACACGGCCTTGCGCGCCCTCGCCCTCCTGGACGGCCCGGCCGAGCTGTGGGTCGCGGGCCGGGACGAGACGCGTCCCTGGAAGCGACTCGCCGCCCGGCTCGGGTTGACCGATCGAGTC
>Ga0114931_10003588_pt1 | contig 19591 bp, 20 predicted proteins | sample 2SBtaG_FD_89579 | JGI IMG/M metagenome (GOLD analysis project Ga0114931, IMG submission 89579) | Deep subsurface microbial communities from Kolumbo volcano to uncover new lineages of life (NeLLi) - 2SBTROV14_V59a metaG | ecosystem: Environmental > Aquatic > Marine > Volcanic | place: Kolumbo...
CTTAGCGGTCTGTACACGGCGCCTTCTCACCGATTTTGCCCTGCCTTGTCCTCGGGGGCCACGGTCTACGGGACCTCGAACAACCCGACCGAGCCAGGACGGGGCACCCGGGGTCGCTGCCGCAGGGCCTGGGTGAGCCATCCAGGCGGAGTCCCGCTCCTCGGGCCCCGAAAGAGCGGGGACTCCGCTGCGACAGGCATAGCGGCCCTGTAATCTGTGTGGCGCCGGTTCCGTCAATCCGAAATCAGGAGATACCTATCATGGCCATGATCGAATGCCCGGACTGCCATCAGCAACTGTCCGACGCCGCCGAGACCTGTGTCCACTGGGGACGTCCGATGCACAGCGCAGGCGTTTCTGGTGGTGGCTCAGGTGTGCACTGGCAGTGCGGTGTCACAGGCCAGGACCCCGATCAATGTGTTCGCCCTGGCAATGATGGCCTGCGCGGCCCTGCTGGGGCTGAGTGCGACGCAGATCAGTGGCTGCGACAGCCGTACCGCCTTTACCTATACGATTCACGCCTTTCTCGCCGTGGCAGGCATGTGCTTCGTCACCCTGCTGTTCTGCCCCAGCACGATCTATCATCCCAGGGACCTGGCCCAGGCCGATCAGACCCGAGCCGAGGGCCCGCGCGCGGACAGGCCGGGGATCGCGGCGGCCCTGATCATGCTGATGCTGCTTGCCTACGGCTGGTATCAGTTCAACCGCGGAGACCCGTGCGCAGTGACTATCCAGGGGTCCACCGAACACCCTAACCGCCTCCCCTTCTCGTCGCAGAAGACCACGCTGGGCGCATAGACAGCTCCACTCTCCGGGCCCACTCGCGCGCCGTCAGCCGCTTCCGGCCCGGGGGACGACGACCGTGCCCTGCCGATCGACGCAGAGATCACCGCCAGCATGGACGGGAGCGGTGCCGGAGTGTGCCGCCCAGGACGGGGAACGGCGGCGTGCCGGCGGGGCCGGGGGTTCAGCCCAGGCTCGTCTGCCCACCCAGGTAGGGTTGCAGAACGGTGGGGACGGTCACCCTGCCCTCGGCGTCCTGGTAGTTCTCCAGGACGGCCACCAGGGTGCGGCCCACGGCGAGACCGGAGCCATTGAGGGTGTGGAGCAGCTCCGGGCGCCCGGTCTGCGGGTTACGCCAGCGCGCCATCATGCGCCGGGCCTGAAAATCGAGATAGTTGCTGCACGAAGAGATCTCGCGGTAACGCCCCTGGGCCGGCAGCCACACCTCCAGGTCATAGGTCTTGGCCGATGCGAAACCCAGGTCGCCCGCGCACAGGTTGACGACCCGGTAGGGCAGATCCAGACGCCTGAGTATCACCTCGGCATGGGTGGTGAGCTCCTCGTGGGCCGCCCAGGAGTCCTCCGGGCGGACCAGCTGGACCAGCTCCACCTTCTCGAACTGGTGCTGACGGATCAGCCCCCGGATGTCCTTGCCGTAGGAGCCGGCCTCGGAGCGAAAACACGGGGTGTGGCAGACATAGCGTCGCGGCAGCGACCCGGCATCGAGGATCTCGCCGCGGGCCAGATTGGTCACCGGCACCTCGGCGGTGGGGATCAGGTAGTAGCCGCTGTCGCCGGCGATCCGGAACAGGTCCTCCTCGAACTTGGGCAGCTGTCCGGTGCCCCGCAGGCTGTCCGCGTTGGCCAGGTACGGGACATAGACCTCCTGGTAGCCGTGATCCTGGGTGTGGACGTCCAGCATGAACTGGATCAGGGCGCGCTGCAGCCGGGCGAGGCCCCCATAGAGGACGGCGAAACGCGAACCCGCGATCTTGGCGGCAGCATCCAGGTCCAGCCCGCCCACAGCCACCCCGAGCGCGACATGGTCCCTGGGCTCGAAGGACAGGGCCGGTGGCTCGCCCCAACGCCGCAGCTCTACGTTGTCCTCCTCGGAGGCCCCGTCGGGCACCGAGTCGGCGGGCAGATTGGGGATCTCCAGCAGGATGCCGTCCAGCGCCTCCTGCACGGCATGCAGATCGGCCTCCAGGGTCTTGAGCCGGTCGCCGAGCTGGGCCACCGCGTCCAGCAGGGGCTGGATGTCCTCACCCTGGGCCTTGGCCCGGCCGATGGCCTTGGAGCGGGCGTTGCGCTCCTTCTGCAACGCCTGGGTCTCAATCTGGAGGGCCTTGCGGCGCGCCTCCAGGGCCCGCAGCCGCTCGACGTCGAGGACAAAGCCCCGGCGCGCCAGGCGCGCGGCAACGGCCTCCGGTTCACTGCGCAGTCGTTTGGGATCCAGCATGATGCGTCCTTACCTGGATCGCGCGGAGAAGGTGAGCACCCGCCCCGGCTTGAGCAGGTCCTCCAGATCGGCCAGTATCTTCTCCACGCGCTCCGGCTTGTCGAAGAACTCGATGATCACCGGCAGGTCCATGGACAGGTCGATCAGGTGGCTCGAATAGATCTGACCCGAGGCACCAAATCCGCTGATCGCCCGGATCATGGTCACCCCCCGCACCTTCTCCTGGTCATGCAGACGACGAAACAGCTTCTCGTGGACGTGTTTCGCCTCCGTGCAGTAGATTCTCGCTACGGTCACTTTCATATCTGTCTACCCACCAATATCCCGACCCAGGCTGCCGTCACGCACAATAGCACGCTCAGGGTCACGTTAAGCAGCGCCTTGAGCGCCTCACCCTGTTCGATGAGAAAAAAGGTCTCCACAGAAAAGGTGGAGAAGGTCGTGAACGCCCCCAGCACCCCCACCAGGAGCGCGGCCCGCCACTCCGGTCCCACGTCGAGGCGCTCGATCAGGAGCACGCTCAGCACCCCGATCAACAGGGAACCCAGTACGTTCACGGCCAGGGTCCCATAGGGGAAGTCCCGGCCCAGGAGCCCATAGACGCCGGTGGAGGCGAGATAGCGCAGGACCGCGCCCACCGCGCCACCGGCGGCGATATAGAGGATCAGACTCATCAGGGGATGGGTGCAGGGCTTGAACGGTCCATAAGGGTAAACCGCCCGGGCGCAGGGGGCAATCGCCGAGGCCGCGCGGTTCCGGCCCGACAGTCGCCCCGCGGGCCCGCGGGCGGGGGCTATATACCCCTCGCGCCTGATATTTCGGTTTTTCAGGGTGCGTGGATCTGGGTGCAGGACAAGGCGAAAATGCGCAGCCATATCACTCATATGACAAGCATTTCCAACGCCGTCATGCGCCCAAAGACGCGGGACCTGGAGGCCGAAATATCAGGTGCGAGGGGTTATAGGTGCTATATTGGTATCTATCGCGCCCTCATCCGTGCCACCCGTCGCCAGGACGCGGCCCCTGACCCGATACGCCCAACCGACGTGCACAGCGATCCCCTCGTCTATACCATCTTCGTCATCTTCACCGGCGCGGCCGTGCTCGCCACGGCCGCCCTCTACGCCCGTCAGGCCATGCTGGTGGCCTACATCGTGCTCGGCATCCTGATCGGGCCCTCCGGCCTGGGGCTGGTGGAGGATGCGGCGGTCATCAAGCAGATCTCCTCCATCGGCATCATGTTCCTGCTCTTCCTGCTGGGCCTGAACATGTATCCACAGAAGCTGATCCAGTTGATGCGCAAGACCACCCTGATCACGGGGCTCAGCTCGATGGCGTTTGCGGGCCTGGGCGCCGCCCTGGGGTGGGTCTTTGGCTTCACGGGACAGGAGAGCGTCCTGCTCGGGATCTGCCTGACCTTCTCGAGCACCATCATCGGTCTAAAACTCCTGCCCACCACGGTCCTCCACCACCGCCACACCGGCGAGGTGATCATCAGCATCCTGCTCCTGCAGGACCTGATCGCCATCGCCATACTGCTGTTCATCCAGACCCATGGCCAGGGCGAACTGCCCCTGGGCCAGATCGCCCTCCGGCTGGCGGCCCTGCCCGGCCTGATCCTGTTCGCCCTGGTCGCGGCCCGCTATGTGATCATCCGTCTGATCGCACGCTTCGACCAGATCCAGGAGTACATCTTCCTGCTCGCCATCGGCTGGTGTCTGGGGATGGCCGAGCTGGCCTCCGCCCTCGGGCTCTCCCACGAGATCGGCGCCTTCATCGCCGGTGTGGCGATCGCCACCAGCCCCATCTGTGACTTCATCGCCGACAGCCTGCGCCCCCTGCGCGACTTCTTCCTGGTGATCTTCTTCTTCACCCTAGGGGCCAGCTTCGACCTGGAGACCCTGCAGGGCGTGGCCCTGCCGGCGGTCGTGGTGGCCGCGGCCGTCCTGATCTTCAAGCCCCTGGTCTTCCGTGCCCTGCTCCTCAGGTCAGGGGAGCGGGCCGGGCGCTCGACCGAGATCGGCGTGCGCCTCGGCCAGATCAGCGAGTTCTCCCTGTTCATCGCGGTCCTCGCCCTGGAGTCGGGACTGATGGGCATGCGCGCCTCCTACGTGGTCCAGGCCAGCGCCGTGCTCACCTTCATCTTCTCCTCCTACTTCATCGTACTGCGCTATCCCACCCCCATTGCGGTCTCCGACCGCCTGCGCCGCGACTGAGACCGGGCCTGTCGTCCACCTGGCAGGGTGCCGCGGCGCGCGGCCGGCCCCGCTGTTCACCCGGCAGGGAAGGCGATAGAATCGGGGAACGATCCGGCCCCGAGCGGCGGTCACGGCCCCCGGGGCCCGTGGTCCGCTGTGCTGCCCCCGGGCAGGCCACAGCCAGGATACGGCTCGCAGTTGGGATGCCGGACCCGGATCTCTCACCAGGCATCACCGGGGCGACCCAGACATGAAGGCGACCGCAGAGATACAGGCCATCCCGATCGGAGACGGGGTCTCGGTCCGCAGGGAGGTAGAACACGTGGTCGAGCTGCTGAGACGCGCGGGCCTGATCGTGGAGCCCCATGCCTCGGGCACCGACGTGGAGGGAGAGCTGGGGACCATCCTCACGACCATCGAACAGATACACCAGAGCCTGCATGCCCACGGCACCGTCCGGCTGGTCACCCTCGTCAAGCTGGAGACCCGCACGGACAAGGGTCCTACCCTGGCGGCCAAGCGGCTGTGAGGGGACCGGCCCGCTTATCGGTCGGAGAGCGGGGCACCCCACTGCGCCCGTTGCGGGCCTGCCGCGACGGTGCGGGGACATAGCCCGTCTCCCCGGCCCAGGGCGGGCGTACGAACAGGATCCCACGCCGTCCCTTGCCGGTCTCGGACTCGAACTGGATGGCGCCGAAGTACATCAGAAAGTCCGTGCCCAGCCGGTCGCCCACGTGCGGGCGCTGGTTCACCCAGATGATGAAGGGATCCGCATCGACCCGGGCGTTGACATAGTGCGCCTCATAGATGACATCGCCCGTGCCCCTGTTCAGGGGCAGATCACTCACATCGTCCACATAGCGGCACTCGAAGCCCGTGGCGGGCGCACCCGGGCCGCCACCGGGCCGGCCCTGGGGCCGCTCGAAATAGACGTAGCTGCGCTCCAGGCCCTTCGGATCCACCTCGCCCCGGGCGAAGCCCTGCATGAGCACGAACATCGAGGGCAGGACATAGATCCGTATGGGGGCGTTGTCTGTCACCTCACGGGCCCGGGCCTGCAGATAGGCCAGGCGCGGATCGTCATGGGTGTTCAGGTATTCGGAGGCCTCCACGGCGTGGGGGATCGGTGGGGCCCCGGCCCGTTGGGCCGGGGCCCCACCGCGTGAGCCGAAGATCGAGCAGCCGCCGATCAAGGCGACCAGGACAGACAGCCATACCAGCCGGCTCATGCGCCTACTCCGGTCGCTTGCACGGGGAACAGGGCCTCATTTGGGACGCAGGCGGGTCAGACCCAGGGCCTTCAGGGTGTATTTCTCGTATATGGGCTCGGTCGATCCCCGCTTGAGTTTGTTCATGAAATACTTCTCGTAGGCCACCTTGGCCACATGCACCCACTTCCCCTCCTTGAACCAGGTGACATTGCGCGGCGGGATCTGCGGGATGGCCACGAAGGCCGCCCCCGTGTCCCCCATATCCGCCAGGCAGATCGCACTCCAGCTGCCGGATTCCCTGGGCGCCTCCCCGCGCAGCTCGGCCGCGATGTTGTGCACGATGGCGGTGACCATGGACTCGATCATGTACCCGGTCTTCGGCGTGCCGGTCGGCACGGGCGTCTGCTCCACGGGCGGAATCGCCACACAGACCCCCGCCGAATAGATATTGGAATACCTGGGGCTGCGCTGAAACTCGTCGATGAGCACGAAACCCCGGGGATTGCACAGCCCCTCCACCGCCGCCACCGCATCCACGCCCTTGAAGGCCGGCAGCATCATGGCGTGCCTGAACGGCAGCTCGTGCTGCCTGAGCACCCCGCCCTGCTCGTTGCATTCGTCCACGAACAGCCTGCCCGGCTCGGCCCGGGTGGTCTTCGCATTGGTGATCCACTTGATATGGCGACGACGCAGTGCAGACTCCAGCAGGCCCTTCGAATCCCCCACCCCGCCCAGCCCCAGGTGCCCGATATAGGGCTCGCTGGTGACCAGGGTCATCGGGACCCGGGGACGGATCCTGCGCTTGCGCAACTCGGTCTCCAGGATGAAGGCATACTCGTAGGCAGGCCCGAAACAACTGGCGCCCTGCACCGCACCCACCACGACCGGGCCCGGATCCTCGACCAGGCGCTGGAAGTCCTCGTAGGCCGTCTCGGCATGGCCCAGGGTGCATACCGACTGGGTATGGCCGCCCTCGGGCCCCAGGCCCGGCACCTCCTCGAAAGCCAGCTTGGGACCGGTGGCGATCAACAGATAGTCGTAGTCCACGTCCTTGCCATTCTCCAGACGGAGCCTGTTGGCCCCGGCGTCGATCCGCGCCACCGGGCTGGCGATGAAGCCGATCCCCTTCTTGTTCAGGGGGGGCGCCACCTCCAGCGAGGTGCCGCTGCGCTTGCGCCAGCCCACCGCGACCCAGGGATTGGAGGGCGTGAACTCGAATACCGGCTTGTCACCGATCAACGTCACCTGATGCTCCACCGCACTCACCGCCTCGCGCATCTCATAGGCCGCCGTCATCCCGCCGATGCCCCCACCCACTATCACGATATGAGCCATTCCCCCTCCCCTTTTGCTGTGGTCAAACTTCCGACCGCCCCGCTGTGCGGCACCTCCAGAGCATAGCCGAGAACCGGGACCACGGCCATCGCCAAGGCGCATTTCCCTGGCGCGCCTGTGCCCTCACAGCGCCCTCAGGTCGTCCCCCTGACCCAGACCCTCGGCGCCGGCTGACAGTGATATCTGTCCTATACTTCTGCTTCGGGCATAAGCGCTGAATCGGCCTGATCGGACCGCTGGGTGACGCCGGTCCTATGTGTCCTCCCGCCGGACTTCGGCGTATGGATGACGGCCATCCGGGCACGACCTGCCAGGCTTCGCATGTGATCCGTAGCGCCCATGGGCGTGCCTGGCCACCATCCGAAATAACTGACTCGGGCTGCAATGAAGAAACTATATATCGCATTACTGATTGGCATCGGGATCTATGGGTACGCATACAATGATCCGTCCAAGATCTCCACAGTTACCGACGAAGGCGTCCACGGTGAACAAACCCTATCGAAGGCCTACCGAGACCGGCTCAGTGATATCCAGGTTACCGGCTCCGGGAAGGTCATTCGCGTCCTCAGGGACGACAAGGAGGGCAGCCGTCACCAGAGATTTATCTTGCGTCTACCCTCCGGGCAGACCTTATTGATCTCTCACAACATCGATCTGGCACCCAGGATAGACGCACTGCACAAAGGAGACGTCGTGCAGTTTTCCGGCGAATATGAGTGGGGCCCCAGGGGGGCGTTGTGCATTGGACGCATCACGACCCAAGGGGTCGGCACCAAGGAGGCTGGTTGAGGCATGGGGGGCGCACCTATGAGTAGCCATAGCAAGAAAACTCTGAACTGTCGGTAGCACGGCTGCTGCTGCGGCCTGTGTGGATTTCGGTCGGGCTGCTCGATGCCGTATCGGGTACCCGTGCGTACCCACGCGAACGGGAAATCGAGTCATACCCTCAAGCCCGCTCTTCGCGGGTCCGGCCTTGCCGTCGGCGGGTGTTCGGATCTGAGCTATAATCGGGATAGCAGGGGACCTGCTCCCCAAGCCTGCGCCTGTCGGGTGGCGACTACACCCTGCGGCCTCGCCTGTGTATGCGGGGCCGCGTGCCGCGCGGAGAAGGCCGTGGCCGGAACGAGTCTGCGATGAACAGCGACGCCATGCCTCGGAAGACCCGAGAGCTCCAGAATCACCACTTCGACTCGACCATCTGGAACGATTTCCGGTTTCGAGAGGACGATATCGTCATCGCGACCTATGCCAAATCCGGGACCACCTGGGTGCAGCAGATCGTCGCCCAGCTGCTGTTCGATGGCCAGGAGGGCCTCAATGTGGCCGAGATGTCGCCCTGGGTGGACCTCCGGATCCCGGCCAGGGAGGTCAAGCTCCCGGCGATCGAGGCCCAGCCCCACCGCCGCTTCCTCAAGACTCACCTGCCAGTCGATGCGCTGGTGTTCTCGCCACAGGCGAAGTACCTCTACATCGGCCGGGACGGGCGTGACGTGCTCTGGAGCATGTACCACCATCATGCGACCGCAAACGATGCGTGGTACGAGGCACTCAATGACACCCCCGGCAGAGTGGGCCCTCCCATGGGATGGCTGGCCACGCTCGGCACACCCGTACTGCTGGAGACCTGTGTCGAACAGGGCCGGATTATGGACGCCCGCCACCGCACAGTTAACCCATGGTATGTGTGGGCCAGACCATCGGTGGGGCCTGCATCAATCTCCTCGGGCGCCGCAAATGCCGCCCGCGAACCCAGCCTCAACACCACGATCCGTATGGCCCCCGGCTTCACCCCTCTTCGTTTGCAAGGATAACGGGATGGCCGGCCCCCGGACGATCTGGATCGGGCTGGAGAGAGGCAGGGATCTCGTGCTCGCCGCAGACTCCCTGCGTGCCCCGGGGTCGGCAGCTTGAGACACAAAGATCCTGAGGTCCCGAGTGTGATGGACTCGTTTCCCACACCAAATGCAAGAGACCCAGGAAACGCCTCCGCTCAGGGAACCTCTGATCTATTCGTGGTTCGACTGCTGGCGGTCGCAATCGCCCAGCTCCGCGTTGCGGACCTTGCCCATAGTGCGGGCTATGGACGGCGATTCACGCCTGGATCTGTACGATTGTGCCTCTCCATCAGCTCGACCCAGAATAAATCGGAGCGTCCTTAGAGGCGCTCTGCTCATGCCAACTGCTCACCGTACCTGTGCGTGATAAACAATGCACCGACGAGTCCTACCATTGCGCAAAACATCAGATAGATACCCGGGGCGGCTATCCACCCTGTGCTCTTGATCAGATAGGTTGCTACCAAAGGTGTCGTGCCACCGAAGAGTGCATAGCTGATATTGTAAGTGACGGATACACCGGTAAAACGCAGACGGGTTGGAAACATTTCTGCCAACAGGCAGGGGTAGGTGCCCAACAGCAGGCCAACCAGCAATGAAGATACAAGCATAGATGCCGACAGGCTCAAGTACGAATTGGACCCGATCAACCAGAAGATGACATAGGACAGCAACAGCAGGCCGGCCGACCACAAGAGCAATAAGGGGCGCCGCCCCACAATATCGGAGAGCCAGCCAAAAAACACCACACAGATCGAAAACACAATCAAATTGGCAGTATTCATCAACGCCACGTTTGCGGCGCTATAGTCAAACAGATTTTTCTGGGCCAGGTAGACCGGCATGAAGGCGAATAGCAAGTATACCGACACGGATCCCAGCCATGCCACAGATAAGCCCTGACTCACTTGCTTGGCATAGTCCTTAAAAAGGAGTTTGAGTGGCATGACCTTTGTTTCCAGGGTCGCCTTATAGGCCTTGAACACTGGGGTCTCATCCAGCCGCATCCTGAGATAGATGCCCACGACTCCGACCAATCCTCCAATAAAGAAGGGAATTCGCCATCCCCATGCCGAGAACTGTTCTGTCGTAAGAAGATAGGTCAACATGCCTACAATCCCCTGTCCGAATGCAACCCCCATATTGATACCAAAGAAGATGAGTGCAACTACCACACCTCGCCGACGCCATGATACATGCTCCACCGTGAAGGTGATGGCGGCCGGAATTTCACCACCCACGGCCAGGCCCTGCACAATACGCATTACAACCAGCAATATCGGCGCTAATACCCCGATACTGGCATAGGTGGGCAGGCACCCGGTGAGAAAGGTCGGAAAGGCCATGAGCAGGATCGTGATCAGAAATATCTGCTTACGCCCCACGGTGTCGCCATAGTGACTGAAAAGGATCCCACCAATCGGTCTGGCCAGGTAGGTCACTGCAAACGTTGCGAAAGTCGCCATCAGCGATACAAAGCGGTCTTCTGACGGAAAGAACAGAGGAGCTATAGTATTGGCGACGAAAACAAAGATAATGTAATCGTAGAACTCCAACGCACCACCGATAGACGCGAGTGATATGACCTTTATTTCATTGCGTGTCAGATTGTTGGCGGCCATGATCACTCTCCTCAATACCGTAGTCAATCAGAACCCGTGCCCCCTGAAGAAGCTCAGATGTCTTCTGGATCCGGCGAACCCTCCATCGAACCGGCCAAACCCGGATTCAGACCCAGTCGCGGCGAGATCGACGATGCAGGGACTTATAATCTGGACCGTCGCTATCTGACTGCGGAAGCGATCGGAGGCGCCCGCGGACTGAACCGGACTGAGATGTCAGGACAGCCCCACGAGCATGAGCACGCAGCCCACAAGGATCATCACAGTGATGACCTTGAACGTGATATCGATGAGGCCTTCCAGCCACTGAGGTCCGCCTTGCTCCGGTTTTCCAGTCATGGGGAAATTCTTCGTCAAACCAAGGACCGCCCCGGTCATGTGGGCTATGAAACCAGTATAGATACTGACAACCAATAGCCAATAGGTGACGCCAAGCCATAGCGGTGACAGCCCCACTCTGGGGAAGATGAGCCCGGAGATCATCAGGAACATACCACTTCCGAGCCCAATCGAATGACCGCCGACCCCGATCCTCGGATTGGCATACAAGGCCAGAAACAATGGGGTCGTCAGTGCCACCGTAAAGAGCAGGAGTCCAAGCCAGACCAACGAGCGCCCGTACTCATGTACGCTTTCACCATCCGAGACGACTCCATCCATCTGGCCCGAGATGGTTCCCGTGACAGATGATGGATTCACAGCACCTGCGTCTCGAATCTGCGATATCGCAGGCAAGGTGCCAAACATTAGAAGGCATATCATCAGGAGCGTGCGCATGATCTTGTCTCCCTTACCAACGAACGGGTTGGCGTTCAGCAAAATAGGCCCCGCTCGGTCCGCCGTCGGGCAGGGTGGCCAGCCACACCGGAGTATCGGCCCCTTCCTCGGCGCCAAGCGGTGCATGAGGCCCGCCCATCGCCGTCCTGACCCAGCCCGGGCATCCTGCGTTACAGAGGATGTTTGTACCCTGCAACTCCTTGGCGAAGAGCATCGTCAACGCAGCCAGCGCGGCTTTGGAGACACGGTAGCCGGGTGCGTTGATAAAATCGTTTGGTGAGTTCATGTCGGTCATTTCGGCGAACGTACCCAGACGACTGGCGACCATGACGATGCGGCCATACCCACCTGTTCTCATGAGAGGCAGGGCGGCCTGTGTGACATGCAAGGCACCAAACAGATTGACCTTGAGCGAATCCATCAATAGCTGGGGATCGAGTTCCGACAATACGTATTCCCTGTCGAGCATGACTCCGGCGTTGTTGACAAGAATGTCCAATCGACCAAACTCGTCCTCTATATATGCCAGTGCCTGCCGAACCGCCTCTGGGACGGTGACGTCGATCACCTGATGATGCACATCGAGTGGCTCTGCCCTCAGTGCCTCACACGCCTGTTCACCGCCATCTTCAGGGCCCCAAGGATGACCGTATGACCCTTGCGTGCAAGTTGCTTTGCGATCTCGAATCCAATGCCTTCGGTCGCACCTGTCACCAAGGCGACCCTTTTATGCAATGTATCCATGCTTATCTCCTCGCTAGGTTAGCCACCTGTCTTTATGCAAGGGCCACAGCTCTTCGGAAGAGGATGCTGACCCATACCTCGTCCACGGGATGCCAGGGCATCATCTCTGTCTGCGTCTGGTGCCATCCTCGATCCACCGAATGCGACAGGATATCGAGCGCATGCCGCAAGCCATCGTAGGCCAAACCAGCAAATCCGCCCACGGAGAGACACAAGGTCTGTGGATTGCTCCACTCATCAGGGCCCCGAGAGCTCATGGTTCCTGGCCTCCCTGATAGCTGATCCGCTGGTACGACTGTAATGATCTTGTAGTCGGACATCGTCACCAAGGTACGCCACCACGTTGCTGATGAGGCGCAGCCCATAATCATCGTCCAGTGTGAGTATCGATTCTGGATGGAATTGCACTGCGGCCACAGGCAATTCGGTGTGCTCGACGGCCATAATGGTCCCGTCCTCGCTCTCGGCGCTGATCTCGAGCTCCGGCGGCAGTTGTTCTCGTATGGCAAAGATGGAATGGTAGCGACCAGCCGTGAATCGATGGGCCAGTCCGTCGAAGAGCCGGCCACCGCACACACGTATGCGGGACGGCTTGCCATGCACCGGTTCGGGAAGCACATCCAGGCTGCCGCCGAAATATTCAACGATCCCCTGCAGACCCAGACACACGCCAAAAACGGGTAGTCGACGGACCTGTGCTGCTGCCAGTGCGCTCGACATATCGAAGTCCTGCGGGCAGCCAGGCCCGGGGGAAAGCACCACCAGATCGGGACGCACACAATCCAATACCTCGGCTGCGAATCCCGCACGTAGTGTAATCACTTCTGCGCCGGTTTGACGAAAATAGTTGGCAAGCGTGTGAACAAAGGAATCCTGATGATCGACCAGGAGGATTCGCTTTCCTTTCCCACGTCGCTCCAGTTTCTCCCCCACAGATTCCCCGTCATCCCGCTCAGTATGCAAAATTGCATCCAATAGAGCGGAGCCCTTCAACCGTGTCTCCTTCTCTTCCTCATCAGGATCTGAATCATTGAGGAGGGTGGCACCCACGCGGACCTGGGCGATGCCATCTTTGATCTGGATGGTACGTAGGGTGAGCCCGGTGTTCATGTGTCCGTCGAATCCGATCAGCCCTATCGCCCCGCCATACCACTTTCGGGGAGACCTCTCGTGGTCCTCAATGAACTGCATCGCCCAAGCCTTCGGTGCCCCTGTGACCGTAACCGCCCAGGTATGAGTCAAGAAGGCATCCAAGGCGTCAAATTCTTCGCGCAGAGTGCCTTCGACATGATCCACGGTGTGAATGAGTCGCGAATACATCTCGATCTGACGGCGGCCGATTACCCGTACGCTCCCGGGTTCGCAGATCCGGGATTTGTCGTTACGATCGACGTCGGTGCACATGGTCAGCTCTGACTCGTCTTTCTTCGAATTGAGCAGGCGCCGGATCTGCTCCGCATCGCTTATGGGGTCGGTGCCCCGAGCGATGGTCCCGGAAATGGGACAGGTCTCGACCCGGCTCCCATCCACGCGCACATACATCTCGGGCGATGCACCCACAAGGTACTCGGCCTGCCCCAGATTCATGAGAAATCCATATGGGGAAGGATTGCGTTGGCGCAAACGCCGGAATAGAACGGACGGTGACGCCAGGCTCGGCTCGAAGAAGCTCTGACTGAGGACGACCTCGAAAAGATCTCCGCATCGGAACGCCTGTTGTGCCTTACTCACATTCTTGGCATATTCTCCTGCGGAGTGGTCACAGTGCTGCGTGATACGGGTGGCCCCCTGATAGGGGCGCAATGAGCCCTCTCTCGGCACTCCATCGGTCGAATGTCCGGCCACTTCGAAGTCATAGCACCGGCGCATAGCGAACTCGCGACGGTGATCGGCTATCACGATCTCATCCGGTAGATACAGCACCACGTCTCTCTGCTCGGCAGATCTGTCCAGACGCAGGTGGAGTGGTTCGAACTGAAATGCGAAATCATAGCCGAACGCACCGTATAGCCCGAGGTGATGATCCTTAGGGTTAGAGAAGAGATCAATGATCGCCTTTAGGATCGAAAACGTTGATGGTTGTTTGCTGCGCTGCTCTTCCGGAAAATGTTCTGTCGGCATCCTGACACAACCGAGTATCTCGTCCCCTGTGATCTCAAGAGCGCTGAGGTCATCCAGTTTCCGTAGTACCTTGGCGATTGCTATGAGCAATATCCGACCGCGATCATTCAGTGCCACAATATCAAAATCGCGGTCGTGCGAGGTAAGCACCACGGGAGGATTGGTGAAACCGATATCCCATCGCGAATATCGGCCAGGATAGTCATACCCGGAGGTCAGCACTACACCGTGCTGCGAATCCAGCGTGTCTATGATCGGTTCGATCGCGCCGGACAATGGCAACTGTTGAGTGCTTCGATATACGTCAATACCCCCGCGAGTCTGGTAATATTCGATATCCTGGTTCCTGTCGCTTGTCTTGTCCATCGTGATCACCTCGGCTTGGCGAGAATCATAGGTGCTATATTTCTCGATCCAGAGGATAGGGCAGTCCTTTGAGCATCTCCCGCAACTGGGTCAAACCATCTGTCCATGCCTGAGCGCAAGAGGGGCGCTGAGCGAGCCGATCTGCATAGTTCGACAGCTCTGTAAAATGATCGAAATCCAACACCAATCGCAGGTACTGCAGGGTTGGCGCAGCGGAGCAGTCGGCGATGGAAAAGGACTGTCCGGCAAGCCAGGTGCGCCCGGACAACCGTTTGTTCAGCAGATCGCAGGCCGTCCGAAGTGTTTCATAGGCAACCTCCACCTCCGGTCCGCCACGCGAATCCGGATCTTTCTGTAGATCGTGAAAGACCAGATTGCGGGGTCGGTTCACATAGAGGTCGATCACACGCTCCAGAAAGCGGGCCTCCAGCATTTGCGAGGGATCCTCAGGGAGAAGAGGAGGCTCCGGGAGCTTGAGATCAAGATAGTCCAGAATGACGATTGACTCGAAAAGAATCCGCCCGTCGGCCAGCTCGAGGCTCGGGATTCTGCCAAAAGGATTCACGGAAAGATACGCCTCACGCGCAGCCTCATCGAACAGGTCGACAGGTATAGGAAGATACGACGCCCCCTTCTCGCAGAGCCCGATCACAACCCTTTGTGAATAGGATGAAGCCGGTGCGTAGTGCAGTTTCATGCGTACCATGTCCGATCCCGATCATGCCGTTGGATGCGAGGCGGCCTATTGTGCGGGTTTGCGTGACAACTCATGCGCCCTTGAATGGATCACACCGCACATGCATTTGCGTCGATAACCCCTCACAACCGCAGTGGAAGATGTGTCAATCCGTGAAACACGATACCTTCTCCCCATTGCAGCGGAGCATCCTCCAAAGCCAGTCCCGGCATGCGCTCCAGTAGAACGCGGAATGCGACTTGCCCTTCACGCTGCGCCAAGGCCGCCCCGAGGCAGTAGTGGATGCCCATCCCAAACGACAGATGGCGCCTGACATCGCGTGACAGGTCTAGTGTTTCTGCATCCACAAAGGCTTCGGGGTCACGATTGGCCGAGGCGAGAGCGAGGCCGAGTGTCTGTCCCCTGGGAATGTGCTTACCTCCATACTCGATGTCGTCCATGGCGTAGCGTGTGATGATCTGCACAGGGCTGTCGTAACGCAACAGTTCCAGGACCGCGTTGGGCATGGCCGCCGGATGCTTTCGCAGCCATTCCAGTTGCGCTGGATTTCGTAACAGCGCGAGCATGCCCTTGCCGAGTAGGTTGACCGTCGTCTCGTGTCCAGCCGTGAGTATGAGGATACTGGTCGCTATCATCTCCTCGTAGCTCAGCGTGCTGCCTTCATCTACTGCCGAGATCAGACCACTGATCAAATCGGCCCTTGGACGGCGTCGGCGTGCCTCGATGATGCCGCCCAGATATTCCTGCAACGCCCCTGTCGCGCGAACCGCATCCTGATACGACGCCTCATCACTGTCTCTGCGCAGCAGGTTCGCGGTGGAAATTGCGGTGGACCAAGTCCTGAACCGGTCGCGGTCTGAGGCCGGCACGCCTAGCAGTTCCGCAATGACAATCACGGGCAAGGGAAAGGCGAACTGGCCGATGAAGTCCATGCGCGAGGACCCCTGCACACGATCGAGCAGCTCATGCGCAATCTGCTCGATACGTGGTTGGAGTGCATCGATTACCCTGGCCGTAAAGGCCTTTTGCACGAGGGCACGCAGGCGTGTGTGATCCGGAGGATCACGAAATACCATCCACTTTCGGTACATATCCGAGAAGATCCGCGCCGAGTGAGGTATCGGATGCCTCTCCCCCGGGGGCAGAACGCGTTCGGCCTCTCGGCCCAGACGCCTGTCTTTTAGCGCAGCCATGACCTCCGCATGCCGAAACAGGTACCAGGTGCCTTCTGCTTGCGTGTTGGCCGAAAGTCCCCAATGAACTGGCTCTATGGCGCGGAAGTGCCTGTAGTAACGATAGGGATTGGCACGAAATGCGGCGGTAAACGGATTGAAGCGCTCCCCCGGTTTTACCACCACGGGCTTAGGGGCAGACATCACTCGGCCTCGGCAACGATCAGGCTGGGAGGGCCCACCAGGGTCCGGCGCTCCAGGAACTGCCATCCGGCATCCTGCAGCCATGTCCTGACCTCTGGCTCAGGTACTACGCCCCCGGATTCCGTGGTAATCAGCAGTTCGCCGGCCATGATGGCCGCGAACTCCGGTTGTGTCTGACTCGCGTCCGTCCACACGTCAGACAGAAGCAGGCGACAACCGGCACTGGATGCGTCACGCAGGCGATGCAGCAACGCGACACTCAGTTCCGGCCCATACCGCTGCAGGACATTGGTCAGTAGCACAAGGTCATGCCCGCCTGGCAGGCGATCCTGGAAGGGGTCACCAGACCTCAATTGGATACGGGATTCGACAGAACCTTCTCGGGCATACGCCCTCACGCGCCTGACGACGCCCGCGTCGCTAAACAAGCAACCTTTGATTTGCGGGTGCCGACTCAGGATCGTGCGCAGATGGACCGCGTTGTCTGCGCCCACGTGAACGACACTACGGCACGACGTAAAATCGTACACAGCTGCGATCGCTTCGGCGTTTTCCGGTGCGATTGCCTGCGTCGCCTCGAACAGGAGGTCTAGATTCTGCTGGTCCGGGGCCGGCCGGAACGATCCCTCTCCCGATCGCACGGATGCTTCTAGCTTCATCCACAGTGGATAGCTGATGCGCGCCCAATAACGCAGAAACGCACGCAGATCCTGACTATGGACGCCGCCAAGATAGCTGGCCGCCACCGGCCCGTTGCGATAGCGTCCGGCGCTGTGTTCCAGTAGACCCATCGCAAGCACCGCATTCAAGATGATGCGCAGCCCACGGGCCGGGGTGTGGGTTCTTTGCACGAGCTCTTCCAGGGTGGCAGGTCCGTCCACCAATTGCTCGAAGACGCCGATCTCGGCAGCAACAAACAGATGTTGGGCGCGCATAAACCCACTGCCGATCTCATAGATGATATGTGGCGATACGCTGACCATGGGCCCTCTCATACTGGTTCGAGGAGAAGTCACTCAAAGTAATTGTGCACCCGGCGGTGGTGGTTCGTTGTCCGCCATCTCATCGAAGAACTCGACATAAAAAGACAGCAACTCATAGATCGCGTGATTGATGACTGCACACGAGTGCGCCTTGTCCCGAAGGCCTTCAAACCTCCTGGCCATGGTGCGATAGGCAGCGCGGGCCATCGGGTTGTATACCGGTGTCTCGTGTAACTCGAAGGATGGGCCGGCCGTTCTGCCGCGTTTACCTGAAGGCAGGGCCATCAATAGCTCACCCAGTGGTCGCAACATACCTGTCATCACGTCGATGGAGGCATTCATCAGCTTTGAGCGCCTTAGGGTACCCGTCGGCGACTGGCCAAAGTGCTGCACCATGAGCTGCATCATCAGAAAATAGCAGCCATCAAACAGGGACATGACCTGACGCGCCTCCGTAGCCGTAACCAGATTGGAGTATCCGTCCACACGCCGGAGCGTCGGGTTGCGCAGGGCCGGATAGGCGATGACCCAGGGTTGTCGCGACCCGTCGCCTTGAAAGCTTGTCGTCTGAATCTGTGCAAGACGCTGCGCCATGGTTCGGAACCGCTGAAAGTGCGATTGGGGAAATTGTGCCGAATCCGGACTGATGCCTTCGCTTTGCTCGGATATGAAATCGATCGCAAACAGCGCGCTCTCCAGATCGTCGATCTGCAACTGGTAATCCGGATGGTTCTTATTCAGGTGCTCGCGCAAGAACAGATGATGCTCACCGCCGACGTGCCCCTTCTCTACGACAATCAGTTCTGGCATGTCTTCGAACGCCTGGCGTATCTGCCGATACAATTCGTTTATCGAGCCATATTGAGGCGCGCCTTCAGGATTTTCATCAGGAGAGGGCACAAAGTCGCCAGCGACTTCACGTTCGAAATAGTCAGGCCATTCGAGGCGTACAAAGCGCTGGACCGCACTGGGTTAAAATGGTTCAAGCGTAAACTCGACATCGACCGGAAACAGTCGATTCATCCTCGCGACAGGGGAAGCGGCAGCATGAAAAGGTTCGCCGACAGCCATCAATAGATTGTTTGCCAGAAGGAAGTGAATCATCTCCTCGTGTGCCACCTCAAGCAGGACACCACGACATCCGTAGTCACGGGTCTCGGCGCCGTCACCACATAGCAGATGCAGATGCTCCTCCGTCCACAGGCCTCGACGCACGTACTCCATGCCTGTCGTGTAATTCGGAATCGAGAACGCGGCATAGGTATACTGCACCATGACCGCCAATTCGAGCTCTACGGCATCGCGTAAGCCGCGCACCAATGCCTCACGTGTGGAGATCCGCCTCTGCGGTGCCTTCGGCAGGATGTTGATGCTGGGTACGTATCCGGTCTTCTGAACGCGCCGAAGATACTTCAAGAACAACATGGCCTTGGGATAGGACAGCTCCCGGGTCGGCGGCATGTAATAGGTCTTGTGCTTGTTTCTGGGGTCGCTCATCTGCCACATCAGACGCGCATAGGTCTCGGCCTTGCATTGATCCGCGAGACTGAAGACCTCCTCTGCCATAAAGGAGTAGATGAGCTCGTAGTAGGCCAAGACGTGCCGATACAGAAAGTCGAAATCGACCTGATCGTCATCAACCTCTTCCAATGCCCAATCATCTGGCAACACTCGAACGGTGAAGCCACCCATACCAGACCAGAAATGCAGACGGTCCTCATTATCGTAATTCCGTAAGGCCTCGTCCTCCTCGACACCCGGACAGGGCACCCTTTCCGGATCTTCGCTCATCAGTACCCTTGCAGTACCTGCACGATGTCCCCGCAGGCTGAGCCAGCCGCGACCGGCTGCATCCGTGGCGAGCGCACAGCGCCCTGCATACGCACCATGGTGATCCGGTGTTCCCGGCTTGAGCTGGACGAGATAGAGCTGATCGTTGCCGGGAAAGCTAAATTGCCGGTCACTCTGGGTGGGGTCATGTTCGAAGGTATAGCGAAGCTGCGGAAAGGCCTTTGGGTTGTAGTATTGGCGAACATATATCGCCTCAATGCTTGCAGGACGTCCGCGCAGAAAACTTCTGA
>Ga0114931_10003589_pt1 | contig 19585 bp, 13 predicted proteins | sample 2SBtaG_FD_89579 | JGI IMG/M metagenome (GOLD analysis project Ga0114931, IMG submission 89579) | Deep subsurface microbial communities from Kolumbo volcano to uncover new lineages of life (NeLLi) - 2SBTROV14_V59a metaG | ecosystem: Environmental > Aquatic > Marine > Volcanic | place: Kolumbo...
CATACACGACGGCAATAACCGCCTGCAAATCGTGCCGATCGTGGATGATCCGATGATCCCGGATACGCAGCGCACAGCCGGCGGTAGCCGCTATACCCATCGTAGGGATGCCCAGGGCATCCCCCGTTGCGCTCAACAGGCGATGGCCCTGGGCATCCCTACGATGGGTATAGCGGCTACCGCCGGCTGTGCGCTGCGTATCCGGGATCATCGGATCATCCACGATCGGCACGATTTGCAGGCGGTTATTGCCGTCGTGTATGGCGGTTGGCGATAACAGGGCCAAGAATCTTGCTCGATCACCGATGATCTGCGTCGGTCGCGCGATGCCCCGAACGATGCCGTCCACCGCTACCGCGAGTCGCATGTGAAACAGATCAAGCTGCCCATCGAGACGTTTCAGGTCGCCACTGATCTGTAACGGCACGAATCCTCCCTGAAGGTCAATGTGCTGGTACGCTTTGCGATGTTTCAAATGAATGTGCAAGCGTTTGGCCAGGGCACGCATGGGATCGGTCACCGGCTGATCGATCCACTGGCCGTAGCCGGAGCGCAAGCCGGGTAGCCCCGTTTGGCCATTTTCGCCGAAACGTTGCATCCGAAGGGCAAGCGCGCCGGCGCGATCAATGGATGATGCCGAAACGACCAGGTTGTGTTCCCCAGTATCCGTAACGCGTGCCGAAGATCTTTGCGCGACCCGCGAGGATTCAAGCGGCGCGCCGTCCGGTTTCCAGCCAACCCGCGCACCCAGTTGTGCCAGTATGGTCGGTAGCACATCGGTTGTTTGAGCCAGCGCCGGGTTGACCCGAGCGCGGGATTGTCCCGGAAGTTTCACGAACAAGGGCACGGATAACACGTCGGCAAGATTCCCCGAACTCAACTGCCGTCGCCAGTCACAGCTACGAAAACTGACCCCGTGATCGGCCGTGACAATGACCAGGGCCTGGTCGAGCAAGCCCGTGGATTGCAGCCGGTCCAGCCATTCACCCAACAGCTTGTCTACAAAGCCCAATTGCCACAGAAACCGCTGATGCGCTTGCGCCACCAATGTTTTTCCATCGCGCCAGCGGCCACTGGCGTCGACACCGCGATAACCGCCGTCCCAGGCATAACGCTGACCGGTGGGTAAATAGAGATACGGGGCATGCGGCAACAACATGTGGTAGTAAAAAAACCCCGGCCTCGGTTCTGCGTGGATGCCGGCAAGATAGCTTCGAAACTCCTCCGGACGGTCTCTGCCCACGGCGTCGTTGAAACGTTTTAATGATCGCTTCGAATCCGATTGACGGAAATCCGCCCACGCGTGTCGCACGTCTGGAAGGGACCGGGTCAGAACATCCGGCAGACTGACCTGTGCCCACAGAATGCCGGCATCCGCCAACAACAACCCCACATCCGCACCGCGTCCCCGGCCACAAACCTCTGGCCCACAAAGATTGGTTACCGATTCATGCGCCGTGATGGTGTAGCGGCCAGACAGGGCGCGGAAAAGATTATCCGGGTAGCTAGTGGCTGATGGCGAAACGTCAGATTTGGCGTAACGGCCCGTAAGTAAAGCCGGGACCGCCAACGCCGTTTCCACCCCCACCGCCGTGGCATTTGGATACCAGGTGGACATCTGCGCCAAGCGATAAAAGTTCGGGTAGCGTTGTGCGTCAACGTGCTCCAGATCCGCCATCAACGCAGTGCCATCTAATTCATCAAACACCAGCATCGCAATGGGTGGCGCTCGTTGTATAGCCGCGGCCTGCGATGTATTCGGCTGTGAGATCCACAATTGAAACACATTGGGATTGAGTAGAAACACCAACGGCACCACGGGTATGGCAATGGCCAACACATTGAGAAAGTCCGAAAACCAGCTGCGCGTGGCAAATAAAAAGCCCGCTGTCATCGCAACCCCGGTGCCCGACGCGAACAATAACCAACCGGATAGTAAAGTCCTCGCAGCGGCCATAAACGACACGCCAACCAGCATCATGACGAACATCAGGCCGAAGCCATACCCGATACGAGGAAACACCTTTGCGATGCCTTTTTGCAGCACCCACAAGCCGCCCGGAACGATGCAACACGGGACAAGAACGAGCACGCCAATGCCGACGATGCCGGCTTGATGGGCCGTGAGAAACGTCGTCTGGCGAGCGATCAAATCGAACAGTGGTTGCCCCAAGGCCAACGCCGAAAGCGCGAAAATGGGGATTCCTATGCGCGGCTTTTTATGCATGTTCACGTCCGCGCGTGGCCTGAGGCAAGTCGAATTGTATGGTTAAATGCATCGGAAAATCCCCCAAGACAATGGCAATGCGCGCAGTTCACCTCACACTCCAAACATTCCAAATTCGGCTTCGGATTGGCGCCAACGCGCTCGCGCAAGCAAAAGCCAAAGCAGCGCTGCCATGGTCAACCACCATAGATGCGAAGCCGGCAGCAGCAGCAATACCCCCAGCACGCCGAAACGGGCCAGCAAAGCGAGACTATCCAGTGCCACCGCGGGCCAGCGCCGGATACGCGCCAGACTCAGGGTGATGCCGCTGTCCGAGAACAGCAAACACAGGCACCCGGCAACCACGCGTTCCACCAGCACCGTGTCGTTTATGGGCAGCGCATAATAAGCCACTCCAATCATGGCCCCGATGACGACGCCGTGGCGCAGTGCCAAAACCAAGTAGGCGTTGGCAATACGACTCAGAAATGTGGCCCGGTCTGCACTGCCGCTCCACAAGGAAAGGGTTCCCAATACGCGGCGGTGGTGGAAAAACCTACCGCTGTGCCATTGCAAACCGATCGTCCAGATAAAGCCGCCAAAGCCTACCCAGACCACGGGCATTGCCTGTATGGAAACCCCCGGCAACCAACGCAGGGACACCACCGCCACCAGCACGATGCCCGCTACCGCCAACCAGTTATCCTGGGTTTCGCCGAAATAGCCCAGCGCCAGGCGGCGTTGTTCCGAGCGGCTGCGGGTTTCGTGCAAGGCGCGTCGCAACCGCACTGCCAAATAGCTTCGTAACCAAGCGGCCGGTATTCCCAGATTCTCCGCACACGGCCCGGGGTCGCGGCCGTTTTTGCCCGACAGTCCTACCATTTGCATGACTTCACCACGCACACTTCCCGGATCGAATTCCTCGGCCACCCGTACCCGTAATAACAGGCGATACAAGCTCCATACCGCTAGCAGCAACAAAACGAGGGCAAGGGCGAAGTGCCACGGTAGTAAATACTGCAACGGCCCGTGGTTCCACATGATCGCGTACAGCACCGCCAAAGCCACCGAGACGAGGAAGAATCGGCCTGTTATGGAAAGAAAACCTGGCCATAGACCGATCACCTGCAGCAATACGACCTGTGCGAAAAAAAGATCCGCGTGGGCGCCACCCAAACTCGCCACCAGGCTCGCGGTAATGGAGAAAATGGCCAGCCAGGCGAACGCCGCCCGTATCTCCGCCGTGCGATAACCCGGCGCCACGAAGGCCAGGCTGGTGACCGAAAGGCTACGCAGCCCCGATCCGACGAATATCGCCACCAGAAAACAGACGTTTGCCAACTGTGCCAGGGATTCGGACAGAGACATGTGGGGGTTTGAGTGGTGCGACGACAGCGCCAGGTAACACGCCCAGGCGAACCACAAGATGATCAGCCCGCTGGCCAGGCGCGAGCGACGCAAATGGCGCAGCATGATGGCTAGCGTGCCTGTCATGGATGCAGCTCCAGGAAAATATCTTCCAGGCTCAAGTACTCGATCCCGATGCTGGCATTCAGATGCGTCGATAGTTTTTCGATTTCGTCGGCGCCGATTCCCATGACGCTGGCTACCGCTGCCTTGCCATCCACACGCAGCTTTAGCGAGCCGGGGATGGTCAGATCATCGGGCAGCACGCTGCGCGCGGAAATGCGCAACCGAAATACGTGTTCCTTGAGCCCGTCCAGTTCACCCTGGTACGCGATCACCCCGTTCTTGAGCACCGCCACATGCGAGGCGACGCGCTCGATATCGGTGGTGATATGGGTGGAGAACAACACGCTCTTGTTCTGCGTGGCATTCATCTCCAGCAATTGTTTCAGGAAGCGACGCCGTGCGCTGGGATCCAGACTGGCCACGGGCTCGTCCAGCACCAGCAACTCCGGGTCGTGCCCCAGGGCCTGAATGATGCTCAGGCGTTGTTTTTGTCCCGGGGACAGTTTGGATACCCGTTTTCCCGGGTCCAGGCCCCAGGCAGCGACCAGCTCCGACACCCTGAGCGGATTCCAGTTGCGATAGAACGAGCCGGTGTACTCCAGCAACTGGGATACGCTCATCCACTGAAAGCAATCCATTTCCTGGGCCACGTATCCGAGCCTTTGTTTGTTGGCGGGACCCAGATTCCAGGCTGCTTCACCAAACACACAGGCGCTTCCGGTTTGCGGCTTGAGCAAACCGAGCGCGCACTGAATCAGCGTGGTCTTGCCGGCGCCGTTTTGCCCCAGCAAGCCCATCACCGCGCCGTGCGGCAGGTGAAAATCGAGATTTCGCAACACGGTTTTATCCGCGTAGGCTTTGTTGAGCCCGCTCAGGGCGATGGGGTGATTCATGTGGATTTCCGTAATTGTTGATCAAAAAGCTGCAATGCGTGTTCCGCAGAGATGCCCAATTGTTCGCTTTGCCGCGCGGCTTCCGCCAGGGTCGGCCGCAACAGCGCCAGACGCGCGGCCAAGGTCTCCGGCCGCGTGAAATTTCTGGCAATGCGCATCCCCTTGCCACGTTGACGCTCGACCAGACCCTGCGATTCCAGCAAGCTGTAGGCCTTGGATATGGTCATGGGGTTTACCTCCAGACGGCGCGCGAGACACCGTACCGAGGGAAGAGAGTCCCCGGCGGCCAGTTGCCCACTGGCAACCATGCGTTGTAACTGCTCCATCACCTGCCGGTAAATCGGCGTGCCGGAGCTGGGGGCAAGCTGTAACAGTATGCCGGTGGTATCAGTCATTCGCCCTGGTATCTCGTATATGTGTATTAATTACATAATACAGTGGTACGCTTTGTCAAGGCTTTTGTGCCGAGAAGGCTGCAGATACCGGCTTCCTGGTGTGGAAAAAGTGGATTGGAAAACAGAAAAGGACTAAGGAAACACTGACCTAATCAGTATTTCCCTGGCTTGTCGCCCCGGTCGAAAACCCATAGTACGGAACGCCGACGTCCTGAAAATCCGGTGAATCGGTCTCGCCGATTCGATCGATATAGAAGCCGCCGTTGTGCCGATAGCCTGGTGGTGAGCTGCGCTCGTCATGCAGCTCTTGGTATGCGGGGCAATCCAGATCCAGCGATAATTGCAGGGCCTGGGAGATATGCAGACGCGCTGCCGCCTCCCGCCACTCTTCGGACACAGTTATGGCTAACACCTCAGCGGCATCCCCACTGCCGTACCCCACCGCCATCAGACGCGCCCCGGACAGGTCCTGCTCCTGTCCCAGCGCTTCCTCGAAACCCGCGGCAAGCCAGGCCGGCAGCGCGGCAGTATATAAATTGCCCAATTCCATTGCGATCTCTGCGCCCAGGGTCATTTTCTCGGCGGCCAATTGCTTGAAGCCGGTGGTCTTGCGCACAGCGCGCGCAAGTGCGTCGGTGAGTGGGTAGGGTGAATGATCGGCCCCGAATTCATGTATGTTTCGAAATAGATCGGGAGACTGCTTGAGTTCCCGGTATATGGCGTCGGCATCAAATCCAAGCGGCTCAGCCACCGCCGCAAGGCGCCTGGGCGTGGCGGCCAGCGCGGCGAGGTAAATCAGCGACAAGCCTTGAACCGGCATGTTCTGATACGGGCGATGGAAGAACAGGGCGCGCGTATTAGCGAGATCCGCAACCGGGTCCCGCACTGCGTTGTTGCGCCAATAATCACGCACCGCGTGCAAGATCTGATCGAGGTAGGCATAAGTCGAGTACTTGCCGCTGAAGACCGGAAAATCGTGGTAGCGCCTGGCGGAAGTAGAATAATGGTCGATAAAATGCCGGTCCAGGGGTTTACGAAAATCGGGACCGCGGTACGCCGAAGCCGCACCACCGGCGGATAGATCAACCCGGAACAAACGGGCCTGTTCGTCCACCAGCATGGCCACGGCCCCGGCCCCCTGGGTCGGTTCACCGCTGCTGCCGCGTGCGTATTCGGCGATATCACTGGCCACCACAATGGCCTTGCAGCCGCGCCCTTCGCAACTCACAAAGCGCAGCGCACCTTTCAAGGCATACACACCGCCCAGGCAAGCATGTTTATATTCCGGTACTTCGACCGAGCGCCGCAGGCCTGGTTGTCCCATGGCTTTCAGCGCCTGGTCCACCATGCCACGCACGATCACCGCACCGGCGGAATTATCCCGGCTCGATTCCGTTCCCAAGGCGAGATAACCCACACTCTCGGGGTCCACGGCATAATCGGACAACAAACGCAGTACAGCGCTTGCCGCCATGGTGTACACGTCCTCATCCGATGGGGCCATGCGAAAACTGCGCCCTACGACGGCGCCCAACTTGCTCCATGATGCGCCGGTCCATTCGCACCAGGCTTGCAAAGGCACACGTAGGGGCGGCACATACAGCGACATTCCGCTCACGCCGGCCCTGACCTTGGTATTGTTGTTGTACATGTTGCCTACCGCCAAACAGGAAGCGCCGATCGATTCCATCCTGGGGTATTCAGCGCCGTAAGCCGAAGAACTTGATTTTCGGTTTACCCACCAAATCAACTGCGGACGTGCTCGATTACGCAGAATGTGACCAATGCGCGACAAAAAATCAACCCGAAATTGAATTGATGCCTTGGCTTGCTACCGCTTGTCACGCTGAAAGTACTGCTTTATCGCCTTTTCTCGCAAGCCTTCAGTGTAGCCTGAACGGGCTATGGCGTCGGCGGCGATTCGGTGCTAGCCTATGTCGCGGTGTAGCAGCCTTGTGTTCGCATTGAAACCTTGCATATGGCCTTGCGAAACGCGAGTGCGCAATTAGAATCGATTAAATTTTCACGTAAGCCGACCACCAGAAACTGGTTGGGTTTACGCCGCTGAGAATTCCAGGATGGGATGACTCAGCATATATCGAAAAGGACACGCCGCCGGGGTTGTGTGTGGAGCGTAAGTTGAAACAGGATGTCGGGTCAGCACGGGATTACCCAAGCAGTTGGTTTGGGTTATGTTTTGATGACCCCGCCAAGGAAACGGCTTTTGCGGCGGACTATGCGCGTCGCGTGATGCCGCAAACCCGTATCGCATTGCTTTTGGGTGCGATTATTTTTCTGGGGCTTGGGTTTGCCGACCGTTTGTTCTATCCGGACAGCTTCCAACCCTTGCTGCAACTGCGTTTTATCATCGCCGGATCGTTTGTGGCCAGCTTTTTTGTGCTGCGCACGCCCTGGGCGCTGGATATCCACCAGACCTTGCTGGGTGGACTCAGCCTGCTCAGCGGCAGCGCCATGCTGGCCATGATGCTGCGCGTGCCAACACCGGAAACGCAGTTCGTTGGTCTGCTCCTCGTCATCGCCTGGTCGTACACATTTTGCGGTCTGCGTTTTTTTGCTGCCCTGGCCACCAATTTTGCCTTGTTCGCGGCCTACGTGGGCCTGTTTGCCGTAGCGCCCGGGAAGGTGCACCAATGGGCTTTGGTGGGCACCCTGTATTTGCTGGCAGCCAGCATCTTTCTCGGGCTTGCCGGATTCCTCGTTGAGCGCCAACGGCGCAGTCTGTTCTTCCAGGCCGATGCATTGGACAAGGAACGTCGTGACAACGAACATCGCGCACTGCACGACCCGCTCACCGGGTTACCCAACCGCGTACACTTTGAACAAGTGCTCGAATCGGCGCTGGCACGCGGCAAGCGCAACGAAGAGATGCATGCCGTGCTGTTCATCGACCTCAACGATTTCAAACCGATTAATGATCGATTCGGGCATTGGGTCGGGGATGAAATGCTGCGTGCCATCGCGCATCGATTGGCCCGCTCGCACCGCGGTGGTGACACCTTGGCCCGGCAGGGTGGAGACGAGTTTGTATTGTTGCTGGAAGGCATTCAATCGGCGGCCGATTCACAGAATGTCGCCCTCAAACTGCTCACCGACCTGGAGCGCCAGTTCCAAGTCGCCGACCTGGATGGCAAACTGCACCGGATACACGTCTCCGCCAGCATCGGCATTGCGGTTTTTCCCCACCACGCCGACAACAGCCAGGATTTGGTGCAACTTGCCGATCAGGCCATGTATGAAGCCAAACAGCACGGCGGTAACGCTGTGGCCGTTGCTCCATTCCCGAAATCCGCAATCTCCGACGATCCGGTAGTCCAGTCCATGATGGGCGCCTGACCCCGTCCCTGCGCGCTCGATAGCCCTGATTGTCCGCCGGAGCGTTCCCTGGCGGAGGGCAAACCCCCTATAATTTTCATTGGATCAGCATTATCTCGGTCCAGCACGCCTTGACGCGCGCTGATCGGGCCCCTTCCCGGACCACGAATCCACATGCAAAACCGTTTCCACAAGCTGCTCAACAACCAACAGCATTTGTTTTGGGTGCTGCAGATCACCGGGTGGGCCGGCTTTGCCGTACTCAAGTACTTTACGGCAATCTCCCAGGGCATTGCCGGAGACTACTGGATCCTGGTCAGCGTATTTGCGATCAGCGGCCTGGTACTCACGCTTGGTATGCGTCAGATATACCGGCAACTATGGAACAGACCCCTGTGGCTGCTCGGTATAGGCATCGTGGTGGTTTCGGTCGGGTCGGCGATGATTTGGGAGTCCATTCGCATTTATGCATGGTCGACGTTTTATGGCGAATGCGAAGAATGTGGGCGATTTCTGTTTGCCGTGTTCAAGTACGGGGTCAGTGCATTCTATGTGTTGTTGGCCTGGAGCGGGCTGTATTTCGGCATCAAATACTATCGCATGTTGCAACGTCAGCGCGTGATGACCTTGCGGGCGCGATCCATGGCACACGAATCACAGCTCAAGATGTTGCGCTACCAGCTCAACCCGCATTTTCTCTTCAACACGCTGAATGCAATTTCCACCCTGGTGCTGGAAAAGGAGTTGGCATTGGCCGACAGCATGATCGGCAAGCTGAGCAAGTTCTTGCGCCAATCGCTGGACGGCGACCCCATGCAACAAGTGACCCTGGAACAGGAACTCGAGGCGATCACCTTGTATCTCGACATCGAAAACGTCCGCTTTGCCGATCGGCTGCAAGTACGCTGGGAAGTGGATGAGGCGGTGCAGTCCGCGCTGGTTCCCAGCCTGATCCTGCAACCCTTGATCGAAAACGCGATCAAATATGCCATTACTCCAAGCGAAACCGGTGGCACCATTCGCATCGGTGCTGCGGCGAAAGGAGGCCGCCTCATCCTGGAGGTTGGCGACGATGGCCCCGGTGCAAACCTGGAAGCCGGGCGACTGGTTGAAACCAGCGGCGTCGGCGTCCAGAATATACGTCAACGTCTGGGCGCCATATATGGAGAATCTTGCACCTTCATGCTGGAAAACGTTCAACCGCACGGCTTGCTGGCACGCATCAGCATCCCGCTGGAAATGAGCCACGCTAAGACATTCGAACCCGCGCCACCGAAACGATGAGCTTCCGAACCATCATTGTTGATGATGAACCCCTGGCCCATCGCAGGCTCGCGCTGCGCATGGATGGCGTCGATGACGTTGAAATCGTCGCGCAATGCGGTAATGGCCGGTCGGCGTTAGTGGAAATCGCCAAGCTCAAGCCGGACCTGGTTTTTTTAGATATTCAAATGCCCGGCATGGATGGCCTGGATGTGATCAAGGCGCTACCGGACACCGGTTGTTTTCCGGAGGTGGTATTTGTTACCGCCTACGACCAATACGCGGTTTCCGCATTCCAAGCACACGCCCTGGATTACCTCTTGAAGCCCATCGAGGACGCCCGCCTCGAACAGTCGCTGGATCGCGTCCGCCAACAGGCGATGAACCGCGCAGCCAACACCCGCGTGCAAAACCTGATTGCCTTTGTCGCGGAGTTGACCGGGGAACCCATCGAAAAAGTCACGCAAAAAGTGGTCGAGGGTCGACCTCTGGTACCCCCCGCGTTTCGCGACGTGCTGAAAATCAAGGATGGCGGGGATGTGACCAACGTACCCATGCCGGAAATTGACTGGGTGGACGCCGCGGGCGATTATATGTGCGTCCACGCCCAAGGTGAAACGCACATCATGCGAAGCACCATGAAAGAGTTGGAGAAACAACTGGATCCCCAGTATTTCCAACGCGTACACCGCTCCACGATCGTCAATCTGGGCCGGGTCAAAAAGGTGTGCTCCCATATCAACGGGGAATACTTTCTGGTACTGGATAACGGCACCGAGATTAAGATGAGTCGAAGTTACAAAGCCAAAATCAGACATTTCCGCTAAGGAGACAGCGACACAAACCACGTTGTTCTAATTGACCACGTACGGAGGTGCACATGAAAACGCGTTTGGAAATTCTCGCGGCGATACTAAGCATCACGGCCCTCAGCGCGGGCTGCAGCAACTTTGCGCCGTTTGCAAGATCCGAATCGGCGCAGGAGCGCGTCACCTATTGCAGGATCGGCTCGGCCATCAAGTACAACGCGCCCGCCGACTGGCAAGGCAGCCTGGGCTGGCGCCGCGCCCCGCAAAGAGGGTCCTGTCAGTTCCGCTAGCCCGTCCCCCATGTGCGTTTTCAGCGCTGCAATCCCACTGCACTGCGCCGCTTTGGGCCGGCAGACTCGACCCGCCGTAAATTTGTTGCCAAACTCGGACTAATACCACAAAAGAGGGCAAGGCGTTGCGGTACAATGACTTTGCACATTCCATGCTATGCAGATCCTCGAGGCCGCCACAGACCGGCCTAAGCACTGCCCCGGCAAAAACCACCGCACCCAACCGGAAGATCTTGTGATCAAAAAAATCCCCGTCGAGTTTCTCGAACCCGGCATGTATGTTCATGATCTGAACGCGGACTGGATTCCGCATAACACGCTGCGCCAGCGTGGCAAAATCGGTTCGCAAGCCAATATCGAGAAGCTCATCTCGCACGGAATCACGGACGTCTATATCGACACGACAAAAGGCAAAGACGTCGCCGATGCCGTCACCGCCGAAGAAGTCTCCCGGGAAATGACCCGGCGCATGGTCGATCTGGCGGAGCACAGCAAACGCGGACCGCAGGAACAGGCGAAGCTTGCTTTGGCAGAAGAAATGCAACGCGCGCAGCGCATCCACGAGGAAGCCAAGGGTCTGGTGGACCACGTGTTGTGTGACATTAAGCAAGGCAAGCCCTTACAAGTTGAACAGGTGGACCAACTCGCCGAGGAACTGGTGGACTCGGTGTTCCGAAACCACGACGCACTGGCTTGCCTGGGCCGCATACGCGACAAGGATAGCTACCTGCTGGAACACTCCGTGAACCTGGCCGTGCTGATGTCCATTTTCGCCAAGTCGCTGAGTTTCAAAAAGCAATTCATGCATGACTGCGTAGTCGGAGCCATGTTGCACGATATCGGCAAGATATTGATTCCGGATGCTATTTTGAACAAGCCCGGGCGGTTGACGGCGAAGGAATTCGATGCCATTCGCAAGCACGCGGAACATTCCCGACAGATACTCCGCGAGACGCCCGGTGTCTCCGCTCTGGCGATTACCATCGCCGGCCAGCACCACGAACGCCTGGATGGATCCGGCTACCCCGACGGTCTGCAAGGCGACCAGATCTCCCGGCCGGGACGCATGGTCGCCATCACCGATGTGTACGATGCACTCACCGCGGATCGCTGTTACAAATCCGCAATACCACCCACAATCGCCATGAAAAAACTGCTTGAATGGAGCGATGACCACCTGGATCGGAATCTGGTACACCGGTTTATCAAATGCATGGGTGTATACCCGGTGGGCAGCTTGGTGTACCTCTCCGATGACACCTTGGCTGTGGTTACCGAGCAAAGTGACAGCAACTCCCTGGAACCGGTCGTCAAGGTGATTTACCACGCCACTGACAGAAAATTCCTGACCACCACGACGCTGGATCTGGCCCGTCCGGGCAATCAGATCACCGTGTGTCGAGCCGAGGATCCACGCGACTACAAAATCAACCTGCGTCCGTTTCTGGAGTCGCGATAGCGGATTGCTCCACACCGATCTCAAGCGGTTTTAACGCAGCAGCCAATTGCGCCGCGGAAAACGGTTTTTGCAATACGCAATCCAGACCTTGCGCGCAGTCCGCGGCCGCGTCTACTTGATCGACCGCGCCGGTCAGCCCGAGAATGCGAAGCGGCGCACCCTTGGGACGCTCACCGCGTATCTCAACGAAAATTTCCGACCTTGCGAAAGCGGGCAAATCCGCGTTCAGAATGGCTAAATCGTAGTCGCCTCGTCGCAATCGACGCACAGCCTCTTCGGCATCCTGCAGCATATCCACCGTGGCGCCATATTTCAGCAACAATGCCTCGAGCAGCGCCCTGGACAAGGCGTCGTCTTCGCATACCAGAATACGCCGTCCGGCAACACCGGCTTTAGCCGTTACCGGAGCGGGTGGCAGTGCACTCCTGAATTGATCTTCCAGATCGTGTAGCAGCGTGCGCACCGGAAAAATGCAAACACCCGCAGTCTTTTCCAAGTTTCCAGGAAGTTTGCGGTCCATCCGCGGTACCGTGATCCAAACATTCCCGGCATGTGGTGATTGAAGTAGTTGGGTTAGCTTTCCGGTGTTGGCGTCCAGTGCGGGATCGAGAACCAGCATTATGGGGCGCGCAGGCTCCGCCTCGTTGATCACCCCGGCCAAGTCCTCCATTGGTTCGCAAACCCGCCGTTTGGCACCGAGGAATTCCAGCGTCGCCGAAACCTCATCGAATACATGCCCGGCGGCGCCGCAAAGCGTTACCGTGTAGCCACGCAAGGGAAGCATGTCCGCAGCCGCATCATCGTCGCGTTGTAATTTGATCGCAACGCGGAAAATCGAACCGTGTCCTTCCCGGCTTTCGATTTCCAGCGAGCCCCCCATCAGGGTACTCAATTGTTTGCAAATCGACAGACCCAATCCGGTGCCGCCAAAACGAGAGCTGATGGACCCATCCGCCTGCGAAAATGCTCTGAACAGCTTTTCCTTACCCGCCTCGCTGATGCCGATTCCGGTATCCGTAACGGCACATACCAAGCGTAGGTCACCGACGCTCTGGATCTCGCTATCTACCTGAACATGGACGTGGCCCTGGGTGGTGAATTTGAGGGCATTACCGACCAAATTGGTGATGATTTGCTTGATGCGCAACACGTCACCAACCAGGTGTTCGGGAACCTGCGGCGATACCACCACGGTCAATGTCAGGCCTTTTTCATCCGCAATGGGACCGAGTAATTGCAACACGTGGTTAATCGTTTTACGAACCCGAAACCCAACCGGGACCAAATCCAGTTTTCCGGCTTCAATCTTGGAAAAATCCAGCAGTTCGCTGATAATGTCGAGCAGGTCATTGGCCGAATCGCGCACCGTGCTGATGTAGCGTTGTTGTTCCGAGTTCACATGGGTCGCGGACAATAGCTCCAGATGGCCGAGCAAACCCGTCAATGGCGTGCGTAAATCATGGCTGATATTGGCGACAAAACGCGACTTGAATTCGCTGGCTTTTTGCGCCTTTTTCTCACTGGCTACAACTTCGAGATTTTTGATCTCCAGCACGGACACCGTTTTTTCCAGTTCCGCCGTGGCCTGGCGTACCCTACGTTCCAGGCTGTTGACGAAAGTCTGTTTCAACTGGTTGGCTTCCCGTAGTTGAGCGGCAATGCCGCGCTGCCGCTGCCATCTAGCGGTTAACAAACGCCGATACCAGGCGATCGAAAACAGCATGAGCGCCACGTATCCGGCGTAGGCCCAGGTCGATGCCCACCACGCTGGCGTGATGTGCAAAACCAGTGGCGAGGTGGGTGCACCCCACACACCGTCGGCATTGGCGCCCTGCACGCTGAATTGATAGTTGCCCGGGTTGAGCGAAGTAAAGGTGACTTCGGCATTGTGTCCCAGGTTTACCCAATCCGGGTTGAATCCACCGAGCCGGTAGCGATAGCGGTTCAGCGCGGGTGCGTTGAAGTCCAACGCGGCGAACTCGAAGCGTATGGCGCGATCAGTATGGGTCAGTCGCACAAGCCGGTTGCCGGGCATGCCCGCCAGCTCCCGCGTGGCATCGCCGGTGATCGCAATCTTGGTGAGGGCGGTGTCGGGTGCGAATCGATTCGGCTGCAATTGCGCGGGGTCAAAAACCAGCACCTTGCCCGAATCAAAAAAGCTAATGCGCCCATCGGGCGCGGTATCACCACTCATGTAAAAGGCACGGAAGGCCGGCAAGCCGCGTTTCTGGTCGTAGCGTACACTCCCCGCGGTCACGGGGTCATAACCCAGTAGACCACGGCTGTCCCACAACCACAGCCGGTTCTCGTGATCGATGCTCATGGCCACTGCCGGGGGCGCCAGTCCTTGTGGTTGTGGATCCAGCAGCCGGATCCGGGGCGGCTGGTCCGGCAGCCGCTCGATCATGCCCAGCCCCTCATTGGCGGCCAGCCACAAATGGCCGCTGCCATCCTGGGCGATTTTGTTGACGAACACGCCGCCCTTCAGCCCGGATTGTTCGATCACGCGGTCAAAGCGGTCCGCTTCGCCATCATAGGCCGCTACGCCGTTCGCCGTGGGAATCCACGGGGCGACATCGTCATCGACGAACACGCCCAGGGTTTGTCCGGAGCGAAAATCGCCGGACACCGAGAAGCGCGATTGCGGGTAGTGGATGAAGCGGTCACCATGGATACGGATCAGACCATCATTCCAGCTCCCCGACCATACGTTGCCCCATCGATCCGGCCCCACCAGGCCGACAGGCTGAAACCCGGGGCGCCGCGCCTTGAAGCCGGTGATCCTGCCGCTGGATGGATCCAGAATACCGATGCCGCTGTCGAAACCGGCCCACAGCGACATCGAAGCATCACGTCGGATGCTGTAGGTGCGCGGCACATCGCCCATCGAAAACGGCGGACCGTGGGTAGGGTAACTGCCCAGTGGCGCCAGCTTTTCATCTAAATGCAGCAACTGCTTCTGATCGCTGATCCACAACGTGGAATCGTGATCGAACCAGCTGAAAGCCGGGGCCCCGGTCAACAACCCGACGCCGCCATTCGGCCGATGCCGGATGACATGAAACGCGTTGCCCGATTTGTTCAGGGTGCTGATGCCGCGTTCGCCTGCAAACCAGAGTAAACCGGTGCGATCCTCCATCACGTCAAACAAGGCATTGTGATGCGGTGAAGTCGTATCCCAAGCAGTGTGACTGTACAAGCGGTATTCCGCCGCCGGCCCGCGCTGCACCACCACACCGTTTTGACTGGACAAAACCCATAACCAACCGGCATGATCTCGGACCAATCCAAGCACCGTTGGCCGCTTACCCCCGGGAATCTCCACGCTACGGGTCTTGCCGCTGTTGGTGTCAAGCACGTACAAGCCTTCATCCGTGCCCACATACAATTCACCGTCGGGTTCCGGCAAGACGCAATTGATGACCGGGGCGCTGTAGTCCAGAAAGATATGTTCGACCTTTTCCGAGCCTTCTGGCAACCGATTGAGCCCATGATTGGTCGCGATCCACAGGCTGCCGTCGGCAGCCTGGCGAATTTGGTTGATCTTGTTGTTGGAAAGTGAGCCCGCGTTTCCGGGCACATTTCGCATCCAGGTCACCCCAGGACTGCCCGGTGTAAATCGCGCCAGGCCCCGCGATAAAGTGCCCACCCAGATCTGACCGTCGCGGCTCTGGAACAGACTGCGTACCGGAACGGTACCGAAATCGCCCACGCGAACCGCAAGGAAGTCATCGGCGGCTTCGTCGTAGCGAAACAGACCTCCATCGCCATCGCCCGCCCAAACCCGTCCGTCGCGGGCCACCAGCAGCGCGCGCACCCAGCCCTTCACTGCATCCGGTTGCGACACCGGGTAACGGCGCCATCGCAGCCCGTCGAAACGCCAGATACCCATATCCTCCGTTCCCACCCAGACGAAGCCCTGGCGACCCTGAACGATACGCCAGATTCTTGCGTCCGCAGGCCCGGCCGACGTATCCAGATGGGAGAAACGGAGCTGGTAGGCCAGCGGAGAGCTTTCAGCGGCCCAAGCTAAATTACACAACATGCAGGCCATCCAAAGCGCCCAGGCGAGTTGCCACCCACGGCAGCGACCCATATACCAGCCTATGTCAAGGGCCTGCCGGGGTCGGCTGGCCGGCTTGCGAGCAGGATTATTCCTGTGGGTAAATATGTTGGACGATATACGCAAGGGTGGCGCCACCAAAACGGTCCGCGGCAGCATCAACATGCTGGATTGCGCCATCAGCGATTTTCTTGCGTTGGGTTACGTCAGTTTCCGCCGCGATGCATTGGATTGCTTCCTTGATCTGCTCGAGTTCCCGCGCACCCCGTGCAAACTCCTCGCAACGCAGATCATTTTGATCGGTCTCGTGTGCCACGCACCCATCTTTGGCCAAGTGTTCACGCAGTTTGTCGATACCTTCGTAGCGATATTTTTCGTGCATTTCTGGTCCCCTTGTTTCGACTCGGATCGGCGTTCATGTCGCCAAGCGACCCCATGGAGTCTAGCGGCTTTATCACCACGGGTGAAGCACGCGGTCGTTTCAGATACCCGATTCACCGCTTTCCGGCATCCCCAAGGCTACACTCATCAGCGGCGCTTGCAGCACAGGATCGAGCCCGAGCGCGGACTCCATCCGCACAAAATTAATGGCGCCCGACGGCACACAGGCCAAGCCCTGTGCCGTCGCAGCCAGTAGCAAGTTTTGCACGATACAACCCACTTCCAGGCAGACGACCCGGTAGGCGATTTCGTGGCGGTATTTCCAGCCGGTACGTTGGAAATTGGCCACGCAGACGATAAACGCGGCGGCAGGTTCGGTCCATTCCTGATCGCCGAACAGCTCGGCAAACCCGTATTCCAGTTCGCCCACCACCGCCAGGCGATGGCGCCAGCCGCAATAGCGGTACACGCCGGGTTGCAATCCGCTGACCCGTTTTCCTACCAGGTACAGATCAAAGGGATTGCGCGCTCCACCGGAGGGGGTCAGGGATTGCGGCAATTCGCCATACACCTGGGTGTGCTCGCGCCACCAACCGGTAATTCCCTTGCCGGCGAACAGGCAGTTTGCCGCGGCTTCCAGAGACAATGCTTGCGCGCTGAAGTCGCGGCAACTGCGTCTGCGCAACATGACCGCCGACAAGGGGTCGGGAAAGGTATCCGGTCCGAACGCGGGTAGCTCGATGGTGAACTGCGCGTCGTGGGCTGCAATCAGTGGTGGGGAATCCGATTCCTCGCTGAGCCCCACCATGGCTTCATGAGCCGCTTTGCCGGACAAAAAACGCGTATCCCGCATGGCGAAGTGGTAGGCTGCCGACAACACCCCCCAGGGCCAGATCCTCTTGAATCGCCGGTCTAGCGCATCGGCCGCCGTACCTTCGGCCACCACGGCGCCCGCATCGAGCAGCAAGCCAATTTGTTCCGCCAGCGACGCCGATGTGTATTCACGAAATTCCGAGAACAGTTCCGCCGGGGGACGCCATTGGGCCATGGCGCCCAGCAAGGCCAGGCAAAACGCGTTGGCGAAAAACATTGTCCCGCTTCGGCAATTATGTACCGCGTAGCGTTTACCATCGGGTAACACCAGCAGTGTTTGTGCGCGCCGCAATCGAAGCTTCGTTTCCTCAGTCATTCACGTCGATTTCCGTTTTATTTTGGGCTTATGGTCGCAACAACCGCCGCGCACGGGAAGATCCACATCGGCGAACAAGCCGTCCAGCGTATTTTGATCCGGCGTGGCCAGCGCCGCGCCTATGCGGACCTCGTTCAAGTGCGGCGCAAACAACGCGATGAAATCGTAACTAAAGTCGCGTAACAAGCGGTCGCGGTGAAAGCCCACCCAGGTGGTCAAACGCGGAAACAGGCCACGCGCATCCAGCGCCACCAGGTCGGCGCAATCGCTTTCATCGTGCGCCATGGAGGCCACCACACCAACCCCCAGACCAAGGCGCACGTAGGTCTTTATCACGTCGGCATCGCGCGCGGTAAACACCACATTGGGCTCCAGCCCCTGGGCGGCGAACGCCTGTTTGAACGACGATTCGCCGTGAAAACTAAACACATAAGTGACCAATGGGAACCGCGCCAGGTCGCGCAGTGTGAGGCGGTCACCACCCGCCAACTCGTGCCCCGGGGGTACCAATACGGTTCGGTCCCAACAATAGGCGGGCAGTCGCAGTATATTCTCGAACAGCTTGCCCCCACCGGTGGCAATGGCCAGATCGACCTTGGCTTGGGCCAGCATTTCGGCGATCTGCTCGGAGGTGCCCTGGTGCAGATCCAGCGCCACCTCCGGGTAGCGCCGGCGGAACGCGGCCACCACGGGCGGCAACACATAGCGCGCTTGCGTGTGGGTGGTGGCAATGGATAATTGGCCGGTAGCCTCGCCGCGCAAATCGCCTGCCATTTGCTTGATGTTTTCCACTTCGCGCAGGATCACACGCGCCCGGTCCGCCACGCGCGCCCCCGCGGGCGTCAGGCTGCTCAAGGATTTCCCGGCCCGCTGAAACAAGCTCAGACCCAATTCATCTTCCAGCATCCGGATCTGCTTGCTTACGCCCGGTTGCGAAGTGAACAAACGCTCGGAGGCGGCCGTGATATTCAGGCCGTTATCCACCACGGCGAGGAAAAATCGCAACTGTTGAAGCTTCATTGAAGATCTCCGGGTATTGACGCAGCTTACACGAGCACCAAGCGCTGTCCAGACTGTTTTCGTGGGCCCTTATAACCAATTCGCATAAGCCGAGGTCAAGGTAGTCTTTCCCAAGCCTGTATCGGCCTGTTTATAGTCTGCCACTGCTTACATGCAGGATTGGAATCGGATGGAACATCTACCGCTGTTTGCCCGTCTGGGGGGGCGTAGCATACTGGTGGTGGGCGGTGGCAACGTCGCCGCGCGCAAACTGCGGGTTTTGCGGCGCACCGGTGCTAGAATTACCGTCGTCGCCAGCGAATTCTGTCCACAAATACGCGCCGCATCCGGGTCGGTGAATTTGATCCACAAACGGTTTGCGGCCTCGGATCTGAAAAATCATTATCTGGTGGTGTCCGCCGCCGATGCACCAACCAACCGGGAAGTTGCCGCTGCGGCAACGGCGCGTTGCATGCTGGTCAATGTCGTCGACGACGCCGAGCGTTCGAGCTGGATTTTTCCCGCCATCGTCGATCGCTCACCCGTGGTAATCGGTATTTCCACGGGCGGCACGGCGCCTGTCCTGGCGCGCCGATTACGCGAGCAGATGGAAGCCTGGCTGCCGAAATCGATCGGCGGGCTGGCCCGATTCGCCGGTCGCTGGCGACGACGGGTAAGCGAAAAAATCCCGGACCCGGTACAGCGGCGGCGTTTCTGGGAGAATTTCTTCGCCACCACTTCCGTCATCGATACCGATCGCATGCAAGGCTTGCTCGATCAGCCACTGGTAGCGCGGCAACAAGGTGGTGAAGTGTATTTGATCGGCGCGGGC
>Ga0114931_10003590_pt1 | contig 19584 bp, 18 predicted proteins | sample 2SBtaG_FD_89579 | JGI IMG/M metagenome (GOLD analysis project Ga0114931, IMG submission 89579) | Deep subsurface microbial communities from Kolumbo volcano to uncover new lineages of life (NeLLi) - 2SBTROV14_V59a metaG | ecosystem: Environmental > Aquatic > Marine > Volcanic | place: Kolumbo...
CCAAGCTGAGAGGCTGGCCTGGAGCAGAGCGTAGCGCCGCGAAAGGCCAGTCCACTCAAGCGCATTGTTATGACTTTAACCTTGATCATGGACCACTGTCGTTTCATGACACTGCCTACCTGAAAAAGCGGCATGGTTTTTTTCACAGAGACCCCCATTGTGGCTACTGTGGGCCAACGAACCTGTCAACCTCGATGGTGGTTCTTTTGATGCCATTTGTGATCCTCCTTGGCTGCGAATTTGCTGACTCTTCTTATAAAGAGCCCATGCCCCCAGACCTTTATCTTTTTCTCTTCAATCAGTGTGCTTGCCTTTCAAGGCTCTGACTTTCCCAGATTCTATGGGTTCTTCATTGTCATAACAGTTACTGGATAGAGTTTTCATATCTGGATATATGTCCATTATCAGTAATTTCTTGTTTGTTATTCTTAGGCTCATATTTCCAGATCTGTAAATTCATGTCTACTAATACACATGAATGTCCAATAATACACTTATACATCCATATGAAGCTCTGACTCGCTGCGCATCCTGTCTTCCAGATTTAATTCCTGAACAATGTGGTAGGACATTTATCCGCCTTGTACGGCATTGTTTTTAAATAATCTGGACATTCACATAATTTTCTATGATGCCTAAACCATGTGGTAGCATGAAAAAATGATACAGTCAAAACAAGGGATTGCACTATGACTAAACACATCATTTTTTGTGCCGATGGCACCTGGAACAGCCCTGGCACAGATTCTAACCACGATGATGTTCCAGACCTGACCAATGTATTTAAACTGTATGGCAAGCTGGCCGGCACTGATGTTCCGGGAAGCTTGCGCTTGAAGAATGAACAGGAGCGCGAGCTGACAAGGAATGGGAGCACGCATAAGATCGCCAAATATATCCATGGTGTGGGTGATTCCGACAACAAGCTTGTGCAGTTGATGGGTGGCGCTTTTGGTGCCGGGGTAGTCACCCGAATCGTCCGTGGTTACACCTTTATCTCACGCAATTACCAGGCGGGGGACAAGATTGTACTGCTTGGTTTCAGTCGTGGCGCTTATACCGTGCGCGCATTGTCCGGGCTTATCACATCGATGGGACTACTCAACCCTGACAATCTGAACTTGATCGACAAGGAACTAGCCTATCGCGCCGGTGCCGCGGCCGGCACAGCTATCGCCGGAAATCGGTGGGCCGGAAACGCAGTTTGCGCGTCCTCCTTGCCGAGGTCGTGGCCGATCTACCTCATTTTCTGACAAAGGCGCCTGGAGCGCACGATTTTATCAGCGATATCCCCATCCAGGCTGTGGCCGTGTGGGACACGGTGGGCGCCATGGGTATCCCTGAATATGATGAGGATGGACAACGGCGCGACGTGTTCAAGTTCGCCAACACCAAACTGAGTGACCGGGTTGCCTGCGGTTTTCACGCGGTATCCCGCGATGAGAAGCGCTCGTTATTCAGTCCGACGCTTTGGGACACCGAGGCGCGGGTGAAATAGATCCTGTTTGCCGGTGCGCATGCGGACGTGGGCGGCGGTTACCCGATAGCGGACGAACAGAGTGGTCTGTCCGATATTGCGCTTGACTGGATGATGACACAACTAAAAGGGGACAAGGTCGGCATACACTTTCATAAAGGGTATCAAGCCTCACTCGCAAAAAATCCCCTGGCTCCCGCCCACGCCCCGTGGCGTGAAAAACCCTGGATATATCTCACAGAACCTGTTCCCCGGCGCTTTCCTTCGACCCTAAAAAGCCACCCCTCCGTGGCACAAAGAAAGGGGGCACAAGTTAAGGAATTTCCAGGTCCGATAAGCTACATTTATCAATAGAAAAGCACGCTGAATCCATTGCTACAGGCCCATGCGCCTGGCTGGGGAATACGGGTTCCGCTGTACCGGGGAGGTTCGCGTCCCCCCCCACTGACAGCGGCACTTGATTACGGTATGATTCACACCGTAATTATCTGCTGCACCGACCATAGTATTTAAGGAAACGCTTATGACCCTCTCACATGAACTGTTTGCCAAGGCCCAACGACATATTCCCGGCGGGGTCAATTCGCCGGTGCGCGCCTTTCATGGCGTGGGGGGTGAGCCGCTGTTCATCGAGCGGGGTGAAGGTGCCTGGCTGGTGGATGCGGACGGCAAGCGTTATGTGGACTATGTGGGTTCCTGGGGGCCGATGATCCTGGGCCACGCCCACCCCGCGGTGCTGGCGGCGGTGAAGGCGGCGGTGGACAAGGGTCTGGGCTTTGGCGCCCCTACAGCGATTGAAACCACCATGGCCGATCGGATCTGCGATCTGGTGCCTTCTATCGAGATGGTGCGCATGGTCAATTCCGGTACCGAGGCCACAATGAGCGCCATCCGCCTGGCCCGTGCCTATACCGGACGCGACAAGATTCTCAAGTTTGAGGGCTGTTACCACGGTCACTCGGACTCTCTGCTGGTCAAGGCGGGCTCCGGGGCACTCACCCTGGGGGTGCCCACTTCGCCCGGCGTTCCGGTGGCCCTGGCGGAGCACACCATGACGGTGCCTTATAATGATCTTGCCAGTGTGGAGGAGGCCTTCGCCCATGTGGGTCACCAGATCGCCTGCATCATTGTGGAGCCGGTGGCTGGTAACATGAATTGCATCCCGCCGGCACCCGGCTTCCTGGACGGCCTGCGCCGGCTCTGCGACGACCATGGCGCGCTGCTGATTTTCGATGAGGTGATGACCGGCTTCCGGGTTGCCCTGGGCGGCGCCCAGCAGCGCTACGGGATCAAGCAGGACCTCACCACCCTGGGCAAGGTCATCGGCGGCGGACTACCGGTGGGCGCCTTCGGCGGCCGTGCCGATATCATGGACAAGATTGCCCCGCTGGGGCCGGTCTATCAGGCCGGCACCCTGTCCGGCAACCCGGTTGCCATGGCCGCCGGGCTGGCCACCCTGGATGAAATCAGCAAACCCGATTTCTATGAAGCCCTGAGCGCCCATACCCAGCGCATCACCGAGGGTCTGGCTACCCGCGCCCGTGCCTTTAATATTCCGTTGCAGATCAACCGGGTGGGTGGAATGTTCGGCCTGTTCTTCACGGAAGAAGAGGAAGTCAGCAATTTCAGCCAGGTCACCGCCTGTAATCTGGACCGTTTCCGCCTGTTCTTCCATGGCATGCTGGAACAGGGGGTCTACCTGGCCCCCTCGGCCTATGAGGCCTGCTTTGTTTCTATCGCCCACGGTCAGACGGAAAGCAAGCAGACACTGATCGCCGCGGAGCAGGTGTTCTCCAAACTCTAGGAACGGCGGGCGCCCCATGTAATACCGCGAACTGGGCAGGACCGGCATTCAGGTCAGCAAGCTGTGCCTCGGCACCATGACCTGGGGCGAGCAGAACACGGAAACCCAGGCCCATGAACAGCTGGATGCCGCCCTGGATGCCGGCATCAATTTAATCGACACTGCGGAGATGTATCCGGTACCGCCTCAGGCCACCACCTGCGGCCTCACCGAGCGCTATATCGGCAGCTGGCTACAGCAGCACCGTGGCCAGCGGACACGGCTTATCCTCGCCACCAAGGTGGCCGGGCCCGCCGATTGGCTGTCTTACATCCGGGACGGCAGGCCCCGCCTGAACCGCCAGCATATCGAGGCGGCGCTGGATTCCAGCCTGCAGCGCCTGCAAACGGATTACATCGATCTTTATCAGCTCCATTGGCCGGATCGCAGCACCAATTTCTTCGGCCAGCTGGGCTACCGCCACCGGCAGGAAGAAGAAACGGTCCCTATCGCCGAGACCCTGGAGGTACTGGGTGAGCTGGTCAAGGCAGGGAAGATTCGTCACATTGGCCTGTCCAATGAGACCCACTGGGGGGTGATGTCTTTTCTGGAGACCGCCACGCGCTTCGAGCTGCCGCGGGTGGTGAGCATTCAGAACCCCTACAACCTGCTGAATCGCAGTTTCGAGATCGGCCTGGCGGAGATCGCCCACCGCGAGGCCGTGGGGCTGCTGGCCTATTCTCCCCTCGCCTTCGGGGTGCTCTCAGGCAAATACCTCGGCAACCGCCAGCCCGTGGATGCCCGGCTGAGCCTGTTTGACCGCTTCACCCGCTATACCGGCAAGATCGCTGCTCAGGCTACCGCTGACTATGTCGCCCTGGCACAGCAGTATGATCTGGACCCTGCCCGCATGGCCCTAGCCTATGTCACCAGCCGGCCATTCGTCACCAGCAATATCATCGGGGCGACGACCATGACACAGCTGCACAGTAATCTGGCCAGCAGCGATCTGAGTCTGCCGGATGAAGTCATCCACGCTATTGAGGCCATTCACCTCGCTCATCCCAACCCATGTCCATAAGGTATTCCAGCATGACAAACTGCCAGGCGTTACGGAGAACTGCCATAAACTATCTGCGTGCCAGCTGTCTGCTCATTCCCTTAACGGGGGCCGGAACCCTGCCGGCCAGTGCCGCAAATATCATCACTGCGATACAACCGACATCATTTAACCAGGGCAAGGCCCGCGCCGTGCGCATCGAGCACCAGGTCCTGCCCACCGGCAGCCAGCTCTTCATCCGGCCTGGCGGACCCTATATTAAACAGCAAATCCCACTGGCCGGTCGACCGGTGGCGCTCGCCCGTCAGGGGCGCTTTGCCCTGGTGCTCACTGCCCGCCAGGGCTTGCTCATCTATGAGCTGCAGGCAGCCGGTGGCGCGCGGCGAATCACGACCATCAGCAGTGGTGGCGCTCCTTATGAGCACCTCGTCATCGCTGAGCAACGCGTCTATCTGTCGGCGGGCCGGCGCCTGGATATTTTCTCCCTCGAACATCCTGCCAGGCCCCGGCCTGTAGGGCATTTCATCGCACCCGCCCCGATTGTGAATCTTGCTGCCGGTGCGGGTATCGCTTGCCTGTTACTGGCACAGAACCAGCTATTGCTGCTGGATATCCGCCAACCGTCACACATCAGCCTTCGGGAACAGGTTTCCCTTTCCTTTCCGGTCCGCTCACTGGCGCTTCACGAAGATCGGCTTTTTCTGGCCGCGGACACACAGGGTTTGATGGTGCTGGACATTCGCCAGTCGGGCAAAAGCCGCCTCATCGGCCATTACCGGACCACCGGCCCGGCCCTGGATCTCGCCATCCGTGGCGACCAGGCCTATGTGGCTCGCGGGCCCCGCGGGGTGAGCATTCTCGATATCGCTGATCCGGCCCGCATCCACTGGCTGGGCAGCCACCAGCAACTGGGTGATGTCCGACAGGTGCAGGTGATGGGCAAACATGAGGTGCTGGCGCTCAACCGGATGCCACAGCTGCTGGTGCTGGATGTCAGCAATCCTGCTATGCCCTCCCTGAACACCGGGCTGACGCACCGGCAGCCGGTCGATGCCTTCGCTGTCCGGGACGGGGAAGTGCTGGCAGCCACACCACGCGCCTTGCAGGTCATCGATATGCAAGCCGCGGCACCACAGATCAGCAATGAGGGCCTGGATTTCGGCCAGGGGGTCAACTATGGCGGTGAGCGCAGACTGTTCATCCGTGATCAGATTGCCTATGTGGCATACTGGTTTTCGGGCATCCATCTCTACGATATCAGCAAGTCACAGCACCCCGGCCTGCTGGCCAGTTTTCACACCCGCGGCTCCCCCAAGGGCATTGTGGTCCGGGGTGATGAGGCCTACGTGGCAGATGACGACCATGGCCTGCAGGTCATCGATATCAAGGACCCTCGCCAGCCCCGCCAACTGTCCCGCTTGTTGACACCGGGTCTGGCCTATACCCCGGTGCTGGCGGGCAACCGGCTTTATCTGGCCAGTCATCGGGGCGGCTTCCAGATCATCGATGTCCAGTATCCCCGCGAACCCACCCTGATCAGCGATGTTAAAACCCCCGGCAAGGCCTGGTCGATCCAGGTGAGCGGCCACATCGCCTATGTGGCGGATGACGACCCCGGCCTACTGGTGTACGACGTTAGCGACCCTGCGGTACCGCGGCTCATCGGCCAGTTTAATCCCGGTGGCGCGGCGGAAGATGTGCTGATCGCGGGGCACATTGCCTATGTGGCCTTTTTTGACCGTGGGTTCTACGTGCTGGACATCAGCGACCCGGCCCATCCCCGCTCACTGCGCCACATTCAGACCCCCGGCAATGCCCGGGGCCTGGAACGCCAGGGACAGTATCTCTATGTGGCCGACTGGCTGGCGGGCATCCAGGTGGTGGATATCAGCCAGCCGGCCAGGGCCCGCATCATTGGCAGTTATGATACCGAAGGGGCGGCCTGGGGGCTGCGTATCCAGGGCCATTATGCCTATATCGCCGACTGGTGGGGCGGCCTCTTTGTGCTGGATATCAGTGACCCTGCCCAACCGCGGCTGGCGGGCAGTTATCACCACAATGACACGGTCCGGCAGATCGCCACCCAGGGGAAATACGCCTATGCGGCCAAGGGACGCGATGGTCTGCAGGTCTTCGATATCAATAACCCCCTGAATCCCACCTGGGTAACCGGCGTTAACCTGGGCGATGCCCGGCAGCTGGTCATCGCCGGCAAACAGGCCTTCGTCGCCGGCCCGCAGCAGCGTATAGCCATGGTGGACATCAGCAACCCCTTTCAGGCCCGCCTGTCCGGCAGTGTGACATTTGACCATGCCGCCGACATCCTGCGCACCGATGGCAGCCGAATCTATGTGGCCGACCGCCAGTAGGGCATCAGCCTGATCGACGCTGCCGCCTTGCGACCCTACGCCCGGCGCATTGTCGACAGCAGCGACATCGCGGACTTCTGGGCGGATGAGGCCACCCTCTACCTCCTCAATAGCCAGGGTGAACTGCAGCTGTTTAATCCGGGTGAGCATACCGCCCCGCGCAGCGTCTACCGGCTGCCGCTCAGACACGGCGCCGGACTGGTGCGGGCCCGGGGCAGACAGATCGCCGTCTACCAGTCGGGCGGCGGGATCAGCCTGCTGCAGCGGGAAGATGACCACCTCGAGGCAGTGGCCCAGATCCCCCTGCGCGGCACGACCCAGGATATACAGCTGACTGCTGAACGTCTGTATGTCCTCCAGCAGAATCGGCAGATTCTGGTCTTCGATATCAGCCGCCCACGACACTGGCACATCCTCACCAGTTACCGCACCCTGAATCCTGTCAGCCGCCTGCAGCTTAATCAGGACATTCTCTATCTGGCCGGTGGCCAGGACATCACGGCCTTGAAACAGTTGCCCGCAGTCACCACAAAAATGCTTTCCAACATCGCCACCCGCATCAGCCTGCCCAGCGATATGCCCACCGGCGCCTACGATGTGGTGGTTGCCAACTTTGCCGCCCCGCAGGACACTGCAGTTGATATTGCCACGGACTACAATGGCCTGCAGATCAACATGCCACACTTCGGCAAACCCCGCTTCACCATGGAAGACCTGAAAAAGGTGATGCAGCAGCGCAAGGCCGCTGAGGCCAGCCAATAGCAGACAAGATCCGCTGCAGAATCGCATCCGCCGTGCCGATAGATTAGGGCGTGTTCATACTCAATGCGAGGCCGCGATTTGATATGAAAATCTTCTATAAACTGCTGCTGTTCATGGTGGTGCTGGCCATTGCCGCACCCTTTATTATCAAGGATGAAAGAGGCCGACCGCTGATGAGTCTCAGCCGCCTGCACATGCCTGCCCTCAGCAAGCCCCCGCTGCCCGACCTCTCGGGCACCCTGGGTCAAATCAAAAAACACCTGCCCGCCCTGAGGGATGAAGACAAGCACAGTGCCCTCACCGCCTACAAATGGCTGGATAAACAAGGTAACTGGCACTATTCCGATCACCGCCAGGCTGGCCGTAACAATGTCGCGGTGCAGGTTGATCCGGATGCCAATATGGTGCACCTGGACAACCCCCCGGCTCCCAGCGAACCGGCACAACAAAAAAGTACCCGCCCCACCTCAGCGATAACAAGGACGCAGCACTGGTCACCACTGGCCAACGCCACCAACACGCTGCAGAAGGCGCAGAACGTCAATCAACTCGTACAGGACACATACAACCGCCAGCGGACCCTGATCGACAACCAGTAACCCTCAGGAGGATCATTGTAATGATAACCGCTACTTAGAGATCGTAGTGATATTGCTTTGCCGTCTCTTTACAGACTGATCGAATAATGTCGATCTGGCCTGCGCTCAGGCCTGTCACCCACTTTCCCATATTCTTGTGATTGATGGCGGCGGTATTGTCCGTGTTGCCGACGGATATCCCGCGATGGAGACGATGATGCATTAATACGTCGTCATGCCAATCGAGCCCCATAAAACGGAGTATTTCCTGAATCGTTTGCTTGTGTGCGCCGATCAGTTTTTCATAATGCACGACCAGATACTCTATTCCTGCCACCTCAAATATGATCGGTATATTATTTTTAATTTCCCAACACAGGGTGCCGGTAAAAATACTATGCTCCTTGCTTTGTACATCTGGGGGCTGTTGTTCAATTTCCATGTATTGTTTCATATAGGGCAACAGGCGTGACTTCGTGCTGGGATTTAAAACAGGAAAGCAGTTGATGATCTCGCGCCTTGCCCCCTGGGAATAATTTACCCAGGCGACCCGTTTGGATGCGCTGATTTGCAGCATAAGAGAAGCCATGGACAGCACGACATCCCTGGGATCACGTATACACCAGATCACCTTAAGATTTGGCGCCAAATGCTTAATCGCCTGAACCTCGTGACTGGCAGCCGGTAATTTTAGGGTGAAGCAAGGATGATACCGGGCATCAGTCAGCTGGTTTTGCAGTTCGTCGACTTTCGCCTCCATTTCATCAATTCCCGTGATATCGGGATGGGAATCGAGGATCAGGTTGAGTAAAGTGGTCCCACTTCTTTGGCAACCTGTGATAAGAAAAAGTCTATTTTTTGCCTTGACTGTCATGCCACTATCTTCGAGGTGTCTGATCAATTTCCATGTCGTCATTTCAAGGGCGACATGCCGCATAGTCCAAAAATGACCGCATCATCATATTCCCACGATACCCGTTCAACAAGCCCGGCGCACAAACTGGCAACGCATCGCTACTGCTTGATACTATGGTCCCAAGCATGATCCTGCTTGGCGAGCGTGCTTGTTATCAGGGGTGATTCTCTGGGTCCGCCTGGGAATTTGGTGTATAGTACGGCCCTTAATATTGTAAGCAATAGGCCATACTTGCCATGCCGACATTCGATATCGTCTCGGAATTCGACCCGCATGAAGTCAGCAACGCCGTAGATCAGGCGAACCGTGAGGTCAATACCCGGTTCGACTTCAAGGGCAGCGATTCCCGCTTTGAGCAGGAAGAAAACCGCATCACCCTGCGCAGTCAAAGCGACTTCCAGCTACAGCAGATGCGGGATATCCTGCAGAACAAACTGATCAAGCGCGGCATCGATATTGCCTGCCTGCAAATCGACGAGCCCCAGACCACCGGCCGGGAGGCCCACCAGCTGATCACCCTGCGTCAGGGTCTGGAAACGGTGCTGGCAAAAAAGATCGTCAAACAGATCAAGGACAGCAAACTGAAGGTGCAGGCCGCCATTCAGGGTGACAAGGTCCGGGTCTCCGGCAAAAAGCGGGATGATCTGCAAGCCGTCATGGCCCTGCTGCGGGAATCTGACTTTGACATGCCGCTGCAATTCGATAATTTCCGGGACTGAGATCCCGCCCCTACCCGTAACTCAAGGAAACAATATGACCAGCAACAATTCCCTCACAGCCACCATCACCACCAACAAAGGCGCCATTCATCTGCAACTGTTCGCTGCAGAAGCGCCGCTTACCGTGGCCAATTTCGTCAATCTGGCGCAGCGCGGATTTTATAACGTCCTCAGCTTTCACCGTGTCATCAGTGACTTCATGGTCCAGGGCGGCTGTCCGCAGGGCAGTGGCAGCGGCGGACCCGGCTACCGCTTTGAGGATGAATGCAGCCCGGAGCGATGCCATGACAAGCCAGGTAAATTATCCATGGCCAATGCCGGCCCCGGCACCAACGGCAGCCAGTTTTTTATCACCCATGTGGCCACCCCCTGGCTGGATGGCAAGCATACGGTCTTCGGCCAGGTCTGCAGCGATGAAGATCAGGCCGTGGTCAATGCCATCGCCCAGGGCGATGTCATGGAAAGCATCACCATCGACGGTGCAACCGAGGCCCTGCTGGCAGCCAACCAGGCCCGGGTGGACGAATGGAACAAGGCGCTGGATCAATAACTCAGGCACTCACTAACAGGCGCAGGGCCACCACGACCAGCAACAGGGCAAAGGCCTTTTTTAGCCAATAGACCGGTAATCGGTGGGTCAGACTGGCGCCCCGGGGCGCCAGCAGCATGCTGCTGGCTGCGATACCGGCCACCGCCGGCCAATAGATGTAACCACTGCTGCCCGGCGGCAGACCCGGGACATCCAGCCCCATCAGCAGATAGGTGCCCGACCCGGCGCAGGCGATGGGCAGACCGCAGGCGGCGGAAGTCGCAATCGCCTGGCGCAAGCTGATATTGCACCATAATAGATAAGGAGTGGTCAGACTGCCGCCGCCGATACCCACCAGGGTGGAGAGCGCACCGATACCCAGGCCGGTCAGTGTCAAACCGCTGCGCGGCGGCAGATGGCGACTCGCCCGCGGCCGTAGATCCAGCACCATGACCAGTGCCACCAACAAGGCGAAGATGGCAAAGATCAGGGTCAAGGCACGGCTGCTCAACTGACCGGCAAAGAGCGCACCGCCGACACCACTGAGCAACAAGCCGGGCGAGAGCCCCAGCACCACCGGCCATAGTACCGCCCCCTGGCGCTGATGCCCGCGGACGGAGGCCATGGCCGTCAGCAAAATAACCGCCAGGGAAGTCCCTACCGCCAGATGGATCAACCGCTCATCCGTCACCGCCTGGGTGGAAAAGATCCATAACAGTCCGGGCACGATGATCAGACCGCCGCCGATACCCAGCAGGCCCGCCAACAGACCCACCACCGCGCCCAGCCCCAGGTAATAAGGCAGCGTCGCCAGCACCAGCGCATCCACTACGAACGGACAGCCACGGCGACTTTCAGCCGATCCATACGGTCTTGACGTTGAGGAACTCATGCAGGCCCTGACGGACGAGTTCACGCCCGTAACCGGAGGCCTTGACGCCGCCAAAAGGCAGCCGCGGGTCACTCTTGACCATACCATTGACAAAAACGGCGCCCGCCTGCAGCTGGTGGGCGATCTGCTCGCCCCGCGCCCGGTCAGCCGTCCAGACGCTGGCGCCCAGTCCGAAACGCGAACCGTTGGCCACCGTCACCGCCTCCTGCTCATCGGCCACCCGGATGATCGCCGCCACCGGACCAAACAGCTCTTCTTCCCAGGCTGGCATGCCCGCAGTCACCTGGTCCAGGATGGAAGCCGCGTAATAGGCACCCTCGCCGGGCAGTGGCGCACAACCAGTGACCACCACTGCACCCGCCGCGATGCTGGCCTGCACCTGACGATGGAGTTCCGCGCGCAAATCCGGTCGCGCCATGGGCGCGAGGGTCGTAGCTTCATCCAGGGGATCGCCGGCCTGCAGGGCCGCCACCGCCGTCTGGAAGCGGGTCAGGAAGGCCTCGGCAACCTCGTCCACCACAATAAAGCGCTTGGCAGCGATACAGCTCTGCCCGGCATTGAGAAAGCGGGCGCTGACGGCCTGAGATACGGCCGCATCCAGATCAGCATCCGCCAGAACGATGAAGGGATCCGACCCGCCCAGCTCCAGCACCGTTTTTTTCAGGCATTCGCCGGCCGCGGCGGCCACCTGCCTGCCCGCCTGCTCACTGCCAGTGAGGGTGACGGCATGGATGCGCGGGTCTTCGATCACCTGGCGCACCTGTGCCGCCGTGATCATCAGCGCGCTGAAGACCCCGGTGGGCAAACCGGCCTCATGGAAGACCGCCTCGATGGCCCGGGCACACTGGGGCACATTGGCGGCATGCTTCAGCACGGCGGTATTTCCCGCAACCAGCGCCGGGGCGGCAAAGCGAAACACCTGCCAGAAGGGAAAATTCCAGGGCATCACCGCCAGCACGGTCCCCAATGGCTGATAGGCGATATAACTGCGCACCGCATCGGAAGACACGGTTTCGTCCGCCAGCATGGCCGGACCCTGTTCTGCATAATAACGGCACACTAGGGCACACTTGGCAATTTCCGCGCGGGCCTCGGTAATCAGCTTACCCATTTCCAGGGTGATCAGACGGGCCAGTTCCTCCCGCCGGGTCGCCAGAATCTCCACGACCCGCTGCAATAGCTCACAACGCCGTATCAGCGGCAAGGCAGCCCATCCCGGCGTGACCCGCTCTACCTGTGCCAGACAGGCCATCAGATGTTGTTCATCCCAAACCGCAAACTGTGCCAGCCGCTGACCATTGGCCGGGTTGACCGATTCCAGAATCATCATGCGCTCCTTTCCTTTCCTGGTTCGACTTGCCAAACCGTTGATGTGGAATAGCCTCTCTTAAGGCTATACTGTATACCGATTGCCATCGACTTCACAAAACCGTTACAACGGCAAACAATAGGGGGAAAAGCAATGCAGGTGGAGTTTGCACGGTCAGAAAAACCTCTGGTGGGCGTTTTGGGAGGCAGCGGATTTGTCGGCCACCATTTGCTTGCGCTATTGATAGCGGCAGGCTACCGGGTCAGGGTAGCCACCCGGCGGCGTGAGCGCCATCGCGATCTCATGGTCCTGCCGGATGTCCAGCTGGTAGAGGCCGATATACACCACCCACCGGCGCTGCGCCAGTTGCTCAGCGGCTGTCAGGCGGTAATCAATCTCACCGGCATTCTCAATGAACACCGTCCCGGGGAATTCCGCCAGGTTCATGTGGAACTGCCACGCAAAATACTCCAGGCCTGTGAGGATCTGCAGATCAGCCGCCTGCTCCATATGAGCGCACTTAATGCCGACCCCCGCGGTCCCAGTGAATATCTGCGCAGCAAGGGGGAAGGCGAACAACTGGTCCACGCCATCGAAGACCTGGAGGTCACCAGTTTCCGCCCCGCAGTGATCTTCGGGCCGGGAGACCATTTTTTCCAGCGCTTCGCCGCTCTGCTCAGAATGGCGCCGTTGTTTTTTTTCCTGCCCTGCCCGCGCTCGCGGCTGGCGCCGGTATACGTGGGTGATGTGGCCGCGGCCATGGTCACCGCCCTGGAAAAACCGGAAAGCTGCGGTCAGCGCTATGAACTCTGCGGCCCCCACGTCTATACCCTGGAGCAGCTGGTGGCCTACACCGCCGGCATCTTGAAACTGCAGCGCATGATCATCGGCGTGGATGGCGCTGTGGCCCGCTTGCAGGCTCGCATACTTCAGCATCTACCCGGCAAGCCCTTCAGTGTAGACAACCTGCTCAGCCTGCAAACGGATTGCACCTGCCATGAGGGTTTTCCGACCCTCTTCGCCCGCGAACCACTGGCAGTGGAAGCAGTGGTGCCTGACTATCTCCTCAACCGCAGCCAGCGTGGCCGTCTGGATCTCTATCGCAGCTACGCCCGCCACGAATACTGACGGCGTCACTGATGAAAGTCTATCTGGTCGGCGGCGCCCTGCGCGACAAACTCCTGGGGCTGCCGCTAAGCGACCGCGACTGGGTAGTGACCGGCGCAAGCCCGGAAGACATGCGGGCCCGGGGCTTCCGCCAGGTGGGCAAGGATTTCCCGGTATTCCTGCATCCTGAAACCGGCGAGGAATATGCGCTGGCACGTACCGAGCGCAAAGTGGCCCCCGGCTACAGGGGTTTTCAGGTGCATGCCACTCCGGATGTCCGCCTGGAAGATGATCTTCGCCGCCGTGACCTCACCATCAATGCCATGGCAGAGGACAGTGACGGCCGCCTGATCGACCCCTTCGGCGGCCGCGAAGATCTGGCCCGACGCCTGCTACGCCATGTTTCCCCCGCCTTCAGCGAGGATCCCGTGCGCATTCTGCGGGTGGCGCGCTTCGCCGCCCGCTTCGCCCCCCTGGGCTTCCGGGTCGCACCGCAAACCTGCGCATTGATGCAGGCCATGGTGGATGCCGGCGAGGTAGACGCGCTGGTACCCGAGCGGGTCTGGATGGAGCTGGAACGGGCCCTGGCAGAGCCGCAACCCAGCGTCTTCTTTCAGGTGCTGCGGCACTGCCATGCCCTGGCACCGCTGTTTCCGGAAATCGATTGTCTCTATGGCATCCCTCAGCGTCCGGAATATCATCCGGAGATCGATACCGGTATTCACACTATGATGGTGCTGGAACAAGCCTGCCGTCTCTCTGCTGACAGTCAGGTGCGTTTCGCCGCCCTGGTCCATGATCTGGGCAAGGGCGCCACACCGAGGGAAGCATGGCCGCGGCATTACGGGCACGAACAACGCGGCGTCAGGATCATCGAGGCCCTGTGCCAACGGCTGCGGATCCCCAATCAATACCGCGACCTGGCCAGACTCGTGTCACGCTACCATTGCCAGTGCCATCGTGTCGATGAACTGCGGCCCGGCACCCTGCTGCGCATGCTGGAGGCCGTGGATGCCTTCCGGCGACCGCAGCGACTGGCGCAGTTTCTGCTCGCCTGCGAGGCGGACGCCCGCGGACGCCAGGGTTATGAACAGCAGCCCTATCCGCAAGCGGAACGGCTGCGCAGCGCCCTGCAGTGCGCCCTGACGGTAGCACCCCGCCTGCTGGCCGCCCAGGGCTATCAGGGAAAGGAAATGGCCGCGGCGCTACGACAACAGCGCATTGCCGCCATCGCCGCCGGCAAAACGCAGAAGCTGTCGCCACCGTCGTGACGGCACTCCGATATCCTCAACTTTTTCACCGGCGGTACGATAACCGGAGGGACAATAATAATCAGAAATCCGGTATGGCAAAAACAGATATCTTTCCAGAGCGGTTGATCATTACAGGCAAACGCGCCGATAACAGCCGCTTCCGTCCCTCAGATTGGGTGGAACACATCTCCTCATCACTGGCTATCTTTGGCACAGACCACCGTTTGCACTATTCTGAATATGTTCAACCCTGTATCATCGCAGGGGAAAAGTCGCTGGTAGTGGCAAGAAAACTGCGCCAGACACAGCCGCTACTCTATGCGTTCATTATTGATTTTGCCCGGCTTCATCAGCTGCGCATTCAGGTGGACCGGCGCGTCGGGCAGCAGGCCATCAGTAACGAGCGCCGCAGCAGTGGTACCCTCCCCGGTATCGAGGCAACGGGGAGCACAGTGTGCCCCCCGGACAATGGACGACAATGTGATGAGAGCAACGCCATTACACCCACAGTTGGCGCAAGACTGCGTCCTTCTGGGCAGCTTCCCGCTGTCCAGCCTGCTGTTGATGAATGACAGCCATTATCCCTGGTTCATACTGGTGCCTGATCGTTCCGCGGTCAGTGAAATATTCCAGCTTTCGTCTGAGGATCAAAATCAGCTGTTGCAGGAGTCCAGTTATCTCTCACGCCAACTAACGCAATGCTTTCGAGCGGATAAAATGAATCTGGCAGCACTGGGCAATATCGTGCCGCAATTACATCTGCACCATATCGTGCGGTTTATCACTGACCCGGTCTGGCCGGCACCGGTATGGGGAAAACTGCCCGCCCGTCCCTATACGCCGGCGGCAATTAATGAACTGCGGACGCAGTTGCGCCCTTATCTAACCGACGTTGTGCCCTTTATGTGGGCCTGAGGAATCAACATGAATCTGGAAAAAGTCATTTTTGCATTTTTCATTTTGCTGGCCCTGACGCTGAATTTCGGTTTTTTTGTCGGCAAAATCGATGTGCCTGCCCACCATAATTCCTATGAATTATTCGCTGCCATCATCGTCAGCCTGATTGCCACAGTCCTGAAATTCGGTGATCAGACCCATCTGGGTGCCGTATTTCTCGCCACCAGCCTGGTGGTCGATCTGCATCTACTGGTGGCCGCTATCATCTGGGGGGTCGCGATCCATATCACCCACGACGGCCTGACACCCGGCGTCATGGCAGCCATTGTCTCCTTTTCCGGTGGGGCCCTGCTCGCCAATATCACCTCCGTGGTCTTGCTGGTGATCGAGACCATGAGCGTCCGTCGCTGAGCACAACCCGGCGCACACCATGGGAAATATCATCTTTGTCCTGCTGCGCCGCATCCACTCGCCGCTAATTGTCCTGATCTGCGTCTATGCCCTGGCTATTCTTGGTTTTGTGCTGATTCCGGGCATGGATAATCAGGGCCAGCCCTGGCACATGGATTTCTTTCATGCCTTTTATTTCGTCAGCTTCATGGGTACCACCATCGGCTTTGGCGAAATCCCCTACCCTTTTACCGATGCCCAGCGACTGTGGACCACGGTCACCATCTACGCCTACGTCATCGCCTGGCTCTATGCCATCGGTTCCCTGCTGGCGATCATCCAGGATCCCACCTTCCGGGAGTTAAACAGGATCAATGCCTTTCGCCGCGCCGTGCGCCGCATCGCCGAACCCTTTTATCTCATCTGCGGCTATGGTGGCACCGGCAGTCTGCTGGTAAAAGCACTCACCGAAAGCGGCATTCGCTGCGTGGTGATCGATACCCAGCAGGAGCGCATTAACACGCTGAGCCTGGAGGATCTGGTACTGCCGGTGCCCGGACTGTGTGCCGATGTCGCCAAGCCTGACGTCCTGCTAACGGCGGGACTCAAACACCGGAGATGCATCGGGGTGGTCACGCTGACCGACCATGACGAGGTCAATCTGAAGGTCGCCCTGACCAGCAAGTTGCTCAACCCCGCCCTGCGCACCATCGTCCGCACGGAAACTCATGATGTGGAGGCCCATGTCGCCCTGTTCGATGCCAATGAAATCATCAACCCCTTTGATACCTTTGCCGGGCGTCTGGCCCTGGCGCTGCACTCGCCGGGAATGTGCATGCTCTACGAATGGATGACCGGCGTCCCTCACGAACCCTTGTGCAAACCCCTGTTTCCGCCCCGCGGCACCTGGATCCTGTGCGGTTTCGGCCGCTTCGGCAAGGCTGTCCATGATAAGCTCAGTGCCGAGGGAGTGGTCACGACTATCATCGAGGCCGAACCGGAACTGACCGGTGCACCTGAAGGCACTGTCATCGGTGACGGGACAGCGGGCGAGACCCTGCGGGAAGCAGGCATCGCTGAGGCCGTGGGCATCGTGGCAGGCACCGACGACGACATCAACAATCTGTCCATCATCCGGGCTGCGCGCGCGCTGAAACCCGACCTGTTCATGGTCGCCCGGCAGAATCTCACCACCAATAACATCATCTTTGAGGCGGCACAGCTTGACCTGATCATGCGCCGCGGCAGCGTCATCGCACACAAGATATTCGCTGTCGTTACCACGCCCCTGCTGGCCGATTTTCTGCGCCTGGCCAGACCGCGGGACAATGACTGGGCCAGCCGGCTGATCAGCCGCATCGCTACGCTCGCCGACAACGAAGTTCCACAAATTAAGGCCCTGCGAATCACTGCGGCCACCGCCCCGGCGCTCTGCGCCGGCATCCGGCGCGGCGATCAGGTACAGATCTCCGTGCTATCCCGGGATCCCCGGGACCGCCAGGAGACGTTACCGGCCTTCCCCTTGCTGCTAAAGCGCGGCCGCGAAGAGTGGCTGCTGCCGGATGATAGCTTTATACTCCATGAAAATGACCAGATTCTGTTTTGTGGCCGACATGGCTTCAGCGCCGACATGGAATGGATCACCAAGAACCCTAATGTCTATCACTATATCCACTTCGGTGAAGAGCATCCCAGCAGTATTCTCTGGCGGCTCTTTGCCCACCACCGGCAAAGGGAGTAAATTTATGTGACTTCATCCCATGTTTAGGGAACTTGAACGACTTATTATGACGTCCTATTAGGTAAAGCAGCGCGTATCATTATGAACGAACAACAAAAAAAAACATTGAATCGTTTGGCCTTCTGCACCAATCTTCCCAGTCCGCCGGGGGTCGCTGTGCGTATTCTCGAACTGGGACAGAACCCGGATACCACACTGGATGATGTCGCTAAAAACGTCGGCCTCGACGCAGCGATCAGTGCCAAAATCATCCGCTTCGCCAACTCCCCGCTGTATGCCCGCCGCCGCAAAGCGGATAACATACGCCAGGCCATCGCCCTTTTCGGTTTGAACGGTACCCTGACCATGGCGCTGAGTTTCTCGGTCTTAAGCCACCTGCCACAACAGGGAACACAAGGCCTGGATTACCCCTTTTTCTGGCGCCGTGCCTTTACCACGGCAATCTGCAGCCAGAAACTGGCGGAATCCTGTGGCGTGGAAAGACATGATGAGCTGTTTCTCGCCGGACTGTTGCAGGACATTGGTATGCTGGCGCTGGACCAGGTGGATGAAGCCCTCTATCAGCAGGTTAACTCACATCAATATGACCATCGGTTTTTGCAGGATTATGAACATCAGAAAATCGCCATGGATCATGCGACCGCCGGCGCCTGGTTTCTGGAGCACTGGCATTTCCCCCGCACGCTGATCCAGGCGGTGGCTGGCAGTCATGACCCGGAATCTGAGTCGATCAGCGAGGATCACCGGCAAACAGCCGCCATCATGGCCTGTGCCAGTGACATGGCCGATTATCTGTGTGCGGAAGACAGTCCCCGGGAAGCCATACAGTTCGCCCTCAAATGCCGGCAGCTGCTGGGGCTGGAACCCGAACACCTTGCCCCGCTGATCGACGACATTACCGGAAATGTCCGGGAGATGGCCGATCTCTATGAAATCGACATGGGCAATACTGCCTATATGGAAGCCATCGCGGAGCAGGCCAAGGAAACACTCATGCTGAGAAACCTGCAGGCCATCCAGGAAACCACGGAGTTGAAGAAGACAGCGGATACGCTGAAACATCGCGCCCGAGAACTGGAAGAGGAAAACCGCCGTGACGGCCTCACCGGCCTGTTCAACCGCACCCATTTTGAACGCACCATCGCAGAGGAATTCAAGTGCAGCGAATCCCAGGGCTGGCCCCTGACCCTGGCCTTTATCGACATTGATCATTTTAAACTGGTCAATGACAACCATGGCCATCAGACCGGGGATCAGGTGTTGCGCCACGTCGCCAACCAGTTGATTCTGCATACCCGTGGCAGTGATATCGTCGCCCGCTACGGCGGGGAGGAATTTGTCGTGCTGATGCCCGGCACCAACAGCGAGGGTGCCCGCATCGTCTGCCAGCGCATCCTGATCAGCCTGCGCAAAAACGGCTATCAACAGGATGACGCGGCACCGATTGTGGCGACGGTATCCATCGGCATTGCGGTACATGGTGAATCCTCAGACTACCATGACCCTGAGAAACTGATCCGGGCGGCAGACAAGGCGGTCTATAGCGCCAAACTGGCAGGCCGTGACCGGATTGAGTTTTTCCACAGCGATCCGCTGCCTGACAACTAGTGCAACTCAAGGCCACAGCCCGCACCCTGCTTGTGCTGCTGTTATGGTCATTATTAACAGCCTGTGCCGGCCCGGCGCTGCGCAGCGCCGGAGGACTGCCACCGGCCTATGTCATCCAGCCCGGAGACCCGCTGCTGGCGCGCTTTGCCCCGGTGATTCTCCCCGCTGATATCAGCCACCCTTTCAACAGGATC
>Ga0114931_10003591_pt1 | contig 19577 bp, 16 predicted proteins | sample 2SBtaG_FD_89579 | JGI IMG/M metagenome (GOLD analysis project Ga0114931, IMG submission 89579) | Deep subsurface microbial communities from Kolumbo volcano to uncover new lineages of life (NeLLi) - 2SBTROV14_V59a metaG | ecosystem: Environmental > Aquatic > Marine > Volcanic | place: Kolumbo...
CTTAGATGCAAAATCTGCACCTATCGTTTTCAAGTAGTCTCCAGAGAAACCTCTCCCCATGTATCTTTCACGTATGGACGTCTTTCCGACTGCTCCATCTCCAGTCAATAGTATCTTAAACATGTAACTTGGAATAACATCACTTCCGGTCTTTGAATAATCTCAAGCATCGGTTAATAAAAACCTCTCGCAACGCGGGTGAATTGTGGAAGGAAAGAATTTCAATATGTCTTCATCATATATTGTGAAAAATCCTATCGAATTGTCTTATTGAGATTCTTGATGAATGAGTTGATCTCCATGTCAATACTCTGCTTATTTCTCTCATAACCATCCTTCTGAAAAGTTACATCTGGTCTTCCATTCATCTCCTTGAAGAAGACCGTATAGTTATTTTTCTCAAAGAAGCGACCATTGACTCCAAAGAAGGGTTTCATGGTCTTTCTAAACATCCTAGAGAGTGCTTCATTGATCTCACCACTGGAGACCGTAAACTCGTTGAAGAATTCCTTGTCAATGTATTGAACAAATTGAGCTTTGCTGAATTTTTCACCATCTTTAATTTTCAAGAGCTCGAGCAGAAGTGTCGATCCTATCTGACCTGCTCTCGAGTCAAGGTAATAGATGATTCTTCTCATCTTCTTGAATTTGCTTTCGGTATTCACTATTCTATCCACAGTCATGAACTTCCCTTTAGAGTAGAATACGGCAATTGCACCAATGGCTGGTCCGTCTAAAGTACCTTGCTCTATAACCTCCGAGAGCATGAGTCGACGACCCGATTGGTGTGTAAACAATTGCTTTGATTCTTGTGCTTTCTCTATTGTCGCACGAAGTTCGTGTTTAATCCTGAAGAGTAGCTGATCGAGCATAGAATTCTCACCCGGTACGATTATCGTAATAGTTACGCTACATCGTACTTGCGAATCAGGTTAGCTTTATGCACTTATAAATCTAGCTTTGAAAAGTAGCCGATTTTATAGATATTATCTTGAAATAGCTCACAGCGTTCCGAAATTACGTCGTACAGGGTATGCGATATTCGTATTCTCTATAAGTTCATCTCATTTTACCAACAAATATATAGGTGCAAACAATTTTTCATATGTGGAAGAGATTACACTGGGTCATATGAATTCTTCAGTTTTCACTTCTTTGCAAAACAATCTCTCACTAGGAAACACCATGAGTGTTTTATTTCTTGGACTCAGTATATGGATCTATTTCTCCCTTTTACTTGATGACTTATTCCTCCTCCTCACATTTTTAACAATTGGTGTGACCTCTTTCTATCTTGATTTCCGACGTATGAGAATTGGTAGAAATAAATTCATTTCTCAAAAATTTTGGTACAGAACAACTCGTTATCTTGGTATTTTCATAGGTAGTGGATATCTTGCAGGGTTATTTGCTATTTACTTTGTGAAATTTTTCGCAGCTCAAATTCCTTCTTACGCTATACTGCCCAGTTCTACCGAATATCTAACTTCTCCATTGATATCTGAATCCCTTACTCTCACAATAATCTTTGTCGGGATTATCACAGGGTTGTCATTCTACCGGGTACTTGTGGAGAATAATTCTCTTGGACTCCATACGCAACAACTCTTTTCTGGAGAGCACGAGGTTGGTTTTCTTCTTCAATTCTTCTTAATGAGCTCTTATGTCGCTCCCATCCTCTTGACAATTGCTTATGGAAATTCTGAGAATCCTCGTTTTAGTTCCACGTTTATTGCTGCATCGCGAGGATTGATTAATTACGTCTTCTTCTTTACCACAATTCTCATTATTGTCGTTATGGGTGTCGTCTATCTCGCTCGTTTCCTGATCAAGCACTCGAGATACGCCATGCCCCCTTCAAGCAGTAGAAGCAGATTTGTAGGAATCTCTGCAGGTGTTGTGATATTAGTTTATAGCCTTATCCAATTATTCCGATTGTATAATTTCCAGTCTTTTGTTGTGTTCATCAGTTCCGCCCTATTGGAGGGTTTAGTTGTTATACTATTCCATTCCGGGCTTAACGGTGAACTCTGCGCTAAATGTCACCTCCTGAAGATCAAAGCTGGTGAGTCGCTAGTTTGTAATTCATGTGATTTGGAAAAAGGCAGTATTGTACTTCCCAACCTATTGAGTACCAAAGTGATGGCTCCCAAATGCCCAAATTGTGCAACTCCTTGGAATAGTCTGTCTCGTCAGTGCAGTAGTTGTAATTACCTCATCCTACTTTCTTGTCCATTTTGCTCTCAAACAATTAATCCACTTTGGCAGATCTGTATCAATTGTGAGAATAATCTTGTACCAATCCCCAATCTCGCTCTAGAGACCGGTAGTTCACGTGGGTTTGCAAGATCTACTGTAGTTTCTTTCCTCTTTGGGTCAATAATTCTCCTCAATTTTATCTTTGAGCTTACAGCTGTAATTAATATCTATGGACTGAATGCAGATGATAGAAAAAATTTCTATTGGTATCTCTATGGTAGTGTGATTCGAGTGATAGTATTTGGTGTTGCACTTCTTGCACTCGTTGGTCTTATTCTGAGATTTAATTCTGGATATTTTATGCCTGTTCTCCTTCTTGTAAGTAGACCTGCATTTTGGATGATGACCACAATGATGCTCTATGCAGTATTATATTTGCCTCTTAGGATTTACTATGTTACGTATTCCTTCTTTCCATTTATTCTTTTTGTTTTACTCTTTATCCTGTCCTTATTACTTGGGGGATATATGTGGATCAGGCAATGGAAGAATCTAATGGAATTCAGACCGACACTTGGGTATGATCCATTCTTTGACAATATATCTATGGAGATGAACATATGAGAGAAAAGATTAGAATACATTCACAAAGTTTTGTACCGAAATACAATCAATCAGTCTCAAGTTATTCTGCTGCGATCCTGCTTTCAATTGGGTTCTTCATTTCACTTTACTCTTCCTTCTTCACCTCAAAGAAGGTCTTCATAAACAATCTTCTGCTAATTTACATCGATTTTAGATTTACTGCATTCAGTTCTGTGTACTCAGTACTCGTTCAAATGCTTACTTCACTGTTATCGGCAGAATTTGTTGGGATGATGTATGGATTTACTTTCGGATGGATAGTGTCTGGATTCATAGCTGGGTTTGTCTTTGGAAAGAAAGCAAGAGGAGGTAGTATTGAAATGGTTAAGATTATATTCAGCATGGTAGCAGTTTTTATGCTAGTTATATTTACCTTAGCCGAAGTTTCGTACACAACTATTTATCCTGAGGATACACTTATATTTCCAGGATTTCTTGCCATTTTGATCTTCCTTTCACTAATGGCAATACCTCTCGCAATTCTTTCCCTCATTGGGATTCAAATAGGAGTGATGATCAAGAATGTCTGATATTAAATCCACTTTTTCACAGATAAAGGGCTGGGATAGGTTGCAGAAGCTTTTCGCTATAATAGCAGTGGTCATCCTCTTGGCACTTCTCTTGATATCACTTGGAAATTCTCAGACCTCCCCTCTTTCAAGTTCTGGAGGGATTAGCCACAAGAGTGATCCTGGTAGTTACTACAACCCAGCTGGAGATGGCAACCCCTCCAATTTACCTTGGAATCCGGATCTTGGAAATGTGGATCCCTCACATCTTCCTCCTCTTAATCCGGGGAATTTACCCAATGGTGGTTTACCTTCTGGAGGTCTACCAACTGATAATAAACCAACAGTAAATCCTCCGGATATCCCCACAATTTCTCCACCTACCGGGGATTTTCCTAATATTCCGAGTAATACAATCAGTCCTCCTGATGTTAAGCCACCTGACTTCAATCCTGGAGGTGGGTCCGGGGGAAGTGGTGATGGTTCTCCTCAGATCGGTGTTACTCCTCCCTCCTTCAACATTAATCAGGATCGCTCAAAGTTCAGACATTTCCCTTCTGTCAATTTGAGTAAATTGAGTGATTTGTCAATTGGTGGAATCACATTCAATGTCTCAATTCCATTTTCCACCCTACTGCTTGTCTTTGTGGTCATGATACCTCTTGTTATTGGCGCCACAATGCCCCGCATCTTGGCAATTGGGAAGGAGAAATCTGAAGTCGAGGACTTCAACTTTGTGCAGGAGAAAAAGAAGAAAGAAGTCGAAGCTAAACTTAGAAGGGAACGACTGAAGAGATTAAACTCATTCCACGATTATGTCAACGAGATTCTCAGCAATTTGACTTCCCTGAGAGAATCATTGAAAATGGATGAGCTAGTTGTACAAATCTACTACGATCTTGATCTAGCATTTTCCCAATTCTCGAATCTCAAAAGAGAGGCTGGGATCACTCCTCTTGAGCACTCTCACTCTGTATTCACAGATGAGGAAATAGATACTGACCACCTCGAGGAGATTGTGAATCTCTTCTACAGAACCCGATTTGGGCACAAGATGATTACCGAGTCGGATGTGGAAAGACTCACTTTCCTTCTGAGGAATCTTGTTCGGAGAGATGTCTTGAGTGAGTAAGGAAAAAGGACGTTCTTACAAAGGACTTGCACTAATTACTCTGATCTTCTCTGGATTATTTCTCCTGTCGGGAAATGTCTATGCTCCCGCATATTCTATCTACAATGCAACTCCATATGGTGCTTCGCAATTTTATAATGCTGTTCTTGACACAGATTCATTCGACACTTCAAGATTGACTGTCTCTCCACTTTCTCTGGAAGGATTCACTGGTGATGCCTTTGGAAAAATGGTTATCATCATCGGTTCTGAAAGACAGTATCTCGATGGAGAACTAGATGTCTACACGGAATTTGTGAAGGCGGGAGGAACAATATTTCTGTTTGAGGATTTCGGACCAGCTCGGAGTATCGCCAATAGGTTTGGAATAGAGTTCCTTAAGGGTGTACTGAAGGAGACCAATCCTGATTACTACACCAATTCTCCAGACAAACCTCTCATATTTGACACATTTGTCAGTGGTCTTCTTGGATTTCAACTAGCTCCTCTCCAACTTAATCGTGCAGCGGCAATCGTAGATACAGCTGGCTTTATTACTGGGGAATCTATTCCCTTCCTCGTCTCCTCTTCAGAATCGATGTTTCTAGATGTGAATGATAATGACATTGTAGAATCTTCTGATTTTGGTGGGCAACTCCCTTTGGGGATTTTCAAAAGTTATGGAGATGGATATTTTATAATAATCAGTGATGCATCACTACCTCTTAATCAGAATTGGAACTCGAAATTCACATATCAGGGTGAGCAGTACGACACTGGTAATGCCTTTTATATCATCTTGCTCTTACTGATGTTTGCAAAGCAGTACTCTATTAACACCCTAATTTTCGATGAAAGTCACTATAAGATTGATCTCCTCTCATCTAATGGTATTCTCAGTTTTATTCTTGGGTCTTATCTAACTCTTGTCTACTCCTCGTACCTTACTCCCATTATTGGAGTAATGGTCCTTCTCATTCTCCTGTCCAATCGGAGAAGATTCAAGATCCGCGAGAAGCTGAAAACTGTGTACGGAAGATCAGACAAAGAAAAAATACATGAAGGTATCGTATCCCGCCCGACAAATGCAGAGAGGGTCCTTAGCGAACAGTACATTCTCTACAAGGTGATGGGTCGGGGAATAATTCACATAGCGATTCAAGATCTTCTTACAAAGATAAAGATGATGGAGAATAGTGAAGTATTCCTCACAAGCTTTGAGGAGAAATATCCTGATATTGGTAATATCCGAAATTTTGAAGCCCTCCGAAGAATTTACCAAGAACTGCACCAATACTTGGAAGAATCATTTTCGAGATGGCTGTAAACTATATTTTCACTTTTATTCTACATCTGATCATTTGATTTCAAATCGCTCATTGGTTTAATATACGTGTAAGAAAAATTATGGTTGTAAATGAAGCCACAACAGATCAAGGAAATCACAGATTCTATTATTAAAGAGGCAGAAAAGAGGCTTGTCGGCTATGATACTTACATAAAAAAGATTCTAGTATGCCTCTGGGCCAATGGTCATGTTCTTCTTGAAGGAAATCCTGGGCTAGCCAAGACACTAGCTGCCTCAACTCTAGCTGAAATTCTTGGGATTGGCTTTGGTAGAGTTCAGTTTACTCCGGATCTTATGCCTTCAGATATCACTGGAGTAAATGTGTACAATCAGAAGTCATTAGAATTCGAGTTCCTCGAAGGGCCGGTATTTACCAATATGCTTCTGTGTGACGAGATCAACCGCAGCCCTCCGAAGACACAAGCAGCACTCCTTGAAGCAATGCAGGAAAGACAGGTTTCTGTAGAAGGTTCAGCAAGAAAACTGCCTGATCCATTCTTAGTTATTGCAACGCAGAACCCACTTGAGAATGCAGGAGTATATCCACTCCCTGAAGCTCAACAGGATAGATTCCTTGCCAAACTCCTCATTGACCTTCCCACAAGAGAAAATGAGAGAGAAATGCTGTATATCAAGCACAAGAATCTCAACCCAGATGTCGATACATTACTCTCTGCTGATGTCATTTCCGACATACAAAAATCGATATTGAACGTGGAATTCTCGGAGCAGGTTGTTGAATATATCCTCAATATTGTTACAGGAACCCGTAACAGTTCAAGCATAGAAATGGGTGCATCCCCTCGTGCGAGTATAGCCCTGATGCAACTTGGAAAAGCAGTTGCCGCAGTGAATGGAAGAGACTTCATAACTCCTGATGACATCAAGTATGTAGCATTTGATGTGCTCAACCATCGGATAATCCTCAGTCATGAGGCGGAATTAGACAGAGTTGATCCAAGGGATATCATCTCAACTTTGGTCGAAAAATCCAAAGTAGAAATATGAGGTGGTAAATTGGAGGTTACTTTAACTACGAGAGGGCAATTGTTCCTTGGGTTATCCACTATTCTCATAGCGGTATCTCTCGCCTTCTCCACTATTTTCTTTGTCCTGCTTCCAATGATTCTACTCAGCTACATTATTTCTTATTTCATCCTCAGAAAGCAGGTGAAGAACCCAGATCTTGATATTGATATAAGTGTGAGGAATTCAACTCTGTACAGGGGTGAGGTTGAGGTTGTTCACATAGTTCTTAAGAATAATTCACCTATCTCCACTCCTTTTATTCGAATTGAGGTGATACTTCCTCCCTCTATGTATTACGTTGAGAGTCAGCAGAACTATTTCCTAGCTCTGAGACCAAATGCGACTCGATATTTGAATGTAGCTTTCCTCCCATCCGCGCGAGGGAGCTTTACTATCGGACCTGTAAAAGTCTCTCTAACTGATGGTCTGAAAATATTTAGTTCACCTCTCCACCAAGCTGATGAATTTGGAGTGAAAGTCTTTCCTTCAAGGTTAGGGTCATCTGTCAATCATGTACAGACATTGCAGACCTTCTCCAAGCTCATAGGAATCTTCTCGACAAAGAGTAAAGGTATTGGGACCGATTTTCATGGTCTTAGAGATTATATTCGTGGTGACCCATCAAAGATAGTCTACTGGCCTGCTACAGCTCGTGCAGGTAAGCTTATCTCCAAGGAATTCGAAGAAGAGAAGAGGTTGGAGACGTATGTTGTCGTTCAAGGTGGTTCCACTATGCGGGGAAGAAAGTTTGATTTCATTCTCGGTGCAAGCATGGACATCTATCAGGGAATTATTGAGCAGAACCAGCCATGTGGATATATCTTCTTCGACGATGATGTCAGAGTTCATTTCGGTCCTGCAATGGGCTCAAGAGAGAAGATGAAGATATGGGCGACAATTTTTTCCCTGCTTCCTCGTGATAAGTATGGTAGCTATCAGGCGCTCAGATCCCATGTGATAAAGAAGAGGATAACCAATTCCCTCTTCATCATAATAGGAGATATAGAAGTCTCTGATCAAGCGATTCTATCTTGTATCCGGAGAATGGTTCTCAATAAGAACAAAGTTATTTTCCTTGATGTAATGGGATACAGATTCTCCTACAAGAGTAATATTATAGACACTGGGAAGGATTTTGAGAATTCAGTTTACGGGATATTTCTCCGTGAAATTGTCGATAAATCAATCGAGCATGGGGAGTATCTCTCTGCCGTTAGTTTCAAGAAGAACCTTAATCGGTTGGGTGGTATTTATGGCTACTTCTCGGGTCCTGAAGAGAATATAGTCACTGTTCTCAACCGTTCGATGTTCTCACACTTTGGAAGACTCTGGAGGGTGAGATCATGAGTGACCGATTCACAAGTGAGATTATTACGGGAGAAGAAAATCTCTATTATGAACTAGGTTATCGATACTACAGTTATGTCCAAACAGGAGGACTCAAATTTGGTGGGCATCACCTCAGTCTATTTGGGTTACTTCTCCTTGGTTACTTTGGTTATGGGATAAACTACCTCCTCCCTATCTTTCTTCTGATGATTATGGTACTCGGATTGATAGTTCTTAACATTACACTATCTGAGAGGACTTACTACACTTTCTTTTTAGGAATAATAGGCTCTATTATTGTAGCGGAATTGAGTAGTAAGAATTTTATTCATCCTACTCAAAACCCAACAAGTGATCCTTTGAGGGTAATTTTCTATTTTCTCCTTCTCCTGAATCTCCTCCTGATGGTCATGTATGATACATTCACTCTTCAAAGTGTTAATTCCAAAAAGGTTCTAACTCCTGCAAATGATTTGACACGGACTAGTTTCCAGAAATTTAAGCAAAGATTGAGTGGAACATCTTACTCTATTGATAGGTCAACTGATGATAGCTTTTTGCTTAATCGGAGATATCTCTATCTCCAGATCCAAACTATGCTATTTTTCATTATTGCACTCTTTGTAATCAATATAGTACTGTGGGAAGTCTTTCAGTGGTTCTTCTCTCAGACTAATCTCAGAGAGACCTACTACATTGGTTCACTAACTTTTATTGAATTTATCGTAATTTTAGTTATTCTCCGGTTACTTTCAGATCGGAATTCAAAATCTGAATCATCTTGATTTGAAATTGTTACAATTACGATAGCAAGGCTCTTATTAAGTGATGACAATGGTGGGTAATGGCAGAGAATCCTTCAGCTTTGTTTGATGTATAGGTAATTAAATCAGACATGAGGAAGGTTGCAATTGTGAGTGATATTCACTCTAATCTCCCCGCATTTCAAGCGGTTCTCAAAGACCTACAGTTCCGAGAGTACGATGGTATTATCTCTCTTGGTGATATTGTGGGGTACTACACTAAACCACTAGAAGTCTTGGCCCTTGTCCAAGATCTTGTAGACTACAATGTAATGGGAAATCATGACTGGGCCGCAGTTGACTTAAGCAATCCCCTGTATCAAATTTCAAGACCTCAGGCACAAGAAGCATTGAAATTCACCCATGAGCTTCTTACCGAAGAGCACAAAAAATGGATACTTTCACTTCCACTAAAAGCAATTTTAGATACCCCATATGGAACAGTAACTCTCGTACATGGGCATCCAAAGACTCTATTTGATTATATATATGGTTCAACGACTGAAATGTTTACCCAGTCCATAGAAGATGCACTTGATGAGGTGAGTACCGACTGGTTGTTTGTTGGACACTCACACATTCAGGGAATTCACAGATCTGAATCTGGGAAGATATTCGTCAATCCAGGTTCTGTTGGACAACCTCGAGATAATGATCAGAGAGCTGCGTATGCCATAGTTGATCTGGAGACTAAGGATGTAGATCTACACCGGATTTCATATGATGTTGAAGATGTCATCGTCGATGTGCTCCACTGCTGCCTTCCCGAAAGTCTAGGTACGCGACTCAGGTTTGGGATTTAAGCCACTCCCTCAGGATTTGTATAAACACATCTGTTTTCTCAAGAGGTACCAGATGTCCAGATCCTTCTATTATTTGTAGCTGTGAACCATTCGCAAGATTGTGTAGTCGTTCAGACATTTCAATTGGAGTAAGTACATCCTCCCTTCCAACAATAACCAGAACTTTTCCATTATAGTTCTTTAGAACACTACTAGTATCTGATCTACCTCTCATAGCAATCAATGCCTGCCTTACTCCTTCTGGATTTTGGGAGTCTATAATTGATCGAAGATTAACTTGATGCTTGTAGTGCTTAGATACCAATTTCGTTGCTAATCCTTCGAAGTAATCTCGTATTGCCTTTGATCTCAAAACCAGGCTCCCTACCGTTGGTGTGTTGGGAAATGTGGTCATTGCAGTTTTGATCATTTTTGCTGTATTGAGTCTTCCCCTTTTTCCCTCAACAGAGTCTGCTTCTGTTCTGGTATCAATCAGAATCAACCCAAGAGTTGGGTAGTTCGCTATGTAGTTGAGGGCGATATATCCTCCCATTGAACACCCTCCTATTACAATGTCCGTCAATTTCAAGTGATTCACTAAATCATTGATTGAATTGGAGTACCACTCTAAATTCTCTGGAGCTTTAGCAAATGCTCGACTCTCTCCGAAGCCTGGAAGATCAGGAATAACTAATTTCACGGAACCCCATTCATCTCCTAAATTTATGTCAATAATCTTCTCAGCCATTGGATACATTTCAGAGTTAAGCGGAAAAGCGTGAATAAGAACAATCCCAAGTGTCTTTTTCTCCTTATCCCATATCCTTTCGTAGACAGTTGCGGATAATGATCTCCCCATTCTAGTCGTAATTGACACTTCCATAAATTATACCCACATATTATATGAATAAAACTTTCTTAGGAAGAGAGTGAGAAAGTAAGAGATTTATCTCTATTCTGTATACTTGTCATGTGAATAATATCATCATAGAGCTTGAAGATTATGCCATACGTAGAGTTACTACAATGGATGAATCTATTAAGATCAGTTATCTCATGATAGATATCTGGGAGATGAGTGAATTAGAAGCAGTCCCTACCTTTGAGGTGAAGGCAGTATCTGATTTTGGAACTGTACTCATGGCATACACATATGATAAACCTGAGGAACCAATTGGCTATATCTACGCATATCCCAATTTTGATGAAGTTCACTACAAGCATTACAGTCATATGATGGGTATAAGGAAGGACTGGCAGTCAAAAAGTGTAGGATTCAATTTGAAATTGGCGCATCGAAAATTAGCTCTGAATTCAAGCCCAAGGATATACTCTATTCAATGGACTGTTGACCCCCTCCTGCCAAATAATGCATCATTGAACTTTGGGAAATTAGGATGTGTATGCTCCACGTACAAGGTGAACTACTATGGAATGCCACGTGATATTGGAATCTATATGGGAGTGCCCACTGATCGATTCCTTGTAGAGTGGATACTTGAGTCTATGGATGTACAAAAGAAGCTTGAAGGAGGAGATAAGGTGGATATAGGGGTTCTGGATTCTATCCCCCAACTCAATACAATTGAGGATTTTACGTTCATTCCTAGCAAGATTGATGTGGAGGATCAATTTCTTGTTGAAGTACCATCCGATTTTCAACGCATCCGTGAAACTTCAGTTGAATTGGCAATAGACTGGAGGATGCAATTCAGAGCTATCTGTCTGAAATATTTCAAAGAGGGGTGGGAGGTCTGTGATTACTTTTCATTCCAGACAGAGATTGGTAGAAGAAATTTTTACAAATTTCGCAAAAAATATTAGCCTCTGTAGAAGGTACAAATAACGGTCTTTATCACATTCAACCTAATGCCAATACAAGTAGAACAAATTGAGGTCAAGATTCCCTTAGTCCACCCATTTAGAACTAGTTTTGGAGTACAGGAAAAGAAGAGTGCGATTATAGTCAAGATGACGGATGAAGAGGGTAATGTCGGCTGGGGTGAAAGTTCTCTTGAAGAGACTCCTGGATATTGTTATGAGACATCTAGCACTGCATGGATGATCCAAACTGAATTTCTTGTACCTGCGTTCAAGAGGATCTCAGAATCTTCTATGCCATCAATTGAGGATCTTCACAGTGCATTTGCTCCAATCAGAGGTCACGAATTTGCCAAGACTGGTCTCGAATCGGCATATTGGAGCTTATTAGCCTCCCAGAAGGGAAAGCCCCTTGGCGAAATGTACGGTTCCACTAAGAACAAGATCCCTACTGGAGTATCTATTGGAATCCAGAATAAAATAGAAGAACTGCTGAATCGAATCTCTTTTTTCCTCAATCAAGGATATAAGAGGATTAAGATCAAGATAGAACCCGGGTGGGACTATGAGGTTCTCAAGGCTATTCGAGCGGAATTCGGAGATATCAAGCTGATGGTTGACGCTAATTCGGCATATACCCTCTCTAAGAAGGACGTGGATACTCTAAAAAAGCTCGATCGCTTCGATCTCATGATGATTGAACAGCCTCTGGACTATCAAGATATACTAATGCACGGAAAATTACAAAGGCAAATCTCAACTCCTGTCTGTCTTGATGAGTCAATCCATACCTACAACAGTGCGGTGATGGCAATTGAAGGAGATTACTGCCGTATTATCAACATTAAACCGGGAAGGGTAGGTGGATACTACGAGGCGAAACGAATAGCTGAGACCCTTGGAAAGGACAAAGTATGGCTTGGAGGTATGCTTGAGACTGGAATAGGACGGATTCACAATCTTTTCATCCAGGCAAAAGATGAGTTCACAATCCCTGGAGATACCTCAGGATCGGACAGGTACTTTGCGAAGGACATTATTTCTCCTCATGTTACTGTAGATGACGATGGATACATCGAGGTTCCAAAAGAAGTAGGTATGGGATTCGAGATTAGAGAAGATCTCCTCAAGAGCTATACCGTGAGACACCAAATACTCTGAGATATCTGGGTTAGTCGTAATGTTAATAGTTTATTGCGTTTGTGATTATCTATGGGAGATATTGTTCGTATCTTGATGAATCGTATCATTGACTATGCAGGTCTCTTCCCCCCTGCCAAACTCGATCTGCCAACATCTCTGCAACATTATACAAAATACATGATGGGGGATGACAATTGGGCACTTTCCCATTTCGTCATCCCGCAAAAGCTACTTGAGAACTTTCCGCTTGATCTACTCTCCCCTGAGTACAACTACAATTTTTCGCTCCTCCCTGATCTTTTCACAACAACCGGATCAAGAGAAGCTGTTGCAGAAAGTTTTCTCAAGAAATTGACCGTTTTAGTGAAAGCTATTGAAAAGTTCGAAGAGGCAAAAAATGTGAAGGTCGCTTGGCTGGAAATCAAGCTGAATCATCACTTGTTCAGTTTTGGTGAGGAATTATTGGTATTCATCGTTAAGTCACTCTCAGAAGTCTCCAAGAAATTCAGTCTTGACATGATATTCTTTGAGATCCCATTCCAGAATTCCAATGATCGAATGTTCTCGTCCTTAGTTGCAGTTCTTTCACTCGATAGCGATTATCCATCTGGGATAAAATTTAGAACCGGTGGAATAACTCCTGATCTTTTTCCCTCCCTCTCAAGCTTAAGTCAGGCAATAAAACTCTGTGCCAAGCATGGTATCGCTATGAAGGCGACTGCGGGGCTTCACTCACACATTCGGCATTTTGATAAAGACCTGGGAGTTTGGAGGTATGGATATCTAAATGTCTTTTTAGCAATGATGATGGCTGTCAAATTTCAATTATCCCGCCAATTGATACTTGAGCTACTTTCCGAGACAGATGTCTCACAAATTGATTTTGATGGAGAAATCAGATGGAAGGAATTTGCTTTGACCAAAACCGATATTGAAGATCTACGGAGCTCAGTTGCTATAAGTTATGGCTCTTGCAATTATATCGAGCCTCTTGAACATCTTCGAGGACTTGGTCTCCTAACCTAGAAATTTAATTACTCGCCAAGAAAAGTAATTTATGGATGCTACAGACCCCCGTCTTCGATCATTTGTATATGTAGGTGAGGATCATCAATTCCCTATCCAGAATCTTCCTTACGGAGTATTCTACAGGAAAAACACAGACGAATTTCCAAGGATTGGTGTTGCAATCGGTGATTTTGTACTAGATCTCGCACTTCTTGAGGAAAATGGTCTCTTCGAAGGTACAGATGTTCATGGAAGTAATGTCTTCCATTCTTCCTCTCTCAATGAGTTCATGGGGCTTGGAAAGGATGTGTGGAAATCAACTCGAGAACGAATCTCTGAACTTCTACAAGATAAACCGGGCCCACTACGTGACAATCTGGAACTTTCTAAACTAGCTCTAGTTCCAACTGAAGAAGTTGAATTAATTTTACCTGTTGAGATAGGTGACTACACAGATTTCTACGCTTCTCGATACCATGCATTTAATGTAGGCACAATGTTCAGAGGGGCAGAGAATGCGCTGATGCCAAACTGGCTCCATCTCCCAGTTGGTTATCATGGAAGAGCGAGTTCAATTGTGGTCTCGGGTGTAGATATCCACAGACCAAAGGGTCAGATTCTTCCAGCGGGTCAGACTTCTCCCATCTTTGGTCAAAGTCAGAAGCTCGATTACGAGTTTGAGATGGGTTTCTTTGTTGGTCCTGGAAATAAGTTAGGTGAACCAATTCCTGTGAATACTGCAACCGAGCATATTTTTGGATTGGTGATTGTCAATGACTGGAGTGCAAGGGATATTCAGGGATGGGAATACCGTCCACTTGGTCCATTTTTAGCGAAGAATTTTGTCACTTCTATCTCACCTTGGGTCATCCCTCTGGAGGCTCTCATGCCATTTTCCGTTGAAATGGATGAGCAGGATCCTGCACCTCTTGATTACCTCCGAGAGAATGCTCGCCAGACATTCAATATTGTTCTTGAGACATACATTCAGACAAAGAGTATGGACCACCCGGATCTTGTGATGACCTCGAACTTCTCGAATCTTTACTGGTCTATGGAACAGATGCTGGCACATCATTCTGTGACCGGCTGTAATATGAGAACTGGAGATCTCTTAGCAAGTGGGACTATCAGTGGAGAGTCAAAGGCTTCCCGAGCCTGTCTTCTAGAAGCAACATGGAACGGGAAAGAACCCCTCAAATTCTCAAATGGCGAAACTCGTAAATTCCTTGAGGATGGTGATACTGTAATTATGCGAGCTTACAGTCAGGGTGAAGGATACCGTATTGGCTTCGGAGAAGTCCGTTCAACCGTAATGCCTGCTCACTCATAGTACAACTCATATAGATACTGAATAAAATTGCTTGGAAACCAGTAGAACATAGGTTCTAAGTCGAATATTTTCAACCTATTCCTGAATGAATAATTGATTTCCCTTCTGTCCACCCTTAATTTTCTCATTGCTTCGTTATTGTCTAGTGATGGGACTTTAGCACCGATATAATGAAACTCATTCTCTGCAGCAAACCTCATTCCAGGAGATGTATCATCCTCATCATAGGTGTCGAAATACTCGAAATTCACTCCTTCTATCCAAGCATTGAAAGAATCGAGATCATCAATTTTTATGAGTATCTTCTCCGTTCCATAGTAGTAGACTTCTTTGATATCTGCTTTCTCGAAGAAATTTTCCAATTCCTTGATCCTACTAAATTTCCAGAAGAGACTTCTCTTCTGGTGACGAGCTAGGATACTGCTAAGGTCAACAACTATAGCTTTTACCTTAGGAGTTACCTTCTTGAGAGCTGCACTCTCTACAAGCTGATCCAATACTGTGTCATAGTGAGATTCATACTCTGACATCCCTGCTTCCTGGACAATTCCATTCCACGTATCCCTTCCTTCTGCATAGGTGAAACCTTGGCGATTTACTTTGCTATGGAATCTTGCCCCATAGAGTGCACGCGCACTTAGCTCATCGATCGGAACGACCTTCACACGAATTCCAATCTCCCATCCGTCCCTGTATTGAAGGAATAGCTCTGCAATGTTCTCTTCTATCGGTTTTCTTTCTGTCTCTCTTATGAGATAAAGCATCTCCAGATCCGCCTTAAAATTCCAGGTAATTTTATCATCAAGGAGCTGGAGATTTTTCGCTATAATTTTTTCCAGCATGTCGAAGCGATTTGACATTGTAGAAACAACCAAGCTTCTCATATCATTATCTACTTCTATGTAATCCCCCAGATTCTTTGTTGTGTCCGGGTTACTCCATCGCAGAAAGGCGGATGAGGTGATGTAAAGGTCAAACTTAGAGTTTCCGATAAGTTTCGGATTCTTAGGATTCTCTGCTTCCATTGCGATCCACACATTTGCTCTTACTACTTCGTGAGCATTTACTATAGAATCTCCACCTAAAGCCACAGGTATGATCTTATTATCAAGAGAATCACCCTCTTTTTGAGCTAAATAGAAAATTCGTTCTATCACCTCATTTGATACTTCGAGCTCCTGCAATGCAATCTGCTTAAGCTGAATTTCATCAAAAAAGACTTTGAAAGGCTGTGAAGAAACCACCAAGTTCATATCGATAATCTCTTGTGAGGTTCTTCTCTCATTTTTGAGTGCGACAAGTCCTGAGTTCGTCACCTCAAATTGATTAATCACCTTCCTCTTTATAATTCGCTTGGTTTCAACATTATTCCAACTATCACCGATGTCCTTTTCCAATCGATTGATATTTACCTCTAATTGCTCCCTATCAAATTCCACCCTCTTAATAAGACCTGTTTCCAAGAGAGTGGTTATGACGTCCTCCACGAGACCTATAGTGAATCCAGTAATCGCATGAATTTCCAGTCTGGTAAACTTCTTGAGGATTTTTCCAATTGAGAGAACACCCCACTCAAAAGGTTTTAAGGATCTGGTAACAGTTGCCTCAACAGCGGTCATTGTGATGATTCCCAGCGAGGTCTCATTCTTGAAGAGTAGGCTGGGCTTGATTCCTTTATTCCTAGAGGAATGCTCCCTAATCGAATTCGAGAACATCAGTTCTTCTTCCTCCTTGAATTTTTCTTCTTGTATCTCCCTCCACCACTATTCGGACTCTCAACTCGGTGCACCAATTTATGCTTTGCACAATAGTGCGCAAGCTCTCTAAGCACTATAGGCTGACTACCTTTTTGCTCGAGATTTTGGAAGAATTTGTGATGACCGACAATTAGAAGATTCTGCTTCGCCCTTGAAAGAGACACATTTATTCTCTGAAGATTCTTGAGGAAACCGATTCTTCCATTCTTATTTGCACGAGTGAGACTGAGAAGAACTATATCTTGCTCCTGCCCTTGGAACCGATCAACTATGCTCACTCTTATCTTTATCGGCTTACCTTCTACAGTAAATCTCCATCCTCGTTGTGCCTGAATCTCGTCAAGTGACCGGAGCTTGTTGATAATGGTTCTGGATTGATTGGCATAGTATGTGATGACACCTATTGTCATTGGTTCCTCCTCTGTGTATCCCAACTTCTCGACATCTAAAGTCACAAGGGATGAGATCAGATCTGCAATCGTCTCTGCTTCAGCCTCATTATAGTACCCCACTCCCTTTTTTGCGACGGTGTCATAAGACGGTCTGATCTTTTCTGTGGACACAAAAGTGAGTGGTCCTGTAATCTCTCCAAGACCTAAACTTTCTACTGCCGGTAGTGTTAGACCATGAGTTGCTGCTTGATCTGATGTTTTCAGATTCCCGTGGTATATTGTTTCATCGAGGAAGTTCGCAAGGACAGATGGCATCCTGTGCTGGACATTGAGGTGGACATTTCTTGTCTCATCAATTCTTGTAAGGAAGTAGTGGAAGCAACTCCCTAATGCCAATGATATCATGTCTTGCATTGATTTGATGGGTTTTCTGTTGTAGTCCATCAACTCTACAACTCTCTGCCAATGTGATTTTGGTTGTCCTTCTGAGAGTGCATGAAGCTCTTCATGGTATCTTCTCAAACTTCCTATAAGCTCATCTGTCTGCTCATGAAATTTGCTTTGACCACTAGATTTCTTCTCGACTTTCTCTTCATCGTTTTTCTCCTCGAAGAACCTTTGAATATATATTCTGAGTTCTTGATCGTTGACATACGGTGGTAGCTGTCGATGATCACCAACAAGTACCCACTTACGGGCTCTGACTGCTGGTACAAGGAATTCCATGACGGTGGCCTTAGAAGCCTCATCAATTATGAGCATGTCAAAGTTTATCTGGTCCTTATTGTTATTCTCATAGTATCTTGCAATACCAATTGTTGTACCACAGACAAGGTTTGACTGTTCTAACACGAGGTTCTCAAAAAATCTCTTGTTCTCCTTCTCCATCTTCTTGATAAATTTCTTCTGGAGAGATTTGATCTCCTTATCCTTCCCTTCGGCTTTACTGAAGGATGGTAGAGCTTCTTTGAGTGCAGTAACCCTGTCCCTAAGTCTGTATTTCTTGAGATGTTCTCCCATGTACTGCCGTCCTCCAACTCTAACAGCAGATACTCCTTGCTCGTCTGCCACTCTTTCGAGTACGTTATCAACAGCCACATGTGTTGGCGCAACCATAAGGACTCTCCCTCCTTCTGCCACGACATGTCTGATAATTTCGACAATGACTGTGGTCTTTCCTGTCCCTGGGGGACCATGAATTAGTGAAATATCATTGCAGGAGAGGGCGAGATCAACTGCATTTGCCTGAGCAACAGATATGGGATTGTCATGCGAGATGTTTGGATGGAAGTACGATCTTGACTCCCTGTCAACAATTGGTAACCCCCATGGTCTGATAACAGAATCCGCAAGTCTAGCATAGACTGGATCACTCCTCGTTCTCAGAAGATTGACTGCTTGAGTTTTTCTCCTATTGCTTGCCTGATCACCCTCCAGAAAGATAATTACCTCTTCTGGCCAATCTCTCAGACGATTTCCTTCCTCTATGATAATTACCTGCTCAGAGTCATCATAATCTGCAACCCTGACTGAGAGGTATGAGTTTCCTTTCTCATCCTTTGCAGATATTTGATTTCCTCCCTCTGTGAGAGCGCGGGGTGGTTCTTGAACATCAATAAATCCTCTGTAATCATCATCTGCGGGTCGTTTTGTAAATCTGCACTGCGGTCGATACTTTGGGTCTCTAATAGAAAGTCTCTCATTGTAGAGAAATTCAGAAAATGGGCGGAAACTTCTGTCGAGAAAACGCTTATAATCTATGTCCATTTTCTCTTTCTGGTTCTCCTTCATGGTGTCGACAACAGCAAAGAGGATCTTTCCTAGGTTAATACGATTGATGCGATCATCATTGCTCGAAGCCTTCGTTTTTATGGGAAAGGGAATTGGCTGAGTCCGTCTATACTTCAAACGGTTTGCATCTACTCCATAGACTGCTACAAGAAGGAGGTTATTCTTTGATGGGAACCACCTAAATATCCCTCCGATTGCTCCGTCGTTCTTCCCTAATTCAGTTTCAAATTTCAATGTCAGTGATTTATCACTTAAAAGTGACTCGACAAATTCCTCAATGTCGGAACTTGTCTCCACATGATCTGGAATTTCGAGAATATCTCGATCCAGTTGCACAATTATTCCGGGTGTACCTGAAAATGATTGTATTGTGGCTTTTCTCTCTTCCAGTTGCTCACTTGCCTTGTTTGTAAGTGTAATTGAGAGGTCAAGCAATGGCTTCTGAAAGGATGTCAATGGTTTGACTTTTATTCCTGCGGTCTTTTCTAATATTGTATCAAGTATTCCCTTCTGCAAACATCAACTCTCCTGAGTTCAACGACATCTTAAAAATAATTCAAGAAGGAGTGCTTCTCTA
>Ga0114931_10003592_pt1 | contig 19577 bp, 17 predicted proteins | sample 2SBtaG_FD_89579 | JGI IMG/M metagenome (GOLD analysis project Ga0114931, IMG submission 89579) | Deep subsurface microbial communities from Kolumbo volcano to uncover new lineages of life (NeLLi) - 2SBTROV14_V59a metaG | ecosystem: Environmental > Aquatic > Marine > Volcanic | place: Kolumbo...
CTAGCGGCCTCGGCTTAACAACCGGCCTTCGCCACCCGGCCACACCAGGAGAAGTGGACTCGCCACAAAAATTGAGGAGTACGTCCCAATGAGGACACCAAGAAGAAGGGCGAATGAAAAATCATGCAAGACTTCACCACCAAACAGCGTCAAAGGCAGCAAGACCAACACCACGGTCAGCGTGGTCACTAAGGTCCGACTCAAGACCTGATTAATGCCATTATTGACAATGGTCAGGATAGGATCGCGTCGACGTCCCCGAAGATTTTCGCGGATTCGATCGAACACCACGACCGTATCCGTGAGAGAATACCCGGCCAAGGTCAAGAGGGCCGTCACGACCAACAAGGTAATCTCAACATCTAGCAGATAAAAAATCCCGAGCACGGCTAAGACGTCATGAAACGTGGCGATAGCGGCGGCTACACCAAAGCGTAACTCAAACCGTGTGGCGACATAGAGGATAATCCCGATTAACGAAATCGTAATCGCCAACAAGGCATCCTGTTGTAGCCGATGGCCAATAGTAGGACCAATCTCGGTGCTGGAGTCCACCACAAATTTATTATTGGAAAATTCTTGTTCAAATACCTGAACGATCCGATCGGCGACTTTCTCTTCAATCGTGCCCTCGGTTTTCACCCGAACCAACAACTTATTATCCTGGGTAAATTCCTGAAGCTCCGCATCGTTCAATCCATGCTTACCTAAAGCCTGACGCGCGGCATCGATGGCAATGGGGTGATCAAATTTCAATTGCACCGCTGTTCCGCCAGCGAAATCTATGCCTAAATTCGCCGCGCCTCGACCAATCTGAATCACGGTGAGCAGCCCAAGGACAACCAACACCCCTGAAATCGCCAGTGCGGCTTTGCGTTTTCCCATAAAATCAATGTTTGTTTTACCAACAATTTCGAACATCTTGCTCCTCGATTGCGTTAGCAGGATGTTGAAAAAGCATGCCCTGAGCATAGCCGAAGGGTCCGCCAGCGGCGTTCTCGGCCCTTTGTCGTGCTCACGTACTTCATGTACGCTCCGCGCGACAAAGCGCCTGCGGCCTTGCTGAACGGGCCTTTTTCAACATCCTGCATTACCAACTGATGATTTGAATTTCCCAGTACTCTTTTAAATACTCAGACTTTCGATCTTTTTCCGATTCACCAAATCAAAAATGACTTTGGTTCCGATAAAGGCTGTGAACAAATTTATTCCAATACCCAAACACAAGGTAACGGCAAAACCTTTAATCGGGCCGCTCCCAAATACAAAGAGCGCCATTCCCGTTATTAAGGTCGTCACATGCGAGTCGACAATCGTGAGAAAGGCTTTATCATACCCTGCATCCACGGCTAATCGAATGGGTCGCCCCTGACGAAGCTCTTCACGAATACGTTCAAAAATAAGAACGTTGGAGTCGACCCCCATTCCAATGGTCAAAATGATCCCGGCAATTCCTGGAAGCGTCAACGTGGCATTTAAGCCGGATAGAGCACCAAACAAGCAAATCAGATTCAGGGCCACGGCTGCATTGGCCACAACCCCAGACAGACGGTAATACACCATCATAAACAGCAACACGACAATTCCAGCAATCAACGTGGTCTTCAGGCCTTTTTCTATGGAGTCTCTTCCCAGGGATGGTCCGACGGTGAGGTCTTGAAGGGTCCTCATCGGCGCTGGCAAGGCACCGGCTCGAAGGACAATGGCCAGATCATTCGCTTCATTCGTTGTAAACGCGCCAGTGATTTGGGCCCGGCCTCCACGAATGCGTTCATTGATATTCGGTGCGGAGTACACGGTGCCATCCAACACAATGGCCATGCGTCGTCCGACATTGGCGGCGGTAATCCGATCAAACTCCTCGGCTCCCTTGCTATCAAAGGTCACGGAGACCAATGGTTCACTAAAGTCACCGATTGATACTCGTGCGTCCTGCAGCACATCACCTGTCAGAGCCGCGGTTGCAAACACCAACCATGGGCGGCTATAAATTGGCGGGCCTTCATCTGAAGCAATCGGCTCAAACAAAATTTCCGAACCTTCCGGAACCTTGCTCGCAAATTTTTCTCGAACCGCATTCTCCTCGGACCGTTTCACTTGAACAGGCAAGGCCAACCTTGGACCATTGTCTTCATCTACCATTTTGAATTCGAGGAGCGCGGTATCCTGAATCAATGCCTTCGCTCGCTTAGGATCTTTTACACCAGGCAATTGGATAACAATCTGTGTCCGCCCCTGTCGCTGAAGCAGCGGCTCCGTCACGCCAAATTGGTCAATACGATTCCGAATGGTTTCGAGCGCCTGATTAATGGCGCCGTTTTTAATTCGATCAATATCATCGCTATTCAGTGCATAGACCAGGACGGCCCCTTCTTTGGATTCCTGAGAAAAAGATGGGAACGACTCGCGAATCAGATCTGCTGCTTCATCAACTTTGTCCGCCCCGGAAAGTTCGATGGTGATTTCCACCCCTTCTTCTCGGGAGACCTTATCTGCCTCAATGTCTTTTTCAGCCAACAGGTCTTTCATGGCTCGGGCCGAACGATCCACGGCGATTTCCACCGCACGATCCTCCTCGACCTCCAGAACCATATGAATGCCACCTTGAAGATCAAGACCCAATGACACGCCACGAGGAGGAATCATCCATTTCAGGCTGTCCGGTAGAGAATCATGAATGCCAGGCCATGACGGAATAGACAGATACACCGAAAGGACCGTTAATACCAACACCAACAATAGACGCGTACGAACCTTTTTCATCGATTCACTTTCCGGACGTTACCCTTCATCGGTGGTCCTCACCTTGGTAATATTTTCTCGTTGGATCTTGACCCGTGTACTATCGTCAATTTGAACCGTCGCTGTTTCTTTATCCAATCGGTTAATCGTTCCCCAGATACCAGAGGACGTAATAATTTTGTCCCCCTTCTTCAGAGCTTCGAGCATTTTTTTATGCTCTTTCTGCTTCCGCTGCTGCGGGAGAATCAAGAGGAAATAAAAGATCACGAAAATCAAGATAAAGGGGACGAGCGATAACAGACCGGCCGGCCCGTCTGCCTCACCAGCCCCTTGCGCCCATGCCACTGAAGCCATCACATTCATATTCACAACTCCTGCTCCTTCTGGGATCTCCCATTTCGACCCGTCAATCCAACACTCACTTTCTCCACATAGGCTGTGCTCCGTGGCGAGGCCTCGCGCGTGTTATAGAAATGCTCACGAAACGCTATGACACGATCTTCTTGAATCGCTTCCCGTAATTGCTTCATCAGCCGGCCATAGTACCACAAATTGTGAATGGTATTGAGCCGAACTCCCAACATTTCATTCGACACGAACAGATGCCGAAGATATGCACGGGAATACTTCTGACAAACTGGACACGAGCATTGGTCATCAATCGGAGATTCATCTCGAATATATTGGGCATTTTTAATCATCACTCGTACGGTGGTGGTAAATAACCAGCCGGTCCGACCATGTCGTGAAGGAATCACGCAATCGAACATATCAATCCCTCGGACGACGGCTTCCACCAAGTCCTCGGGTAACCCCACGCCCATGAGATAGCGTGGACGATCTTGAGGTAGTTCGGGTATGGTTGCTTCAATCATGGCCATCATGGCCAGCTTGTCTTCCCCTAAACTTAGACCACCGAGGGCATATCCATCAAATCCAATTTTCACCAGGGCTTGGGCCGCCCATCGTCGAAGGTCGGCATCGAGCCCTCCCTGGACAATTCCAAATAGCGCTTGGTCACAGTGTTGAGCCGCTTCTTTACATTGCCGAGCCCATTGCGTGGACCGCCTGACGGCTTCACGGGCTTGTTCGAACGTACAAGGGTGAGTTGGACATTCATCAAGTACCATCATGATATCGGAACCCAAGGCCATTTGAATGTCCATACACCGTTCCGGAGTCAATTGATGCATGGAGCCATTCAGATGCGATTTAAACGTCACGCCCTCATCCGTGATATGACGCAGGTCCGAAAGACTCACCATTTGGAAACCACCACTATCAGTTAAAATCGCGCCTGACCATCCTGCAAATTGATGCAAGCCGCCCATGTCGGCAATCAGTTGATGCCCTGGACGAAGATAGAGATGGTACGAATTGCTCAACATCAAACCAAAGCCGCAGGATTGCAGCTCATCCGGGCTAATCCCCTTGACCGGGCCCAGCGTTCCAACTGGCATAAACACAGGGGTCTCAACGATCCCATGTAGCGTGGTTAATCGACCAGTCCTGGCCTGACAGGTCGATTCTTGATGTAAAGGCGAAAACTGAATCATGAGGTCATCAGAATCATGGGGTTGAATTTTTCATTGTTTGTCACAATTTCAATTAACTTCCGTTCTTACTGCTAATAGCTGCGGTCCTCTAGGGTAGAGTAAATCCGAAGCTCGAATATCGAAATCCGAAATAATTTCAAATGACCAAATCAAAAAATTCGAATTTAGGATTTGGAATTTATTTCGAATTTCGATATTCGTCTTTCGAATTTATCACACTACATTTTTTCTGGAGCACTCACCCCCAACAATGTCAAACCATTGTGGAGCACGGTTTTGACCTGTTGCAATAACGCCAATCTCGCTTGGGTCACGGCTGGAATGACGGTTTCTCGAATAGCCTCGACCTCATCCTCATCTGGTCCTGGCTCGACAACATCGTCTCGCGCATCACCATCCTTGGGTGGCAAGACCCGATGCTTGTAATAAAACGCATGGAGCAACCCCGCCAACTCCTGTAAATAAAACGAAATCCTGTGGGGTTCTAAGGCCTGCGCACAACTCTCGATAAGCCCTGGAAAACTGGAGAGATGCTTGATGAGCCGAAACTCCTCCGGGGTTGCAAGTAACGACAGGTCAACATCAGACACGACAGGAACGGTCACACCACGTTCTTGGGCGATACGCAAGAGACTCGCCAGTCTCGCATGAGCATACTGCACGTAAAACACAGGGTTTTCTGATGATTGTTTTTTGGCCAGTTCTAAGTCGAATTCCAGATGCGTATCGGCCCGCCGCATGAGGAAAAAAAACTTGGCGGCATCGGCACCCACTTCGTCGGCCACTTCTTGAAGGGTCACGAACTCACCGGACCGTTTGGACATTTCGACTTTCTGCCCACCTCGCAATAGGCTGACCATCTGCACCAACACCACCTGGAGTCGATCCTTGGGATACCCAAAGGCTTCCACCACTCCCTGCATTCGAGGCACATACCCATGATGATCCGCGCCCCAAATGTTAATGAGCCAATCAAAGCCCCTCGTCAATTTGTCATAGTGGTAGGCAATGTCCGAGGCCAAATACGTATAATCACCATCTTGTTTGCAGACCACCCGGTCTTTTTCGTCTTTGAATTTTGTCGACCGAAACCACAGAGCCCCGTCTTCTTTGAACACTAGATTGCGTTTCTCTAAATCAGTCAGCGCATCCTGGATTTTTCCCGTAGTGAAAAGCGAAGCTTCGCTGTACCAGGTCTCAAAAGTAACCCCAAATTCAGCGAGGTCGTGCTTGATAGCGTCCAGAAGCTGTTCGTAAGCTAGTTGACCACAACGCGCTTGCGCTTCTTCAGAGGAAAGACTGAGAAGATTTGATCCAACCTGTTCACGAATGCCTTGGGCCAATTCTTTAATATAGGCGCCATGATACCCATCCTCGGGAAATTCAATCGTTTGCCCTTCCAGCTCTGCATACCTGGCATAGACTGAAGCGGCAAGGAGCTTCATTTGCCGTCCGGCATCATTGATGTAGTACTCCCGCTCCACAGAATAACCCGCTGCTCGCAGCAATCGGGCGAGCGCTTCCCCAAGAGCGGCTCCTCGACCATGTCCCATGTGCAACGGCCCAGTAGGATTGGCGCTCACAAACTCGAGCAATACTCGACAGCCCTGGCCAATCGTACTGTACCCATAGCATTCACCCTGCGTCTCAATTTCTGTCAGCACCGAATGCCAGCAATCCCGACGAAGAGTGAAGTTGAGGAATCCAGGAGGCGCAATATCGATTTTTTCAAAAAAGGGATAAGACGATATCAATTGTTTCGCAATGAGATCCGCAACTGCCCGTGGTGGTTTTCCTTCTTTCTTAGCAATGGACATCGCCACGTTGGAAGAAAGGTCCCCCCATTCTTCGCGCTTGGGAAAATCCACAGAGGGAGTGGCAAACGTTTTAGAGATAAGCAACCCCTGTTCCTTGGCTTTCCCCAGGGCTTCAGAAATGGCAGAGGCTACTTGTTCTTGAACAATTCCGGCAGACACAATAACTCTCTATCGCAGCATAAAATATGAAGTTTTTGAGGGATGGGCTCGGAATTTAGCACAGCGTCCCGCAGGCTGGCAAGCGAGAAAACCCTTAAGTACCTTTTACCATATTACCCAGATGACCAACCTTGCGTGAATCAGCCAATAGACGATCAACCGCTTGGACAATATCATCTATAGAGTGAGTCAAACAGATTTTATCAGAACATTGCTGAACAGCATTCCAATCCTGACACTGGCAACACGGCCCCTGAAGAATCTCGACGTTCGATCCTTTGGGGGCCCACCGTTGAGGATCAGTGGGTCCAAATAAGGCAATAGTGGGAACTCCCAACGCCGCAGCAAGATGGGTTAATCCTGAATCATGCCCAAGAAATACATCCGTCTTCCGTATAGCTTTTGCCATCTTTATTAAATTAAAATTTTTCAAAATCTCATGAGGGATCTGATTAAGGTAAGGTTGAAGGTCGGAGAAAACCTTCTCGTCTGCGGGACCTTGGCATAGGATAATTCGAAAATCCTGACTTTTTGTTAGCCAGCGGATGATGGCACCAATTTTTTCTGGATGAAGGCATTTGTGTCGGCTTCCACTTCCCGGATGGATCATGAGAACTTTTGGATTGTGGCTTATTGGACAAACCCGAAATATTTTTTTGCCCCCTTGCCCATCGCCTCTTAAACGAAAAGGATCTGGAACCCCAAATTCCGCGTTATCCCTCTCCCAATCCATCAAAGATTCGCAATAGCGGTCAGCCTGATGGATGGCGAGAAAAGATGGATCATGAGGGGATACAATGCAAATATTTTCAACGCCAAGCGACTGAAGATTCATAAACACACGGCCATCCAGATCGTTACCCCAAATCAGGGCATATCGACAGCGAGAAAAGACATGTGCGACATCAGTCTCAAGTTGTGGATGCTCTACAAAAAGTTCACGCAGGATTGCCCCATCTATATTTAGCGCACGATCAACCACGTCATATTCATACAGAACTTCCCCAATTTCACCCTGGACCAAAATAATCAACTCATGATCTTGAAATCGACGACGGAGACGATCAATGGCCGTCAGGGATAGCATGACATCCCCAAGAGTGCCAGGATGAATGATGAGGACGACTGGTTTATGGCTGTCCTGTTTCATCTTTCTTCCCAGGTATGGACCCTTTGATTTTTCTAGCCAATTCTAAATCAGCTGGTGTATTGAGATTCATAAAGGACAGCAAATGAGGATCAAGAGGTAGGATTTCACATTCCGGAATCTTTCTTAAAATCAATGATGAATCATCCAAGAGGTTTTGAAGACGAAGATTCTCTCCAATCACCATTTTTTCTAAAACAGGAAGGCAACGTTTGGAATAAATTCCATGCATCGTTTGGATGCCCTGAGTTAGCTCAGCAAGCGTCATATCAAATTTTTCGGAAAGGGAAGCCATATACCGAATAACGTTTGGATTCAAAAATGGCATATCACAGGCCACGACAAATATTCTTGAATTCGCAGCATAGGATAAACCTGTATAAAGTCCTCCAGCCGCCGCTCGATTTGGGATAATATCGTGAACAACCCAAACGGTATTTTTTTCGAGGGGAAATTCTTCTTTACCTAACACCACAATTACGTCTTTGAAGACTTGGGATAAAACACCAAGGCCCCGACTAAGGAGGGTCTCCCCATCAAGAACAAGATTGCGTTTATCATTTCCCATTCGCCGGCTCTTCCCTCCGGCTAACAACACTCCGGTCATTTCGCTGGTTTTTATTGCCATTTGTTCTACATAAAAAAAGGGGGTGGGTTTACCCCACCCCCTTTAATTTGGCCTTCCTGAAACCCTTTGGTCAAAGAAGATATCTAAATTTTAGGCTTGGCCTTTTTCCTTACGCCGATTCGCGCGACGACCAAGTACCCAACCTTCCAACACAATAATTCCCACCGCCATCAGAGTTGGATAAATATAGGTGGTATTCGGAATCGTTGGCTCCATGACGAGGTAATAAAATGCCGACACGGCCATCTTTCGTCCCACATCACCATTATGGCCATCCCAAGCAAAAAATACCATCGGGATGTATTTTCCAGCCTCTAAATAGGCAACTTCTTCATAGTCACCTTTAATGGGACGCTTGACAATGACCGTCCAACGACCATTGGCCCATTCAGCCTTCACGACGGAGACTTCTTCTTGAAAATCAAGTTCCGTGAAGTCCTGATCCCAACCTGTTCCCTCGTATACTCCAAGGGTTCCATCGGCTGTCCATTTCGTAATATCCACCGCAAATCGGTCATCTCCCCAAAAGTATCGGGGTTTCCGTGGCGCAGGGAGCTCTTGCCATTTAATGGGAAATTGGAAGGCGATCCCATCGTTATAGACGGCATATTTGTTTTGTTTCGCGGCAATGGATTCAGGATGGAATTGTTCATCTTGGAACGATGAACCATGGGGTTGTTGCTCTTCAATACCATAGTCCGCCAAATTGACTTCGGTGGGATCCCATTCAACTTCACCTTCTTGGATACTCTTGGTCCGGTCATCCCATTTAAACATAAATAAAATATATTCGTCATTATAGATGGATTGAACCCAGGCATCATCGATTCGATTCACGAAATTTCTGGGTTTATGAGTAATTTGTCCACCTAAGGCAAGCCAAATTCTCGGAGCAATTTTCCATGCTTCCCCATTTTCATCTGTGGGAAGTTCACCTTCCACAAATTTTGACGGAATTACGAACGTTCCCTTAGGCTTATCGGTTAAGGGATCTATAGCCAAAGGCACCGCAGTATTTAATGCCGTTGCTATTTCATCGTTGACCACACCATTCACAGCTGCGACTTCCCCTACGCGTTCACAAAGCGAATTCACATAATTCGCGATATCCCATCGATCGGCGATACTGGTAGTATCCGCAAATGACGGCATCGGAGTTCCATTGATCCCTGTGGAGAATGTTCGAAAAATATTCTTTACATTGAAAGGATCTTGGCGGCTTCCACGGAAATTCCAACATTTATGCCAATCCGCCGGTTGGATAGAAAATCCCCAGTCATCTTTTAAATTAAATGCGTTGCCATCACCGCGACCTTCCATTCCATGACATTCGACGCATTTTTTCTCTTGGACGAGTTCAGATCCCTTTTTAATGGATTCTGGAGTTTTTGGTGTAGCTTTAATTTTATCCAATTCCAAAACATAAAAGTCTTCAAATTCTGTGTCCTGCCAGTCACGATCCTTCACTAATTGCGTACTCACAAAAGCCAAAACATCTTTCCGTTGATCTTCGGTTAAGATGCCTTCCCATGATGGCATAGCAGAACCTGGCAGGCCATGGGTAACTGTCTGGAGTAGATCCACATTAATCAGCGGTAATTGCCCACTAGCAGTATGCCGAATTTTGAAGGTGCCCGCTTCAAAGTTTCTAGGGCGTGGCCAAAGGCGAACAGCGGCTGGCCCATCGCCGGTCCCTTCAACACCATGACACCACACACATTTGGTAAAATAGACTCGCTTTCCGGATTCAATTTGCTCTGCACTAGGTATTGGAGGAGGAGTTTGTGTTACAAATCCTTCAGGTGGTCCATCTTGCCCCCAACTGGAAATTGGCAGACCTACCCCTAGCAGTAGACTTATTCCTACCGTCAGAGCGAAACGACTTGAGGTGCTCGATGTGAATCTCATGTTCCTGTTCATTGTTTTCCTCTTAAATATTGCCAGTCATCGAATGATCGGTTAACGCTATTTCAATCCGGCTAGTCCCACGTCCGAGGGTAATATCCCGTGTGCCAATATTCAAACATCACGACTTTCCAGATTTCATCGGTCGTCAAGTGTTGCTCCCATGGTGGCATGACAGACGCCCAGGGGAATCCTTCACCTGGCAATCCAATTCCACCTTTGGATACCCGCCAAAAGACGAAGGTCTCTTGCAACTGGGCAATCGTTCCAGCATCGGTGAAATTTGCCGGAATTGGGTTAAACGCATAAGCCCAAAGACCACGACCATTTAAATTGTCACCATGGCAGAAGTGACAATTTTGAAAGAAAATTTCTCCCCCTTCACGAACGTATTTTGTGTAGCCTTCCGCATTAGGATCCCAGGGATTGAAGTTGGGATCATTTACATCTTTCATCAAGCGACCCATGGACTGTTCCACGATACGTTCATTACTGTATTCCTGATCGTACTTCCCTTCCTTATTGACACGGTAAGGATTCGCGGATGTTTGGAGAACAAAGGTTTTCCCATGGACTTTGGTGGTGGCAGGTGGGGCCGGATGCACCGTTCGCAACTCAATGGGTTCTTCAAAGCTGGGCAGAAAAGAACTATACGCAAAGCCCCATAACCCAATGGGTATGAGAATTAATGCCACAATTCGCATCCCCTTGTGAAACCCTGACACCCCATCCATCACATTAAAAATGGGACGCTTGAATTCCTCCCAGGCCCCTTGTGACCCAGAAACCCACATGAAAATCCCACAGGCAGATACCGTCCCATAAATGGCCCGGACACTAAACGGAATGGGCGGATAAATCCGATACTTTAAATACATTGCGATAAACACCCAGATGCCGATTCCCGCCCAAAAAGCAGAAATTCCCATTCCAGCGCGCTTCAGCAACCAATTAACTAGGCAAAATAACAAAATCGCACTTGCCAATTCCGAAATCATCTGCATCGGCATGTAGCCTTCTACTAACTTTAACCAGGTCATTTTGATAAACTCCTGTTTTATATTTTCAGAGCTTACGAATACGGTTCAATCAAAATCGGCTAATGGAGGGAGTTCTTTCCCCTCTTGTAATCGTGACAAATAATTCACGATTTTATTTACCGCTCCAGCACTAAGAGTTTTGCCAAAATCCTTTGGCATCTGATTATCAGGGAAATCAGTTACCACATAAGTACTAGGACTTAAGATTGACTCCGTGATGTATTCACGAGTCGACTTTGCTTTCCCCTGATATCCAGAATCTTTTATTCTTTTTGGCGCATTACTTCCTTCCATTAAGAGAGGACCAACTTTTCCTGTTGCGCCTTCAATACCAGGGATTGTGTGGCATGCTGGGCACCCGGCGGCCATAAAGAGATCTGTAATGGGTTCTTCCCCAGTCGCTAACACTCCACCAGCCGCTTTATCTCCATCTTCACTTGCCTTTGGTCGATCGGCTTCTGGTATAAATTTTTCGTATGCTGCATTTATATCCTCGTAGGTTGGAGCGTCTTTTCCTTCACGAACAAACAGCCAGGTATCAACTGCCGCCATTTCCCCAATGGTCAATGATATTGGTGGCTTATGGATTTTCGGCATTGGGCTTTCCGTATCATTAGAACCCTTCACACCAAAACCTGGCACCACAAAACAACTTGGGCAGGAATGCGATTCAGCAATATATTCTTCACCTGTTGTTGCAGTTCCAGAACCTTCAAAAGCTTCCTTTTGAACAGTGTCCCGAGCTGCAGGATCATTCATATGATACTTTTCGTGTTTTAATCTTTCCGTAGCCCTTGCCGGAATATCCCAAAGATTTGGCGCTCGTTCGCTTAAAAAACCCTTATTAAAACCATGACACAGAGGGCACTGGCCCTTTCCGATGGCTCCCTGAACTTTACTTTGCCCAAGCCCACCAAAAATTATTTTCTCACCTTCATCACCCAACTGCTGGGCAGTCATGCTTTGAAAATCTAACTTGACGACTGGAGGTGGGAACCCACCCTCCACCTGTGGCAACCAGTTTCCATATCCTGATAATGCTGCCGCCACAAAAAACATAAAACCGCCAATTTTCATCAACGCGCTAATATTGGTGAAATACACACCCATTAAAAATGTGAGTGTCGTAATCATTACCAACGAAATAGGTAATCTCCCATCATTCACACCAAAATTGTCACGGTAATTGACAATAGCAATTAATAACATGACCGCAGCCAATAATCCGATCATGGTATTGAACATCATATTCTTTTTTACTTCAGGATTAGTCACCTTGGATTGCTTGTACAAAGAAACTGCCACAACCAAGGCTAAAAATGGCCAACCAAATGAGATTGCCTCTGTTAATAATTCAACCACCTCGACTCCCTCCATGAATGTTCCCTCCTCTGAACTTCAGAGAAGGAAACTTTTCTGAATCTATTTTTCGTTATAAATATTTGCCATTCCTTAAATTTAATTTCCACCAGCCGGTTGGGGAGAGGGAATTGCTGGTGCCGGCTCCTTTGCCGCCACAGGTGCTTTTTTCACACCCAAGGTTCCAAGCCAGAAAACAAACATAATTGAAATCCAGAAAAACAACACGTTAAATGAAATAACATTGGCTGCGAACCCAATGGTATGTGTATACGCCCAAGGAGAATTGTCTCGCATAATTTCGTTAACATGCCAGAACAATCTCACGGAAGATCGAATATACCCCATCAGACCCATCATCCATGTAAAGGCCGTTGCCAACATAATAAGGGCATACTGAGAACGAGGTGCGATCTTTCCATATTGAATGGGCCCAATTTCTTTCGCTCCCTTCAACATCGTAAGATTGATCGTGGTTCCTATAAATAGACAGGACAACGTTCCCGCCACTTGTGGGATGGACAGTCCAATCCGGACGTTTGCAGGTATAAAATACCCGTAACACGCCACCCAGATATTATTGACGTGCGCCACCACGAAAAATGTTATCAGGAATATATTCCCAAAACTCGCCCAACTCACTGCAGGCATTTTATTTCCTCTTTGGTACCAGATGAAACTTGCGATTGTCGTCATAATAATCGCATTAATGCCCCCGTTTTTAGCTGACATTACACCAAAGTTCCCCAGCACAGGATGTTGCTGACCACCCATGGCCTTTAGTTCTGCTGGAGTCATCACAATGGTATGAGGAGTAATAAATACCAGAAGACCCACGACAAGGATGAATACGAAATATTTTATATACTTTTGAAACCTTTCCCCTCCGCTCATTCTTCCCAGCGCTTGCCAGAGATAGTAGTTGGTTGTAAGGAAAAGGATTCCTATCATCGTGGCTTGAATAATAAACAACCAAGCCAACAATCCGCCCATCAACGTAATTCCCATTTGCTGACGATAGGCATACACTTCGCGCATTAACCAGTAGCCGGCGAAAGGGAGAGGAATTAAGAATGCCACACCCAGCGACATGGCGATATAACCCATCCAGTCATAATGGGCCCTCTCTTCATCCGTCTTAGCAGATAAAAACCGATAAGCGGCATAAGCGGCCACCACACCACCACCAAAGGCCATGTTCCCAAGAATCCTATGCACATTAAGAGGATTCCAAAGCGCCGTATGGACGGCATGCCAAATATTCCCGAGATACCGACCCTGTTCATCGACACCCGCGGGTGACATCATAAAACCAATCCAGGAATTGGCCATGAACATCAACACCGTCCCGATGACATTCAAAACCACAGACATACTCACATGGATCCACTTCAGCAACCCTTCTCTCATCTTGTCCCATCCATAATAATAAATGTAGAGGACTCCACTTTCCGCGACAAACATCAATGCATAGATATGCATGATTGGACGAAATATACTCGAAAGGTAGCCGAAGAAGGCAGGGTACAATGTCAGAAAGGTAAAGATAAGGATACCACCGAGAATAGCGGTGAGGGAGTAAGCGGAAAGGCTGATCTTAATGAAGTCATAGGCTAACTGATCATACTTCTTCGCCATGGCCCTATCCTTACTCACCAACCCAGCAAACTCTACACACATACAAAAAATTGGTACCGCCAACACAAAACTTCCATAATAAAGGTGCTGCTGATTTGCGACCCAAAGCAGGACTCGGCTTTCGAAATTGTATCGCGGATAAAACTCCGCAGTATCCGCCGTTTTTGGAGCAGGTGCACCAACCACAGGACCTTCGGTCTTGTAGTACACGTCTCTCCCGACTTCAACTTTTTCACCTTCCTCACCCTCACCCGATGCAACAGCCTCCGCCGCGGCGGCTTTTTGAGCTGCCAAAACCTCAGGAGGAGGACCACCGGCAGAACCACCTCCACCACCGGCTAAGACCGGAAGTGCTGCAAAAATTGGGAGCACCAACATCGCCCCCATCGCAAAAAGACCCGTGACGGCCAGAATTTTTTTTCTGGCCTGTCCAACATTGAGGCGACCCATGACCAACCTCCTTTTTCCTTTGAACAATTCCAAAGAGACTAAAACTTTGTGTAGTTTTTCGATCATATTCAATTCAATTCACCCAATCACTTAGCGGAGAATATAGAAGTAATCCAGACCCTGCATGTCCATCAAAAACCAATCAAGGAATTGAAAATACCCCACCGAAATCACTAACGAAATAATCACATACACAATCTTTTGCATGCCAACTCCTCCTTCTTAAGGCTATTCAGCTCCGAAATCAACAAGGGCATTGAATACCAGCAAGCCAATAAAAGAACCAAAGACTTACCGAACAGGTGACATAAAAAATTGCCTTACCTACCTTCGTTTCAACGGAATCAGTTTTCGCCATAATGCACCCCTAAATACTTAAATAGTTAACCCTAATTACATATACGCTTGACACTTTTCTCTACGATATGATACTCATCGATCACTTTTATCAACGAGGTCAAATTGATGCGAAATAACGCAAAATTGTTCGACATTATAGTGCTGGCTGGAATGGTTGTCAATATTCTTTTGGCCGTCTTCTTGATTCTCTACTACTTTGATTTTCTCTAAAAATCTCTTGGGCCTGAGAGTTTCAGAGGAGTGAATCATTAGGGTTTTTATCTAACTTTGATGTCGCACACCTGAAACCAATGGTTTCATCGCGGAAGTCAGGAACCATAAAACTTCTCGCTGTAATCCTCAGATCGATTCCATAGCTGGTATACCCTGCCCCGCGAAGAGTTTTATATCCTCCCCGATCCGCAGAGTTTGCCTCTCGAGATTCATTCAAATTCACCGCCTGCTCCTCGTACCAGTTTTCCACCCATTCCATCATGTTACCAAACCCATCATAGACCCCAAAGGGGCTTCGGTCCAAGGGAAAAGAACCGACAGGTGCGGTTGCCTCGTATCCATCTTCAGAACCACCCAAATTGGCCTTAAAGATTCTTGGTGAGTTCCCCCATGGCCACAAACGGCCATCTATGCCTCTCATAGCTTTTTCCCATTCCGCCTCTGTGGGCAATCGCATGCCCTTCCAACGACAGTAGGCATCTGCATCATGCCAGGATACATAGGCCACAGGCTGATTGGGACTACGCAGCTGGGCGAGCCGCTTGGCATATCGCGATGGAGGGCCAGGTTTACGATGTCCGGTTTGTTCCACAAAATCTAAATAGTGATGATTCGTCACTTCATATCTGGAAATCCAATATCCCTTTAGGTTCACAATTCGCTCCGGGCGCTCATTGAATCCACCCTGCTTCGTCCCCTGGATAAATTCTCCAGGAGGAATAAACACCATTTCTTCTTTAGTAATCTGTTGGGGAGAATCAGAAGAGGAACGCGCTTGAGGATTTTGAAGGGGTTCGGCAATCTTAGCGAGATCTGGGTCAGGCGGAGGAGGTTTCGTTCCTCGCAAGATTCCTGACACCGGCAGGCCAACCATGAACAAGATCACAGCAGCAAGAATCAGCTTTAAGCGTATATCCATTGATTAGCCACGGTACAAGAAATACATTTAAGACGATTCAGTGCTTGACGTTGGCTCATAAGCCTCAACATCCAAAGCGCAACGGAAACCTATCGTAGCATCAGCCCTCCACATTTTGGCAGAAAACCGCTTGGTCACTCGCGCATTCAATTTCGAGTCCCGCCACGTACCACCGCGAATCACCTTAAACTCTGAATCATCTGGACCAGTCGGATCTCGAAAAGGTGTGTTTTGGTAATATTTTGGATCGTAGGAATCAGCCACCCATTCCGCAACGTTTCCCGTCATATCATACACGCCATAGGGACTGCGCCCGACCTCATATGACCCAACTGGCGAAAGATATGGAAATCCATCATCATCCCCGTCAAGATTGGAATACGTGTAGCTAAACTCATTGCCCCAAGGATAGAGGCGTTGCCCCTCTCCACGCGCCGCTTTTGCCCACTCAGCTTCAGTGGGCAAACGTTTTCCCGCCCATTGGCAATAGGCAGAAGCATCATGCCATCCAACCCCGACCACCGGAAAATCCGGATCAAGAAGTTTTGAAATATCCTCTTCAAACACTGGAACCTTCGGCTTCTCTCGTTTGATCATTTCAACAAAAATATCATATTCAGCCTGAGTCACTTCTTTAAGATCGATAAAGTAGGCTTTAAGATATACCGGATGTACAGGAGCCTCATCTGGTCCCCCCTGATCATACCCCATAGTAAAAGGCCCTTCTGGGATTTCAACCATTTCCCGGCCCTCATTGCCCACAATGGTGCGGTACATCGAAAAATCTTGGACTTTCACTGGCTCGATTAACCGAGGCTTGGCTTTTTGAGATACGGTGACCAAACGTTCCCGCTCGACTTTTTCCTTATAGGTTTCATAGATCAACATGCCCATCATGAGAATAAACGAGGCAAACACAAAGATGATAGAGCCAATGAGAACGCCACGATTTTCCATAAGTCCTCAACCAATAATCACAGCACTATTCCAATACTTTAGAAAACAACTCTACCGTATTACAAACTTTGATCCGTTGTCGGAACAGGTTTGATTTGTTTTCGAGAAAATATATCGATCAGCATGGAGATCCACGTTCCAAGGAAACCGCCCATCGCAGCTCCAGATCCTGCGCCGATCGTGATATTATGAGAACCCGCTAATAGCCATGCCAAGGCTCCACCCAACACCGCTCCAACAAGAATACCGACAAAAAACCGTCGGCCTCCCATTAGACCGATGCCAACTCCCAACACCAAGCCAATACTCGTCGCAGCGTAAAGAAACGCTCCACCCATTAACAACCCAATGAGCACGCCAACGGTTCCCATCACCACAAGGCCGAGAAGGATATCAATAATTTTTTCCGTAGTGATAGAAACCTCCGACCACCCTAAGCGTTTCACCAAGAGCTATTTCTCGCTTATCTCAATCGATCCAAAGTCCACTTCCACCCCTGGTCCACTCTGCAAGGAAATGCCCCATGCTTGAGCAGCAGGCTCATGCTTATGGATATCGACAAAATCCTTATACGCATTCACTTCCTCTTCAATCCATTCGCCAAACTGTTCATTTCCTGATCGCACAACCACTTCGGCGGCCCCAAACATTCCACCGTCCTTTACGTCCCCTTGGGCTCTCGTTCCACTCCAGACATACTTCGTCGAAACCGGAATGAACATATAATCCAAGTCCAAGTTTGCGAACACAGACGCAATAAAATCCGCATTGTCAGGAGCCGAGATCACACGCCAGCGCCAGCGTAAAATCGGATGGGTTTTTGGATCCCACGTGATCTGTTTTGTATACACCCGCTGGTTCGCGCCTTTCCCTTTTAAAAATGCTGCGTCACCTTCCTTATGGATAGAATAGGCTTCTTGGGCAGTCACCTTGCTGCGCGACCCCTCCCAACCTTGCGGAAACCCATCGGCATCGGGATTCTGAAAGTCTTCCAATACCACACCAGAGGAATGGCCATCATCTGCATACACCATCGAGACCCACGGCATTCCAACAAGCACCATGACCGCCAACATTAGCCCAATCCGTTTCCCAATGACACACATAGACCATTGACTCTTCACGCCGATTCCTCTCTTGAAAAAGTCCGCACCAATGAAATCTCTTGAGGCTCAGCCGAAGCTTCTTCCTTCAACACGACCTGCCGGTCCTTCGTCGCGAGCCAAAACATGACAAACACGGAAGCCCAAAAGAGCAACATATTAATGGTTACCATTTTCGCGGCAAAGGTGATTTCCGGGGTAAACGCCCAAGGAGAAAGATCCGCCATCAAATCCTTCACATGCCACCCCAACCGTCCTGCGGATCGAATATACCCCATCAATCCCATCACCCAAGTAAACATGGCAGCCACCGCAAATAAGGAAACCATGCCACGAACGGAAATCTTGCCCCATTGAACGGGACCACGAAGCTGAGAGCCGCGAAGCATCAGTTGATTCAGCACAAACCCGCCGATTAACACCGTGGCCGTCGTCGCTCCTTGCGGAACGGAGAGTCCAACCCGAACATGGGCCGGTATAAAAAACCCATAAATTGCCACCCACGCAATATTTACAATTCCAATGACGAATAAGGCTCCCAACGCAATATTCCCTGCCGTCGCCCAAGGCACTGCAATGATTCGATTGGCCCTTCGATAGAGGAGATAACTCAACCCGGTCAAACAGATCATGACATTGATCGCGCCATTCTTCGCAGACATGACCCCAAATTGGCCAATCACCGGATGTTGAGCCGCACCCATGGCTCTCATTTCACTCGGGGACATCGCAATGGTATGAGGAGTAAACCACACAAGGAACGACAGCATCAGCCCACCCACGATTAACTTGAAAAAAGGGTCAAACCGGTCCCCGCCTCTCACTCGCCCCAACGATTGCCAAATATAATAATTGATTCCAAGAAACAGCGCACCAATGGTGATAGCCTGGACCACAAAAAGCCAAGTGAGCAACCCGCCCATCATCGTTACACCCATCTCCTGCCGAAACTCGAACACCGCCCGCATGAGCCAATATCCGGCAAAAGGCATGGGGAGCAACGCACAGACCATCACGACAATGAACACATAGCCCACCCAATCATAATACGCACGCTCACTTTCCACGCGAGTCCGTAAAAATCGATAAGCAGCATAGGCCACCACGACCGCGCCTCCAGACATAATATCCGCGAGAAAACGATGCGCATTCAACGGATTCCACAACGGAGAATGTAAGAGATGCCAAATATTCCCTAGGAACCGGCCACTATCATCAACTCCAGCAGGGGCCATCATGAATGATGCCCACGCATTCGCCATGAGCAGTAAGAGGAGTCCCATCGCGTTGGCCAAGACGCCAATGGACATATGAAACCATTTCCGCCCTCCCTGCGCCATCCTGTCCCAACTGTAGTAATACAACACGAGCAGGAACGATTCGCCCAGAAACACTGCTGCGTATGCCGGCATCAGACTCTTAAACGTCGTGCCCATATAATTCATGAATCCGGAATACATCGTGATAAACCCGATGAGCATCAGACTGCCTAAGAGGGCCGTGACGGACATTGACAACACGCCAACGCGTAAGATATCTCGTGCCAAATCATCATAGCGTCTGACCGCTTCAGGGTCACGACGA
>Ga0114931_10003593_pt1 | contig 19576 bp, 16 predicted proteins | sample 2SBtaG_FD_89579 | JGI IMG/M metagenome (GOLD analysis project Ga0114931, IMG submission 89579) | Deep subsurface microbial communities from Kolumbo volcano to uncover new lineages of life (NeLLi) - 2SBTROV14_V59a metaG | ecosystem: Environmental > Aquatic > Marine > Volcanic | place: Kolumbo...
CTTAGATGCAAAATCTGCACCTATCGTTTTCAAGTAGTCTCCAGAGAAACCTCTCCCCATGTATCTTTCACGTATGGACGTCTTTCCGACTGCTCCATCTCCAGTCAATAGTATCTTAAACATATAACTTGGAATAACATCACTTCCGGTCTTTGAATAATCTCGAGCTTCGGTTAATAAAAACCTCTCGCAACGCGGGTGAATTGTGGAGGGAAAGAATTTCAATATGTCCTCATCATATACTATAAAAAAATACTATCTAATTGTTTTATTGAGATTCTTGATGAATGAATTGATCTACATGTCAATACTCTGCTTATTTCTCTCATAACTATCCTTCTGAAAAGTTACGTCTTGTCTTCCATTCATCTCTTTAAAGAAGACCGTATAGTTGTTTTTCTCAAAGAAACGACCATTGACTCCAAAGAAGGGTTTCATAGTTTTTCTAAACATCCTAGAGAGTGCTTCATTGATCTCACCACTGGAGACCGTAAACTCGTTGAAGAATTCTTTATCAATGTATTGAACAAATTGAGCTTTGCTGAATTTTTCTCCATCTTTAATTTTCAAGAGCTCGAGCAGAAGTGTTGATCCTATCTGACCAGCTCTTGAGTCGAGGTAATAGATGATTCTTCTCATTTTCTTGAATTTGTTCTCGGTATTTACTATTCTATCCACAGTCATGAACTTCCCTTTAGAGTAGAATACTGCAATAGCACCAATGACTGGTCCGTCTAAAGTACCTTGCTCTATAACCTCCGACAGCATGAGTCGCCGACCAGATTGGTGTGTAAACAATTGCTTTGATTCTTGCGCTTTTTCTATTGTCGCACGAAGTTCGTGTTTGATCCTGAAAAGCAACTGATCGAGCATAGAATTCTCACCTTGTACGATTATCGCAATATTTTTGCCATATCGTACTTGCGAATCAGCATGGCTTTATGCACTTATAAATCTAGCTTTGAAAAGTAGCTGATTTTATAGATATTATCTTGAAATAGCTCACAGCGTTCCGAAATTGCGTCGTACACTGTATACGATATTCGCACTATTCAGATATTCATCCAATTTTACCAACAAATATAAAGGTGCAAATCATTTTTCATATGTGGAAGAGATTACACTGGGTCATACAAATTCTTCAGTTTTCGCTTCTTTGCAAAGCAATCTTTCACTGGGGAACACCATGAGTATTTTATTTCTTGGACTCAGTATATGGATGTATTTCTCCCTTATACTTGATGACCTATTCCTACTCCTCACATTTTTGACAATTGGTGTGACTTCTTTTTACCTTGATTTCCGACGGATGAGAATTGTTAGAAATAAAGTTATTTCTCAAAAATTCTGGTACAGAACAACTCGTTATCTTGCAATTTTCATAGGTAGTGGATACCTCGCAGGGTTATTCGATATTTATTTAGTAAAATTTTTCTCTGCTCAGATTCCTTCTTATTCTATTCTGCCCAGTTCTACCCAATATCTAATTTCTCCAATGATATCTGAATCCCTTACTCTCACAATAATCTTTGTCGGAATTATTATGGGATTGTCATTCTATCGTGTGCTTGTGGAGAATAATTCTATTGGACTCCATACTCAACTCTTTTCTGGTGAGCACGAGATTGGTTTTCTCATTCAATTCTTCTTAATGAGCTCTTTTATCGCCCCCATCCTCTTGACAATTGCTTATGGAAATCCTGAGGATCCTAAGTTTAGTTCTACGTTTATAGCTGCATCGCGAGGATTGATTAATTACATCTTATTCTTTACCACAATTCTCATGATTGTCGTTATGGGTGTCGTCTATCTCGCTCGTTTCCTGATCAAGCACTCGAGATACACATTGCCCCCTTCAAGTACTGGAAGCAGATTAGTAGGAATCTCTGCTGTTGTTGTGATATTAGTTTATGGTCTTATCCAACTATTCCGATTGTATAATTTCCAGTCTTTTGTTGTGTTTATAAGTTCCGTTCTATTGGAGGGTTTAGTTGTTATACTATTCCATTCTGGGCTTAACGGTGAACTTTGCTCTAAATGTCAGCTCCTCAAGATCAAAGTAGGTGAGTCGTTAGTTTGTAATTCATGTGATTTAGAGAAGGGTAGTATCTCACTTCCCAATCTATTGAGTAACAAAGTGAAGACTCCTCTATGTCCAAATTGTAAGACTCCTTGGAATAGTCTCTCTCGTCAGTGTAGCAGTTGTAACTACCTCATCCTACTTTCTTGTCCATTTTGCTCTCAAACAATTAATCCACTTTGGCAGATCTGTATCAATTGCGAGAATAATCTTGTGCCAATTCCAAATCTAGCTCTAGAAACCGGTAGTTCAAGTGGGTTCGCAAGATCTACCATAGTTTCTTTTCTCTTTGGGTCAATAATTCTCCTCAATTTTATTTTTGAGCTTACAGCTGTAATTAATATCTATGGACTCAATGTAGACGATAGAAAAAATTTCTCTTGGTATCTCTATGGAAGTATGATTCGAATGATAGTTTTCGGTATTGCACTTCTTGCACTCGCTGGTCTTATTTTGAGATTTAATTCTGGATATTTCATGCCTGTTCTCCTTCTTGTAAGTAAACTTGCATTTTGGATGATGACCACAATGATGCTCTATGCAGTATTATATTTGCCTCTTAGGATTTACTTTGTTACGTATTCCTTCTTTCCACTTATTCTTTTTGTTTTACTCTTTATCCTATCCTTATTACTTTGGGGCTATTTATGGATCTGGCAATGGAAGAATCTAATGGAATTCAGACCGACACTTGGGTATGATCCATTCTTTGACAATATATCTATGGAGATGGACACATGAAAGAAAAGATTAGAATACATTCACAAAGTTTTGTACCGAAATACAATCAATCAGTCTCAAGTTATTCTGCTGCGATTCTGTTTTCAATTGGGTTCTTCATTTCACTTTACTCTTTCTTCTTCACCTCAAAGAAGGTCTTCATAAACAATCTTCTGCTAATTTACATCGATTTTGGATTTACTGCATTCAGTTCTGTGTACTCAATACTTGTTCAAATGCTTACTTCACTGTTATCGGCAGATTTTGCTGGGATGATCTATGGATTTACCTTCGGATGGATAGTATCTGGATTCATAGCTGGATTTGTCTTTGGAAAGAAAGCAAGAGGTGGTAGTATTGAAATGGTAAAAATTATATTCAGCATGGTAACGGTTTTTACACTAATTATACTTACCTTTGGCGAAGTTTCGTACACAACTCTTTATTCTGAGGATACGATTATATTCCCCGGAGTTTTGGGCACTATGGTCTTCCTCGCACTAATGGCCATACCTCTTGCAATTCTTTCCCTCATTGGGATTCAAATAGGAGTGATGATCAAGAATGTCTGATATTAAATCCACTTTTTCGCATATAAAGGACTGGGATAGGTTGCAGAAGCTCTTCGCAATAATAGCAGTGGTCATCCTCTTGGCACTTCTCTTGATATCACTTGGAAATTCTCAGACCTCCCCTCTTTCAAGTTCTGGAGGAATCAGCCACGAGAGTGATCCTGATAGTTACTACAACCCAGCAGGAAATGACAACCCTTCCAATTTACCTTGGAATCCGGATATTGGAAATGTGGATCCCTCACATCTTCCTCCTCTAAATCCGGGGAATTTCCCCAGTGGTGGTTTTCCATCAGGAGGTCTACCAACTGGGAATAATCCAACATTCAATCCTCCGAATATCCCGACAGTTTCTCCACCTAATGGGAATTTTCCTAACATTCCGAGTAATACAATAAGTCCCCCTGATGTTAAGCCTCCTGAATTCAATCCAGGAGATGGGTTCGGAGGAATTGATGATGGTTCTCCTCAAATCAATGTTACTCCTCCCTCCTTCAACATTAATCAGGATCGCCCCAAGTTCAGACATTTCCCTTCAGTCAATTTGAGTAAATTGGGTGATTTGTCAATTGGTGGAATCTCATTCAAAGTCTTAATTCCATTTTCAACCCTATTACTTGTCTTTGTAGTCATGCTTCCTCTTGTTATTACTACCACAATACCCCATATCTTGGCAATTGGGAAGGAGAAATCAGAAATAGAGGACTACAATTTTATGCAGGACATGGAAAAGAGGAAAAAAGAAGTCCAAGCTAAACTTAGAAGGGAACGACGGAAAAGATTAAACTCATTCCACGATTATGTCAAGGAGATTCTCCTCAATTTGCCTTCCATGAAAGAAACAATGAAAATTGATGAGATAGTTGTACAAATCTATCACGATCTTGACTTAGCATTTTCCCAATTCTCGAATCTCAAAAGAGAGCCTGGGATCACTCCTCTTGAGCACTCCCATTCTATATTCACAGATGCAGAAATACATACTGACCATCTCGAGGAGATTGTGAATCTCTTCTATAGAACTCGATTTGGACACAAGATGATTACCGAGTCAGACGTGGAAACACTCACTTTTCTTCTGAAGAATCTTGTTAGAGGTGATGCCTTGAGTGAGTAAGGACAAAGGACGTTCTTACAAAGGACTTGCGCTAATTACACTGATCTCCTCGGGATTGTTTTTCCTATCGGGAAATATCTATGCTCCCGCATACTCAATCTACAATACAACTTCATATGGTGCTTCACAATTTTATGATGCAGTTCTCGACACAGATTCTTTCGACACTTCAAGATTGACTGTCTCTCCAATTTCTCTGGAAGGATTTACTAGTGATGCCTTTGGAAAAATGGTTATCATCATCGGTTCTGAAAGGCAGTATCTTGATGGGGAATTAGATATCTACACGGAATTTGTGAAGGCGGGAGGCACAATATTTCTGTTTGAGGATTTCGGACCAGCTCGGAGTATCGCTAATAGGTTTGGAATAGAGTTCTTTAATGGTGTACTGAAGGAGACCAATCCTGATTACTACACTAATTCTCCAGACAAACCTCTCATATTTGATTCATTTGTCAGTGATCTTCTTGGATTTCAATTAGCACCTCTCCAACTCAATCGTGCAGCAGCAATCGTAGACACTGCTGGCTTTATTACTGGGGAATCTATTCCTTTCCTCATCACCTCTTCAGAATCAATGTTTCTAGATGTGAATGATAACAACATTGTAGAATCTTCTGATTTTTATGGTCAATTACCTTTAGGGATTTTCAAAAGTTATGGAGATGGATATTTTATAATAATCAGTGACGCATCATTACCTCTCAATCAGAATTGGAACTCAAAATTCACATATCAAGGTGAGCAGTATGACACTGGTAATGCCTTTTATATCATCTTACTCTTACTGATATTTGCAGAGCAGTACTCCATTAACACCTTAATTTTTGATGAAAGTCACTATCAGATTGATCTCCTCTCATCTAATGGTATTCTCAGTTTTATTCTTGGCTCTTATCTAACTCTTATCTACTCCTCGTACCTTACTCCCATTATTGGAGTAATAGTCCTTCTCATTCTCCTGTCCAATCGGAGAAGATTCAAGATCCGCGAGAAGCTGAAAACTGTGCATGGAAGATCAAACAAAGAGAAAATACGTGAAGCTATTGTATCCCGCCCGACAAATGCAGAGAGGGTCCTTAGCGAACAGTATATTCTCTACAAGGTGATGGGTCGGGGAATAATTCATATAGCGATTCAAGATCTTCTTGCAAAGATAAAGATGATGGAAAATAGTAAGGTATTCCTTACAAGCTTTGGGGAGAAATATCCTGATATTACTAATATCCAAAATTTTGAAACCCTTCGAAGAATTTACCAAGAATTACACCAGTATTTAGAAGAATCATTTTCGAGATGGTTGTAAATTCTTTTTTACCTTTTTCTAAATCTAATCATTTGATTTCTGATCGCTCGTTGGTTTAATATATATGTAAGAAAAATTATGGTTGTAAATGAATCCACAACAGATCAAGGAAATCACAGATTCTATTATTAAAGAGACTGGAAAGAGACTTGTCGGATATGATACTTACATAAAAAAGATTCTAGTATGCCTCTGGGCCAACGGCCATGTCCTTCTAGAAGGAAATCCTGGGCTAGCCAAGACATTAGCTGCCTCAACTCTAGCTGAAATTCTTGGGATCGGCTTTGGTAGAGTTCAGTTTACCCCGGATCTTATGCCTTCAGATATCACTGGAGTAAATGTATACAACCAGAAGTCCTTAGAATTTGAGTTCCTCGAAGGACCAGTATTTACCAATATGCTTCTGTGTGATGAGATCAACCGAAGCCCCCCAAAGACACAAGCAGCACTCCTTGAAGCAATGCAGGAAAGACAGGTTTCTGTAGAAGGTTCAGCAAGAAAACTCCCCGACCCATTCTTGGTTATTGCAACGCAGAACCCACTTGAGAATGCAGGAGTATATCCACTTCCTGAAGCTCAACAGGATAGATTCCTTGTCAAGCTCCTCATTGACCTTCCCACAAGAGACAATGAGAGAGAAATGCTGTATATCAAGCACAAGAATCTCAACCCAGCTGTCGATACATTACTCTCTGCTGATATCATTTCCGACATACAAAAATCGATATTGAAGGTGGAATTCTCGGAGCAGGTTGTTGAATATATCCTCAATATTGTTACCGGAACCCGTAACAATTCAAGTATAGAAATGGGTGCATCTCCTCGTGCGAGTATAGCCCTGATGCAACTTGGAAAAGCAGTCGCCGCAGTGAATAGAAGAGACTTCATAACTCCTGATGATATCAAGTATGTAGCATTTGATGTGCTCAACCACCGGATAATCCTCAGTCATGAGGCAGAATTAGACAGAGTTGATCCAAGGGATATCATCTCAACTTTGGTCGAAAAATCCAAAGTAGAAATATGAGGTGGTAAATTGGAGGTTACTTTAACTACGAGAGGGCAAATGTTCCTTGGGTTATCTACTGTTCTCATAGTAGCATCTCTCTCCTTCCCCACTATTTTCTTTGTCCTGCTTCCATTGGTTCTACTCAGCTACATTGTTTCTTATTTCGTTCTCAGAAAGCAGGTGAAGAACCCAGATCTTAATATTGATATAAGTGTGAGGAATTCAATACTGTACAGGGGTGAGGTTGAGGTTGTTCATATAGTTCTCAAGAACAATTCACCGATCACCACTCCTTTTATTCGAATCGAGGTGGTACTTCCTCCCTCTATGTACTACGTTGAGAGTCAGCAGAACTATTTCCTTGCATTGAGACCAAACACGACTAAATACTTTAATGTAGCCTTCCTTCCCTCGGCCCGAGGGAGCTTTACTATCGGACCTGTAAAAGTCTCTCTAACTGATGGTCTGAAAATATTTAGTTTCCCTCTTCACCAAACAGATGAATTTGGAGTGAAAGTCTTTCCTTCAAGGCTAGGGTCGTCTGTCAATCATGCACAGACATTACAGACCTTCTCTAAGCTCATAGGAATCTTCTCGACAAAGAGTAAAGGTATCGGAACTGATTTTCATGGTCTTAGAGATTATATTCGCGGTGACTCATCAAAGATAGTCTACTGGCCTGCTACAGCTCGTGCAGGTAAGCTTATCTCTAAGGAATTCGAAGAAGAGAAGAGATTGGAGACGTATGTTGTCGTTCAAGGTGGTTCTACTATGAGGGGAAGGAAGTTCGATTTCATTCTCGGTGCAAGCATGGACATCTATCAAGGAATTATTGAGCAGAACCAGCCATGTGGATATATCTTCTTCGACAATGATGTCAGAGTTCATTTCAACCCTGCATTGGGCTCCAGAGAGAAGATGAAGATATGGGCTACAATTTTCCCTCTGCTTCCTCGCGATAAGTATGGCAGCTACCGGGCGCTCAGATCCCACGTGATAAAAAAGAGGATAACTAACTCTCTCTTCATCATCGTGGGGGATATAGAAGTCTCTGATCAAGAGATTTTATCGTGTATACGGACGATGATTCTCAATAAGAACAAAGTCATTTTCCTTGATGTAATGGGATATGGATTCTCCTACAAGAGTAATATTATAGATACTGGGGAGGACTTTGAAGATTCAGTTTACGGGATATTTCTCCGTGAAATTGTCGATAAATCAATCGAGCACGGGGAGTACATCTCTGCTGTTAATTTCAAGAAGAACCTTAATCGATTGGGAGGTATTTATGGCTACTTCTCGGGGCCTGAAGAGAATATTGTCACTGTTCTCAACCGTTCGATGTTCTCACACTTTGGAAGGATTTGGAGGATGCGATCATGAGTGACCGATTTACAAGTGAGATTATTACAGGAGAAGAAAATCTCTATTATGAGCTAGGTTATCGATACTACAGTTATGTCCAAACAGGAGGACTCAAATTTGGTGGGCATCACCTCAGTCTATTTGGGTTACTTCTCCTTGGATACTTTGGTTATGGGCTAAACTACCTCCTCCCTATCTTTCTTCTAATGATTATGGTACTTGGATTGGTAGTTCTCAACATTACATTATCTGAGAGGACTTACTACACTTTCTTTTTAGGAATTGTAGGCTCTATTATTGTAGCGGAATCGAGTAATGAGAATTTTATACATCCTACTCAGAACCCAACAAGTGATCCTTTGAGGGTTATTTTCTATTTTCTACTTATCTTGAATCTCCTTCTAATGGTCATGTATGACACATTCACCCTTCAAAGTGTCAATTCCAAAAGGGTTCTAACTCCCGCTAGTAACTTGACTCGAACAAGTTTCCAGAAATTTAAGCAAAGATTGAGTGGGACATCTTACTCTATTGATAAATCAACTGGTGACAGCTTTTTGCTCAATCGGAGATATTTCTATCTCCAGATCCAAATTATGCTATTTTTCATCATTGGACTCTTTGTAATTAATATTGTACTGTGGGAGGTCTTTCAGTGGTTCTTCTCTCAGACAAATCTCAGAGAGACCTACTACATTGGTTCACTAACTTTAATAGAATTTATCATAGTATTAGTTATTCTCCGGTTACTTTCAGATCGGAATTCAAAATTTGAATAATTTTGATTTGAATATTAATACAATTCAGATAGCAAGGCTCTTATTAGGTGATGACAATGGTGGGTAATGGCAGAGAATCCTTCACCGTTGTTTGATGTAGAGGTAATTAAATCAGACATGAGGAAGGTTGCAATTGTAAGTGATATCCACTCTAATCTCCCGGCATTTCAAGCGGTTCTCAAAGACCTACAGTTCCGAGAATACGATGGTATTATCTCTCTTGGTGATATTGTGGGGTACTACACTAAGCCATTAGAGGTCTTGGCCCTCGTCCAAGATCTTGTAGATTACAATGTAATGGGAAATCATGACTGGGCTGCAGTCGACTTAAGCAATCCTTTGTATCAAATTTCAAGACCTCAGGCACAAGAAGCATTGAAATTCACCCATGAACTTCTTACCGAAGAGCATAAAAAATGGATACTTTCCCTTCCACTGAAAGCAATTTTAGATACACCATATGGGACAGTGACTCTCGTACATGGGCATCCAAAGACCCTATTTGATTATATATATGGTCCAACGACTGAAATGTTTACCAAGTCCATAGAGGATGCACTTGACGATGTGAATACCGATTGGTTGTTTGTTGGACACTCACACATTCAGGGAATCCATAAATCTGAATCTGGGAAGATATTCGTCAATCCTGGTTCTGTAGGACAACCTCGAGATAGTGATCAGAGGGCTGCGTATGCCATAGTTGATCTGGAGACTAAAAATGTAGATTTACACCGGATTTCATATGATGTAGAGGATGTCATCATCGATGTAGTTCAATGTTGCCTTCCCGAAAGTCTAGGTACACGACTCAGATTTGGGATTTAAGCCATTCACGTAAGACTTGCATGAACACATCTGTTTTTTCAAGGGGTACCAGATGCCCAGATCCTTCTATTATTTGGAATTGTGAATCATTCGCAAGAGTATGTAATCGCTCAGACATTTCAATTGGAGTAAGTACATCCTCCTTTCCAACAATAACTAGAACTTTTCCATTATAGTTCTTCAGAACACTACTAGTATCTGTTCTCCCGCTCATAGCAATCAATGCCTGCCTTACTGCTTCTGGATTTTGGGAGTCCATGATTGATCGAAGAATAACTTTATGCTTGTAGTGCTTAGATACCAATTTCATTGCTAATCCTTCGAAGTAATCTCGTATCGCTTTTGATCTCAAAGCTAGGCTTCCTACAGTTGGTGTGTTAGGAAATGTGACCATTGCAGTCTTAATCATTTTTGCTGTATTGAGTCTTCCCCTTTTTCCTTCCTCAGAGTCTGCTTCAGCTCTGGTATCAATCAGAATTAACCCAAGAGTTGGGTAGTTCGCGATGTAATTGAGGGCGATATATCCTCCCATAGAACAGCCTCCAATTACAATGTCTGTCAATTTCAAATGATTCACTAAATCATTGATTGAATTGGCGTACCACTCTAAATTCTCTGGAGCTTTCGCAAATGTTGCACTCTCTCCAAAGCCGGGGAGGTCAGGAATAACTAAATTCACTGAACCCCATTTGTCTTCAAAATTTATGTCAATAATCTTTTCTGCCATTGGATACATTTCTGAGTTTAGTGGAAAAGCGTGAATAAGAACAATGCCCAGTGTCTTTTTCTCCTTATCCCAATTCTTTTCGTAAACAGTCGCGGATAGGGGTCTCCCCATTCTAGTCGTTATTGACACTTCCATAAATTCTACACTCATATTTTATGAATAAAACTTTCTTAGGAAGAGAGTGAGAAAGTAAGAGATTTATCTCCATTCCGTGCATTTATTATGTGAATAATGTCATCCTAGAGCTTGAAGATTATGCCATACGTAGAGTTACTACGATGGACGAATCCATTAAAATCAGTCATCTCATGATAGATATCTGGGAGATGAGTGAATTAGAGGCAGTTCCTACCTTTGAGGTGAAGGCTGTATCTGATTTTGGTACTGTACTCATGGCATACACCTATGATAAACCAGAGGAACCAATTGGCTATATCTACGCATATCCCAATTTTGATGAAGTTCACTACATGCATTATAGTCATATGATGGGTATAAGGAAGGATTGGCAGTCAAAAAGTGTAGGATTCAATTTGAAATTGGCGCACCGAAAATTGGCTCTGAATTCACTCCCAAGGATATACTCCATTCAATGGACTGTTGATCCCCTCTTGCCAAATAATGCATCATTGAACTTTAGGAAATTAGGATGTGTGTGCTCCACGTACAAGGTGAACTATTATGGAATGCCACGTGACATTGGAATTTATATGGGAGTACCCACAGACCGTTTCCTTGTAGAGTGGATACTTGAATCTGAGGATGTGCAAAAGAAGCTTGAAGGAAGAGATCGAGTGACTATAGAAATTTTGGATTCTATCCCCCAAATCAATACAATAGAGGATTTCAAGTTCAGTCCTAATAACGCTGATGTAGACGATCAATTTCTTGTTGAAGTCCCATCTGATTTTCAACACATCCGTCAAACTTCGGTTGAATTAGCAATAGACTGGAGGATACAATTCAGAGCTATTTGTCTGAATTATTTCAAAGAGGGGTGGGAGGTTTGTGATTACTTTTCATTCCGTACTGATATTGGTAGAAGAAATTTTTACAAATTTCGCAAAAAACATTAGCCTCTGTAGAAGGTACAAATAACCGTCTCCACTATATTCAACCTAGTGCCAATACAAGTAGAGCAATTTGAGGTCAAGATTCCCTTAGTTCACCCATTTAGAACTAGTTTTGGAGTACAGGAAAAGAAGAGTGCGATTATAGTCAAGATGAAAGATGAAGAGGGAAATGTTGGCTGGGGTGAAAGTTCTCTTGAAGAGACCCCTGGATATTGTTATGAGACATCTAGCACTGCATGGATGATCCAAACTGAATTTCTTATACCTGCTTTCAAGAAAATCTCAGAATCTTCTATGCCATCAATTGAGGATCTTCAAAGTGCATTTGCTCCAATCAGAGGTCACGAATTTGCCAAGACTGGTCTTGAATCAGCATATTGGAGCTTATTAGCGTCCCAGAGGGGAAAATCCCTTGGGGAAATGTACGGTTCCACCAAGGACAAGATCCCAACCGGAGTATCTATTGGAATCCAGAATAAAATAGAAGAACTGCTGAATCGAATCTCATTTTTCCTTAATCAAGGATACAAGAGGATTAAGATCAAAATTGAACCCGGGTGGGACTATGAAGTTCTCAAGGCTATTCGCGCAGAATTCGGAGATATCAAACTGATGGTTGACGCCAATTCGGCATATACCCTCTCTAAGAAAGACGTGGATACCCTAAAAAAGCTTGATCGCTTCGATCTTATGATGATTGAACAACCTCTGGACTATCAAGATATACTCATGCACGGAAAATTACAACAGCAAATCTCGACTCCTGTCTGTCTTGATGAGTCAATCCATACCTACAACAGTGCAGTGATGGCAATTGAAGGAGATTACTGCCGCATTATCAACATTAAACCGGGGAGGGTAGGTGGATACTACGAGGCAAAACGAATAGCTGAGACCCTTGGGAAGGATAAAGTATGGCTTGGAGGTATGCTTGAAACTGGTATAGGGAGGATTCACAATCTTTTTGTCCAAGCAAAAGATGAATTCACAATCCCTGGTGATACTTCAGGATCGGACAGGTATTTTGCGAAGGACATTATTTCTCCTCATGTTACTGTAGATGATGATGGATACATCAAAGTTCCAAAAGAAGTAGGCATGGGATTCGAGATTAGGGAAGATCTCCTTAAGAGCTATACAGTAAGACACCAAATATTCTGAATATCTGAGTTAGTCGTAATGTTAATAGTTTATCGGGTTTTTGATTATCTATGGGAGATATTGTTCGTACCCTGATGAATCGTATTATCGACTATGCAGGTCTCTTTCCTCCTGCTAATCTTGATCTGCCAACATCTCTACAACAATATACAAAGTATATGATGGGGGATGACAATTGGGCACTTTCCCATTTCGTCATCCCACAAAAACTGCTTGAGAACTTTCCTTTTGAGCTTCTCTCTCCAGAGTACAATTACAACTTTTCGCTTATCCCAGATCTTTTTACAACATCAGGATCAAGGGAAGTGGTTGCAGAAAGTTTTCTCAAGAAATTGAGAGTATTGGTGAAAGCTATTGAAAAGTTCGAAGAAGTAAAAAATGTGAATATAGCTTGGCTGGAAATCAAGCTGAATCATCACTTGTTTAGTTTTGGAGAGGAATTATTAGTATTCATAGTTAAAACACTCTCAGATGTCTCCAAGAACTTCAATCTTGACAGAATATTTTTTGAGATCCCATTCCAGAATTCTAATGATCGAATGTTCTCATCCTTAGTAGCAGTTCTCTCACTCGATTGTGATTATCCCTCTGGAATAAAATTCAGAACCGGTGGAATAACTCCTGAACTTTTTCCCTCCCTCCCAAGTTTAAGTCATGCAATAAAACTCTGTGTCAAGCATGGTATCGCTATGAAGGCGACTGCGGGACTTCACTCCCACATTAGATATTTTGATGAAGATCTGGAAGTCTGGAGGTATGGATACCTAAATATCTTTCTAGCGATGATGGTGGCAGCAAAATTTCAATTGTCCATTCAATTAATACTTGAGCTACTTTCCGAGACAGATATCTCAAAAATCGATTTTGATGGAGTAATCAGATGGAGAGAATTTTCTCTGACCCAAAGCGATATTGAGAATCTACGGAGCTCCGTTGCTATAAGCTATGGTTCTTGCAATTATATCGAACCTCTTGAACATCTTCGAGAACTTGGTCTCCTAACCTAGAAATTTAATTACTCGTCAGAAAAAGTAATTCATGGATACTACAGACCCCCGTCTTCAATCATTTGTATATGTGGGTGAGGATCATCAATTCCCCATCCAAAATCTTCCTTACGGAGTATTCTATCGGAAAAACACAGATGAATTTCCAAGAATTGGTGTTGCAATTGGTGATTTTGTACTCGATCTAGCACTTCTTGAGGAAAATGGTCTCTTTGAAGGTACTAGTGTTCATGGGAGTAATGTCTTCCATTCTTCCTCTCTCAATGAGTTCATGGGGCTTGGAAAAGATGCGTGGAAATCAACTCGGGAACGAATTTCTGAACTTCTACAAGATAAACCGGGGCCACTACGTGACAATCCTAAACTTTCTAAACTGGCTTTAATTCCTTCTGAAGAGGTTGAATTAATTTTACCTGTTGAGATAGGTGATTACACAGACTTCTATGCTTCTCGATACCATGCATTTAATGTCGGTACAATGTTCAGAGGTGCAGAAAATGCACTGATGCCAAACTGGCTACATCTTCCAGTTGGCTATCATGGAAGAGCGAGTTCCATAGTGGTCTCGGGTGTAGATATCCACCGTCCAAAAGGTCAAATTCTTCCTGCAAGTCAGACTTCTCCCATCCTTGACCAAAGTCAGAAACTCGATTACGAGTTTGAGATGGGTTTTTTTGTTGGTCCTGGGAATAAGCTAGGCGAGCCAATTCCAGTGAATAGTGCATCTGAGCATATTTTTGGATTGGTGATTGTCAATGATTGGAGTGCAAGGGACATTCAGGGATGGGAATACCGCCCACTTGGTCCATTTTTAGCGAAGAATTTTGCCACTTCCATCTCACCTTGGGTCGTCCCTCTGGAAGCTCTTGAACCATTTTCTGTTGAAATGGATGAGCAGGATCCTGTACCTCTTGAATACCTTCGAGAGAACACTCATCAGACATTTAATATTGTTCTTGAGACATACATTCAGACAAAGGACATGGATTACCCGGATCTTGTGATGACCTCGAACTTCTCGAATCTCTATTGGTCTATGGAACAGATGATAGCACATCACTCTGTGACCGGCTGTAATATGAGAACTGGAGATCTCTTGGCAAGTGGGACTATCAGTGGTGAGTCAAAGGAATCACGAGCCTGTCTTCTGGAAGCAACATGGAATGGAAAAGAACCCCTTGAACTCTCAAATGGCGAAACTCGGAAATTCCTTGAGGATGGTGATACTGTAATCATGAAAGCTTACTGTCAGGGTGAGGGATACCGTATTGGCTTCGGAGAAGTCCGTTCAACCATAATGCCTGCTCACTCGTAGTATAACTCATACAGATACTGAATGAAATTGCTTGGAAACCAGTAGAACATGGGTTCTAAGTCGAATATTTTCAATCTATTTCTGAAAGAATAATTGATTTCCCGTCTGTCTACCCTCAATTTTCTCAATGCCTCGTTATTGTCTAGTGCTGGGACTTTAGCGCCGATATAATGAAACTCATTTTCCGCAGCAAACCTCATTCCAGGAGATGTATCATCCTCATCAAAGGTGTCGAAATACTCAAAATTCACTTCTTCTACCCAAGCATTGAAAGAATCGAGATCATCAATTTTTATGAGTATCTTTTCTGTCCCATAGTAGTAAACTTCTTTGATATCTGCTTTCTCGAAGAAATTTTCCAATTCTTTGATTCTACTAAATTTCCAGAAGAGACTTCTCTTCTGGTGGCGAGCTAGGATACTATTAAGGTCAACTACTATAGCTTTTACCTTAGAAGTTACCTTCTTGAGAGCTCCACTTTCTACAAGCTGATCTAGTACTTCGTCATAATGAGATTCATACTCTGATATCTCAGCTTCCTGAATAATTCCATTCCACGTATCCCTTCCTTCTGCATAGGTGAAACCTTGGCGATTTACTTTGCTATGAAATCTTGCCCCATAGAGTGCATGTGCACTTAGCTCATCCATCGGAACGATCTTCACAAGAATTCCAATCTCCCATCCGTCCCTGTATTGAAGGAATAGTTCTGCAATATTTTCTTCTACTGGTTTTCTTTCTGTCTCTCTTATGAGATAGAGCATCTCTATGTCGGCCTTAAAATTCCAGGTAATTTTGTCATCAAGGAGTTGAAGATTTTTTGCTATAACTTCTTCCAGCATGTCGAAGCAATTTGACATTGTAGAAACCACTAATTTTCTCATATCATTATCTACTTCTATGTAATCTCGCAGATTCTTTGTTGTGTCTGGGTTACTCCATCGTAGAAATGCAGATGAGGTGATGTAAAGGTCAAATTTAGAATTTCCGATAAGTTTAGGATTCTTCAGATCATCTGCTTCCATTACAATCCACACATTTGCCCTTACTACTTCGTGTGCACTTACTATAGAATCTCCGCCTAAGGCTACAGGTATGATCTTATTATCAAGAGAATCTCCCTCCTTTTGAGCCAAATAGAAAATTCGTTCTATCACCTCATTTGATACTTCAAGTTCCTGTAATGCAATCTGCTTAAGTTGAACTTCATCAAAAAAGACTTTGAAAGGTTGTGAAGAAATCACTAAATTCATATCAATAATCTCTTGTGAGGTTCTCCTCTCATTTTTAAGCGCGACAAGTCCTGAGTTCGTCACCTCAAATTGGTTAATCACTTTCCTTTGTATTATTCGCATGGTTTCAGCATTCTTCCAAGCATCACCAATGTCCTTTTCCAATCTATTGATATTTACTTCTAATTGTTCCCTATCAAATTCCACCCTCTTAATAAGACCTGTTTCCAAGAGAGTGGTTATAACGTCCTCCACAAGACCAATAGTGAATCCAGTAATCGCATGAATTTCCAGTCTGGTAAACTTCTTAAGGACTTTTCCAATCGAAAGAACACCCCACTCAAAAGGTTCTAGGGATCTGGTAACAGATGCCTCAACAGCTGTCATTCTAATGATTCCCAGAGAGGTCTCATTCTTGAAAAGTAGACTGGGTTTGATTCCTTTATTCCTAGAGGAATATTCCCTTATCGAATTAGAGAACATCAGTTCTTCTTCCTCCTTGAACTTTTCTTTTTGTATCTCCCTCCACTATTCGGACTCTCTACTCGGTGCACCAAATTATGCTTTTTACAATAGTGTGCAAGCTCTCTAAGCACTATAGGCTGACTATATTTTTGTTTGAGATTTAGGAAGAATTCGTGATGGCCGACAATTATGAGATTCTGTTTTGCCCTTGAAAGAGACACATTTATTCTCTGAAGATTCTTAAGGAAACCAATTCTTCCATTCTTATTTGCACGAGTGAGACTGAGGAGAACTATATCTTGCTCCTGCCCTTGGAACCGATCAACTATGCTCACTCTTATCTTTATTGGCTTACCTTCTACAGTAAATCTCCATCCCCGTTGTGTTTGAATCTCGTCAAGTGAGCGGAGCTTGTTGATAATAGTTCTGGATTGATTGGCATAGTACGTGATGACACCTATTGTCATCGGCTCTTCCTCTGTGTATCCCAACTTCTTGGCATCTAAAGTCACGAGGGAAGAAATCAGATCTGCAATGGTCTCTGCTTCAGCCTCATTATAGTATCCCACTCCCTTTTTTGCTACTGTGTCATACGACGGTCTGCTCTTTTCTGTGGATACAAAAGTGAGTGGTCCGCTAATCTCTCCAAGACCTAAACTCTCTACTGCTGGTAGGGTTAGACCATGGGTTGCAGCTTGATCTGATGTTTTCAGATTTCCTTGGTATATTGTTTCACCGAGGAAGTTCGCAAGGACAGATGGCATCCTGTGCTGAACATTAAGATGGACATTTCTAGTCTCGTCAATTCTTGTAAGGAAGTAGTGGAAACAACTCCCTAATGCTAATGATATCATGTCTTGCATTGACTTGATGGGTTTTCTGTTGTAGTCCATTAACTCTACAACTCTTTGCCAATGTGATTCTGGTTGTCCTTCTGAGAGTGCATGAAGCTCTTCATGGTATCTTCTCAAACTTCCTATAAGCTCATCTGTCTGATCATGAAAGTTGCTTTTACCAATAAATTTCTTATCAACCTTCTCCTCATCGTCTCTCTCCTCGAAGAACCTTTGAATATATATTCTGAGTTCTTGATCGTTGACATACGGTGGTAACTGCCTATGATCACCAACAAGTACCCACCTACGGGCTCTGACTGCTGGCACAAGGAATTCCATGACGGTAGCTTTAGATGCTTCATCAATTATTAGCATGTCAAAGTTAATCTGGTTCTTGTTGTTATTCTCATAGTATCTTGCAATACCAATTGTCGTACCACAGACAAGATTTGACTGTTCTAACACGAGGTTCTCAAAAAATCTCTTGTTCTCCTTCTCCATCTTCTTAATAAATTTCTTCTGGAGAGATTTGATCTCCTTGTCTTTCCCTTTGGCTTTACTGAAGGATGGTAGAGCTTCTTTAAGTGCAGTAACCCTGTCCCTAAGTCTGTACTTCTTGAGATGTTCTCCCATGTATTGCCTCCCTCCAACTCTAACCGCAGACACTCCATGCTCATCTGCCACTCTTTCAAGAACGTTATCAACAGCCACATGTGTTGGTGCAACCATGAGGACTCTGCCTCCTTCTGCTACGACGTGTCTGATAATTTCGACAATGACTGTGGTCTTTCCTGTCCCAGGGGGTCCATGAATTAGCGAAATATCATTGCAGGAGAGGGCGAGATCAACTGCATTTGCTTGTGCAACAGATATGGGATTGTCATGTGAGATATTTGGATGGAAGTACGATCTTGACTCCCTGTCGACAATTGGTAACCCCCATGGTCTGATAACAGAATCTGCAAGCCTAGCATAGACTGGATCACTTCTGGTCCTCAGAAGATTGACTGCTTGTGTTTTTCTCCTGTTGCTTGCTTGATCTCCTTCAAGAAAGATAATTCCCTCTTCTGGCCAATCTCTTAGACGATTTCCTTCCTCTATGATAATTACCTGCTCTGAGTCATCATAATCTGCAACCCTAACCGAGAGGTATGAGTTTCCTTTCTCATCTCTTGCAGATATCTGATTGCCTCCCTCTGTGAGAGCACGGGGTGGTTCTTGAACATCAATAAATCCTCTGTAATCATCATCTGCAGGTCGTTTTGTAAATTTGCACTGTGGTCGATATTTTGGGTCCCTGATAGAAAGTCTCTCGTTGTAGAGAAATTCTGAAAATGGTCGGAAACTTCTATCGAGAAAACGCTTATAATCCATATCCATTTTCTCTTTCTGGTTTTCCTTCATAGTATCGACAACAGCAAAGAGGATCTTTCCTAGGTTAATACGATTGATGCGATCATCATTGCTAGAAGTCTTCGTTTTTATGGGAAAGGGAATTGGTTGAGTCCTTCTATACTTCAAACGATTTGCATCTACTCCATAGACTGCTACAAGAAGGAGATTGTTCTTCGATGGGTACCACCTAAATATCCCCCCGATCGCTCCCTCGTTCTTTCCTAATTCTGTCTCAAATTTCAATGTCAGTGATTTATCACTTAGGAGTGACTCGACAAATTCCTCAATATCGTAACTTGTCTCTACATGATCTGGAATTTCGAGAATATCTCGATCCAATTGCACAATTATTCCGGGTGTACCTGAAAATGATTGTATTGTGGCTTTTCTCTCTTCCAGTTGCTCATTTGCCTTGTTTGTAAGTGTAATTGAGAGGTCAAGTAATGGCTTCTGGAAAGATGTTAATGGTTTGACTTTTATTCCTGCGGTCTTTTCTAATATTGTATCAAGTATTCCCTTCTGCAAACATCAACTCTCCTGAGTTCAACGACATCTTAAAAATAATTCAAGAAGGAGTGCTTCTCTA
>Ga0114931_10003594_pt1 | contig 19576 bp, 14 predicted proteins | sample 2SBtaG_FD_89579 | JGI IMG/M metagenome (GOLD analysis project Ga0114931, IMG submission 89579) | Deep subsurface microbial communities from Kolumbo volcano to uncover new lineages of life (NeLLi) - 2SBTROV14_V59a metaG | ecosystem: Environmental > Aquatic > Marine > Volcanic | place: Kolumbo...
CCAGACGACCACCGGCGTGATCACGAAGCCCGAGCGCGTGGCATAGTCGTCGAGTAGCCCCAGGATGTCCTGCCGGGGGAGATCCAGGTCGACCTCCTCGTGCAGCTCGCGCAGTGCCGCCGTGCCCGGCTCTTCGCCCGGCTCCAGGCGCCCTCCGGGCAGGGCCCACTGGCCGGCATGGCGGCGCAGCCCTGCGGCGCGGCGGGTCAGCACAAAGCTGGGCCGCGCCTGGGCATCGGGGACGAGTGCCAGGGCCACGCCAGCGTGGCGCCGCCCCTCCAAGGGGAGGCTGCGACGCTCGAAACCCGAGAGGTTGCGATGGATGCGTTCCCGGAGCTGCGGTTCCAGAAGCTGCGGCTTCGTCACAGTGAGGCAGGGTAACAGGCCGGCCGGATCCCCCCTGCTGTGTGCCATCCACAGGACCCACAGGTCCCGCTTCGTCGCGCTCGCTACCCTGCGACTCCACGGAGGAGCTGCATCCTGACACGGGCCACGGAGATCCTAGCGGCGGCTACGGCACGCACCCTTGCCTTGCCTGAGCGTGGCGTGGAGATCGCGCTCCTCGATTGGGGTGGGGAAGGGCCTCTGGCGCTGCTGCATCACGCCAATGGCTTCTCCAAGGCGCTCTGGGGGCTCGTCGCCGAAGGGATCGGGAGCCACTACCGGGTGATTGCCATGGATGCCCGGGGCCACGGGGACTCGTCCCACCCGGAAGGTCCCGAGGCCTACGCCTGGCACCACTTTGCGGAGGATGTCACGGCCGTGGCGGAACATCTGGCAGTGAGCCATGGGCGCGTGGCCCTCGGGATGGGTCACTCCTTCGGGGGCACCAGCATGCTCGGTGCCGCGGCTCGGCGGCCCGAGCTCTTCGAGCGCCTGGTGCTGGTCGATCCCGTGATCCCTCCGCCCCCGGACGACACTCCGCCGGAACGCGCGGAGCACGTGGCGGAGCTCGCGGAGAAGGCTCAGCGCCGGCGCAGCGACTGGGGCTCTCGCCAGGAGGCACGCCGCTGGTTCGCCGAGCGCAGCTTCTTCCAGGCGTGGCGTCCCGAGGCGCTGGACCTCTACGTGCAGGATGGCCTCCGGGAGCGCAGCGACGGCTCCGTCGAGCTGAAATGCCCCGGCGCGGTGGAGGCGGCGGTGTTCGCCGGCAGCCGCGGATTCGATGGCTTCACCCTGGCACGGGGGATCGCCGTCCCCTGCCTGTGGCTCTGGGCTTCGCGAGGAGACTTCCCGCGCCTGGTCTACGAAGTGCTCGCCAGCTCCATGGCCGATGCCCGGGTCCAGGATGTGGATTCGGGCCATCTGGTTCCAATGGAGCGCCCGGACCTCATCGTCCAGGCGCTAAGCGCCGTCTGGGCTGCAGAAGCCGGTCCTCTCGGGAAGTGAGCCGCGCGTCTAGGGCCCCAGCCTTTGCGGGGCGGCCACGGCGGAAGCCGACTTTCGAGCCCCAGCCCCGGCGGCTAGTCTTGGCGACCCACGAATCTGCTTCATGGGAACGACCTTCCGGCCGATCATCAGACGGGGCGGAGCAGGAGCCAGTCCTGCCGGAGTTCCCGCCGGCAAGTACGAGCCACGGGTCGCGGACCCATCGATTCATCCCTTGGAGGGTACCCAGTTCATGGGTGGGGCCAAGCGCAAAAGTGGGGAGGTCGGCGAGGAGGCCGGGGATGGCGAGAGCCTGACGGGCTTCGGCTTGAATGCAGGCTTCGTCCAGGAGATCCGGCAGCGCTACGAGGTGGACCCGGGCTCCGTCCATGAGAGCTGGGCGGAGCTCTTCGAACACCCGGGCGGTGCCCCGGCGCGCGCCGCGGTCAAGCCGGGAGGCGCTCGAGCAGAAGCGTTCGGTGCCCGGGTTCCGGATCTTTCCAGCCCCCAGGTTGCGGAGAAATACGCGCGGGTCTTGCGGATGATCCACGCCTACCGCGCGCGGGGCCACCGCGTTGCCGACACGGATCCCCTCGGAAGCCGCAGCGAAGATTTTCCCGAGCTAGACCCGGCGCACTATGGCCTGGGCACAGACGATCTCGAGAGGCCCTTCTTCGCGGGAAATCTGCCGGGCGGTCCGATCCAGACCCTGGGCCAGATCCTCGACCGGCTGAAGGCCACCTACTGCCGCAAGGTCGGGGTGGAGTTCACGCACATCCAGGACCCCGGCCGCCGGCAGTGGCTGCTGCGGCGCATGGAAGAGAGCGAGAACACCACGCGCTTCGCGCCGGAGGAGCAGCTGCGGATCCTGGAGAAGGTCTGCTCGGCGGACCTCTTCGAGCGCTTCCTCCACACCAAGTTCCTGGGGCAGAAGCGTTTCTCGCTGGAGGGCGCGGAGGCCCTGATTCCGCTCCTCGACACCGTCGCCGAGGCGAGTCCCGGCCACGGGGTGCGGGAGCTGATCATCGGTATGGCGCACCGTGGCCGGCTGAACGTTCTTTCGAACATCATTGGGAAATCCCTCGAGTCGATGTTCTCCGAGTTCGAAGACATCGAGGCCCAGGAGAGCCCTTTCGGCTCCGGGGACGTGAAATACCACAAGGGTTACTCGAGCGATCGGCGTGTGCGCAGTGGGGAACGCATCCATCTGAGCCTGACGGCCAACCCCTCGCACCTGGAGGCGGTGGACCCGGTGGTGGAGGGTCGCGCACGGGCGAAGCAGGTGCGGGCTGGGGACGAGGATGGGCACCAGCACCTCCCCGTGCTGATCCATGGAGACGCGGCCTTCGCCGGTCAGGGCATGGTGGCGGAGACCCTGAACCTCTCGAATCTGAACGGCTACTCCACCGGCGGCACCCTGCACGTGGTGGTGAACAACCAGATCGGCTTTACCGCGACGCCCCAGGAGGCCCGCTCCACCCTCTACGCGACCGACGTGGCAAAGATGATCCAGGTCCCGATCTTGCACGTCAACGGCGATGACCCCGAGGCGGTGGTCCACTGTGTGAAGCTGGCCCTCTCGTATCGCCAGCGCTTTGGAGACGACGTCGTCATCGACATGGTCTGCTACCGCCGCCACGGACACAACGAAGGAGACGAGCCGAGCTTCACGAACCCGCTGCTCTACGCGAAGATCCGCAAGCGCGAGCCGCTGCGCGCCCTGTACACCGCACGCTTGGTTCGCGGTGGCGTGCTTTCCGAGGGGGATGTCGAGCGGATCGAGGAGGATCTTTCAGAGCAGCTCCAACAGGCATTGCAGATCATCAAGACGCGTCCGCCGGAGCCCGACGAGCCCTACGGCCTGCGCGGCCCGTGGAGAGGCTTCGCGCGAACCGAGCCGGCGGAGGAGCCTGTCACCGCCGTCCCCGCGGAACGCCTCGCGCAGATTTCCGAGGCGTTGGCCTCGACTCCCGCCGATTTCGAGGTGCATCGCAAGCTGCAGGCACTGCTCGGCAAGCGGCGCAAGATGGTGGCGGAGAGCGCTCCCATCGACTGGGCGATGGGTGAAGCGCTTGCCTTCGGGTCGCTGCTCGCGGAGGGAACGCCGGTGCGCCTCTCGGGTCAGGACAGCTCACGGGGTACCTTCAGCCAGCGCCATGCCGTGCTGGTGGACCAGAAGAGTGGCCTCGAATACGCCCCCCTGGACCATATCTCGGAGACCCAGGCCCGCTTCGAGGTCTACAACAGCCATCTCTCCGAGGCGGCCGTACTCGGCTTCGAGTACGGCTACAGCCTGGCAGACCCCACGACCCTCACCCTGTGGGAGGCGCAGTTTGGCGATTTTGCCAACGGCGCGCAGGTGATCATCGACCAGTTCATCACCTCCGCCCACGTGAAGTGGCAGCGCATGAGTGGCCTGGTGATGTTGCTTCCCCATGGCTTCGAAGGACAGGGTCCGGAGCACTTCAGCGCGCGCATCGAGCGTTTTCTGCAACTATGTGCCGAGGACAACCTCCAGATCGCCAATTGCACCACGCCGGCGCAGTACTTCCACCTGTTGAGGCGGCAGATGCGCCGCGCCTATCGAGTGCCGCTGGTGATCTTTACGCCCAAGAGCCTCTTGCGCGCGCCGCGGGCGGTCTCGCGGGTCGCGGATTTCCGCGACGGTGCGTTTTCGTCCGTACTCGATGACTCCGTCATCCAGGAGCCCGAGCGTGTCCGGCGGGTGCTGCTGTGCAGCGGCAAGGTCTACTACGACCTGATTGCCTACCGGGAGCAGCGCGACGGGGTTGCCGAAGGCGAGGCTGCCGGGGACGTGGCGGTCGTGCGCGTGGAGGGCCTCTACCCCTGGCCCGCCGATGCGCTGGCGCGCATCCGAGAGCGCTACGCCGCGACGGACCGCCTGGTGTGGGTCCAGGAAGAGCCGGCGAACATGGGGCCGTGGAGCTTCGTGCGCGAGCGCCTCCCCGACGTGCTGAGCGGCGATGCCAAGCTCGCCTACGCCGGCCGCCCCCCCAGTGCCAGCCCGGCCACCGGCTCGCATCGCGCGCACCGTGGGCAGCAACAGGCCTTGCTCCGGGCCGCCTTCGAGGGCCTCGACTGAAGGGCCTGCGGGCGCGTCATCGGCAGCGCTGGGATCTGGACATCCCCGCAGCTCGGACGCTCCAGGAGCGCCTCCGGAGCAAGGTGATCATGGAGGATGCGCCGGCGGCGCGCGCGCCGCGGCTCGTGGCGGGAGCGGATGTCTCCTTCGATCGGCACTGTGCGGATCTCTTCGCCGCCGTCGTGGTGCTGGACGCCGCCAGCCTGAAGGTGGTCGATCATGCGGAAGTCCGTGCGCGCGCTGTATTTCCCTACGTGCCCGGCTTTCTCTCCTTCCGGGAGATTCCGCCGCTGCTCGAGGCCTTTGCGCAGCTCGCGACACGGCCGGACGTGCTGCTCTGTGACGCCCACGGCCGCGCGCATCCGCGCCGCTTCGGCCTGGCGTGCCATCTGGGGGTATTGCTGGACTTGCCGAGCGTCGGCTGTGCAAAGAGTCGACTCGTGGGGACACACCGGGAGCCGGGCCGCAGGCGCGGGGCACACGTGCAGCTGCGGGATGCGGGTGAGGTGATCGGAGAGGTGCTCCGGACTCGGGAAGGCGTGAAGCCCGTCTATGTCTCCGTCGGCCATCACGTGAGCCTCGAAACGTGCCGTCGGCTGGTCCTCACCCTGGCGCCGCGCTACCGCCTGCCCGAGCCCACCCGTGCCGCGCATGCCCTGGCAAATCGGGTACGACGCGCGGGCCGCTGAGCTTCCTCAGGGGAGCTTCGGTGCCGTCGTCCATGCGGGGTCGATCTTGCCCGTGAGGGCGCCCAGGAATGTCACGATCTCCTGGATCTGTTCGTCCTTGAGCTTTCGGCCCAGCTGGTGCCAGGCCATCAAGCGTACGGCCTCGGCGAGGCTCTTCACCGACCCATCGTGAAAGTAGGGCGCGGTCTCGGCGACGTTGCGCAGGGACGGGACCTTGAAGACGCCGCGGTCCGCGGGGTTCCCGGTCACCTTCTCCCTCCCCGTGTCTCGGGTTTCGTAGGGGTGCACGAGCCCGAGCTTCCGGTACATGCCTCCACCCACGGCGGGTCCCACGTGGCAGCTGGTGCAGCCTGTATCGAGAAAGGTCTCCAGGCCGCGTTGCTGGGCCGCGTTCAAGGCTTTCCGGTCTCCTGCGATAAATGCGTCCAGGGGTGCGGGCGTCAGCAGGCGGCGTTCGAAGGCGCCGATGGCCCGGCCCACGTTGTCGTAGGAGATTGGATCTGGATCGCCGGGAAATGCCTCGGCGAAGAGCGGTGCGTAGCCCGGGATTCCACGGAGCAGCGAGACCACTGCCTGCGCCGATGGCATCGCCATCTCGCCGGGGTTGAGGATGGGACCCTTGGCCTGGTCTTCCACGTCCGGGGAGCGGCCGTCCCAGAACTGCGCGATGTGGAGGGCCGCATTGTAGACCGTGGGGGCATTTCGTTCACCGCGTGCGCCGCGGGTGCCAAGGGAGGTGGGCTCGCCGTCCGCCCCGAAGTGATCCAGGGGGTGGCAGCCGTTGCAGGAGAGCTCGCCGTTCTCCGAGAGTCGGCCGTCAAAGTACAGTGCGCGCCCCAGCCTCACCTTGGCGTCGGTGACGGGGTTGGCGGGGTTGGGCACTTCGGACGGCAGGCTGCCAACGACAGCTGCCGCGCGCGCTTGCAAAGCCGTGCTGTCGGGCGCCGCGCGCGCTTGCAAAGCCGTGCTGTCGGGCGCCGCGCCCGCGGTGCTGCTGGACAGCACTGCGAACAGCACCAGTACGAGGCCCGAGATCCCCTTCATGGCTCCTCCGCGCAGCAGTTCTCGGAGAATCTGCCTAGAGAATCCCAGGTTATACCGTGACCGGCACGGCAAGGAAAGCGTGTGTGCTCGCGGTGCAAGCCGAGGAGCTGCCCACGAGGGGAGGAGGCCACGGCGGCCTCCTCCCAGGGGCGTCGGAGCGCACACCGGCGGAGCCCAGGAGCACGCGCGTGTCTCCGGTCCCGCGGGGTCTCGATGCAAAGGCCCGGAGTCTCCACCCCTGCCCGGGAACCCCGCCCGGACGCCGCGTCCTACCCTCGAAGACGAAGCCGGCGCCCCGTCCCCTGTCGCGCTTCCAACGGAGGCGAGCGTCACGCAGCAATGCGAGGCTCTCTAGCCCTGCGTCGGCTTGCAATCTCCAGCGTGCCAATCGCCGCGGAGCAGGGCCTGGACGATGGCTCGGGCGCGCGTGCCGTAGAGGGGGTGGGGTTGCAGGGCCAGCTGCGCGGCCATGCGTTCGGCGACCACGGTCGTGGCGACACCCTCCTCAGCAGCATGGCGAAGCACCGCGCGGGTCACGGCGGGGATGCCCTGGGGGTTCGCCGGGTCAAGGTGGCGCTCCACTTCGGGGTCGGGATGCAGGCGGCCGTGCTGCTCGTTGGCACAGTGAACGATGCCCATGCGGTTTACGATGTAGTCGGGGACATAGAGAATGCCTCGGGCGCGCAGCGCCTCCGCGTCACGAGTCTCGTCCAGCAACGGGTTGTTCGCCGAGCCGCAGACGATGCGCGTCTTCAGCTCGGGGATGCTGGCCGGGCCGAGCACTCCACCGAGGGCACAGGGAGCCAGCACGTCGCAGGGCTCGCGGAGGAGAGAGGAATCTCCCGGCGCGGTGTGGCGCAGCTCGACGGGCGCCCCGTCGAAGCGGTCGGAGAGTTCGTGGAGCCGAGTCACCCGCGCCTCGCCCAACAACACTGCGCCGACGTCGTGTTCGAGCAGTTGATCCACCAGGGCTGCACCCACGTTGCCTGCGCCCTGTACCAGCACGCGGGCCCCCGCGATACGGAGGGAGCCCACTTCCTGCAGGGCCGCCTCGATGCCACAGAGGACACCGCGTGCGGTGGCGAAGGAGGGGTTGCCCGAGCCACCAAAGGCTTCGGGAATACAGGTGACGAAGCGCGTGCGCTCGAAAAGCGTCGCTACGTCTTCGGGTAGCGTGCCCGCGTCCTCTGCGGTGACGTAGCAGCCATCGAGGCTGCTCACGAAGTCACCGAAGTCGAGGTAGACCCGGCGCCGGTGCTCGGTGTGGGCCTGACCCCCGAGTTGCGGAGGCTCGGCAATCAGCCCCTTGCCACCGCTCCACCACAGGCCCGCGAGGGCATTCTTGCGGCCCATGCCCCACGCCAGGCGCAGGCCGTCCGAGACGAAGTCCGCGAGGGTGGGGTAGGGCTGCCGACGGACGCCGCCCTGGGCCTGGCCGCGGTCGAGGTGGTGCAGGAAGACAGCGAGCAGGGCGTCGCTGCGGACCCCCGCCGCGAGGAAGACGGCCTCGTGACCACGCTGGTCCGGGCTCTCCCCCAGGAAGCGGGCCAGGGGGGCGAGGAGCGGGTGCGAGGCCGCCCAGTGCCCGTTCGCGTCCGGTGCGATCCAGGCGCGGGTCGTCCCAGCCGCCGCGAGCTGCGTGGCAATTTCCTGCGGAGGGCACTCGAGGATGCCGGCCATGGTCTTCCTCTTCGGTCAGCTCCGGCAGACAGTGGAGTCGAATGCAGGTGAAGTCGGGGGCGGGGTGCTGGCCAGGGGGCCCGCGCTGCGGTAGACCCGCATCTCCCGCGCCCATGAGGATCTGTTTTGTCCCACCCGATCGACCTCTCCCCGGAGGAAGAAGCCGCCGGCCATTTTTCTGGTGCTGAGGCTCCCACGCGCCGCCGCAGCGTGCAGTCCCACGGCTTGCGCCTGGTCGTCTCCGAGTGGGGTGATGAGGCGGCGCCGCCCCTGCTGCTGGCCCACGGGGGCTTCGACTTCTCGCGCACCTTCGATCGCTTTGCACCCCTCTTGGCCCGCGGTGGCTTCCGGGTGGTGTCCTGGGACCAGCGCGGCCACGGCGACTCGGATCACGCGCCGCTCTACAGCTGGGATGCCGACGTCCGCGACCTGCTCGCCGTGATGGACAGCATCGGAGCCGCACCCATCCCGGTGATCGGCCACTCCAAGGGCGGCTCGATCCTGACCCACCTGATCCAGGCCTGCCCGCATCGGGTGAGCCACTTCGTGAACATCGACGGGATTCCCTTCCAGAAGACCCCGCCGGATGTGCAGGACCACGAGCGCACCAAGCTGCTGGCGAGGGAGCTCTCAGGCTGGCTGGACCACCGCGCCGCCGCTGCGACGAAGGTGCGCCGGCCGGGCAGCCTGGACGAGCTGGCTCGACGGCGCGGCCGAATGAATCCGCGCCTGTCCCTGGATTGGCTGCGCTACCTGGTGCGCGCCGGCGCGCGCAAGGACCCGGGTGGCTGGCGCTGGAAGATCGACCCCGCGCTGCGCCCGGGCGGCTTTGGCCCCTGGCGGGCAAACTGGACCCTCGGCCGCCTGGCCAGCCTGCCCGTACCGATGCTCGCGATCCTGGCGCGCGAGGAAGAGCCCATGGGCTGGGAGACCACGGAGGCGGATGTGGCGCCCTTCCTGCCGGCCCGGAGCCGCGCCGTCAGCTTCGAGACGGGGCACTTCATCCACATCGAAAAGCCCGCCGAGGTGGCGGCCCTCGTCCTGGAGCACCTGTCGTGAGTGTCGTCCACTTGCAGCACGCAAAGGTGAGCCTGGCCCTCCACCCCCTGTCGGAGGGCGACGGCCGGCCTCTGCTGCTGCTGCACGGCCTGGGGGAGCGCTCGCCCAAGGCGCTCGCCGGGCCCGTCGCTGGCTGGCCGGGTCCGGTCCACGCTCTCGACTTCACAGGCCACGGGGAGAGCAGCCCTTCCGGGTCCGGGGGGTACACGGCCGAGGTGTTGATGGGCGACGTAGACACTGCGCTTGCGCATCTCGGGCCCTGCACGCTATTGGGGCGTGGCCTGGGTGCGTACGTCGCCGTGCTGATCGCAGGCGCTCGACCCACGCAGGTGCGCGGCGCGCTGCTCTGTGATGGCATCGGCTTGGCCGGCGGCGGCCCGGTGCCGGGCTCTCCGCGGGTGATCTTCGCCGACTCCGGCGGAAATGCCTCGCCGGATCCCTTCGCCCTGGCGGAGCTGTCCCAGGACGTGCGCCCCCCGGACTACGCCACGGCGTTCATTCGCCAGGCCAACGAACTCTCCGGGCTGGATCGGCCAGTTTCGGTGTGCTGTGTCGAGCGCCCGGCGTGGCTCGAGGCAGTGGTGAAGGAACCGGGCGTCGTCGAGGCCAATGTGGAGGAGGCCCTGCGGGGCTACGCAGCGCTGGCCTGAAGGGAAGGCTAAGCTCCCACTCTCGGCACGGCACGTGCCAATACCTGCCAAAGGAGCCGCTGTGGATCTGAGCTACGGACCGGAGTACGACCGCTTCCGGAAGGAGGTCGTGGATTTTCTGGTGGCCAACTGGCCCCTCCAGGGAGACGAGGCCAAGCAGAGCCTGGCCGGTCAGGCGCTGAGCTTCCGGCGCCGCGCCATCGAGGCGGGCTATCTGGCCCGCGCGATTCCCAAGGCCTACGGCGGCTCGGAGCAGCCGTCGGATCCGCTGCGCGCCCAGGTGATCCGCGAGGAATTCGGAAAGGTCCGGGCGCCGATGGACGCGGGTGGGATCGGCACCATGATGCTCGTCCCGACCCTGCTCGAGCGCGGCGCCGAATGGCAGAAGCAGAAGTTCGTGCCGGGCACGGTGCTGGGCGAGATCCAGTGGTGCCAGGGCTACAGCGAGCCCGGCTCCGGCAGTGACCTGGCCTCTCTCAAGACACGCGGCGAGCTCCAAGGTGACGAGTGGGTGATCAACGGGCAGAAGATCTGGACCAGCGGTGCAAAGAGTGCGGACTACATGTTCTGCCTGGTGCGCACGGAGCCGGAGGCCGGAAAGCACGCGGGCATCTCCTATCTGCTCATCGACATGGATCAGCCTGGCATCGACGTGCGTCCGCTCAAGCAGATGACGGGTGCCGCGGACTTCAACGAGGTCTTCCTGACGGATGTGCGCACGCCCAAGGAGTGGATCGTGGGTAAGCGCGGCGAGGGGTGGCTGGTCTCTCGCACGACCCTCAAGCACGAGCGCAACTCCATCGGCAATGCCACGATGATGGAGGTGACATTCAAGGGCCTGCTTCGCCTGGCGCGGGAGTGTCAGCGCGGCGGCCGACCGGCCATCGAAGACGCGGGTGTGCGTCAGCGCTTGGCCGTCATCGACGGTGCCGTGCAGGCGCACAAGTACTCCGGCTTCCGCCAGCTCACGGCGCAGCTTCACGGAGAGAGCCCGGGGATCATCGGGCTGATGAACAAGCTCAACAGCACCAACATCAACCAGGAGGTCGCCAAGCTGGCGCTGGACCTGCTGGAGGATGGCGGGCTGCTGGATCCGCAGGGGGGAGGGCGCATCCTCGGTCGGGCACCGCGCGGGGCGCAGGGTTGGGTCAACCAGTACATGGCCTCCCTTGGCGTGGCCATCGCCGGGGGGACGGCCAACATCCAGCGCAATGTCATTGCCGAGCGTGGTCTGGGGCTGCCTCGGGACTACTACGCCCAGCAGAGCAAGTAGGGGAGCCGTCGTGGACTTTGGACTCTCGGAAGAGCAGCAGCTACTGCAGCACACCGTGGGCCAGCTGCTGGCCAACGAGAATGACCCGGCCCAGCTGCGCGCGCGCTTCGACGGCGAAGCGGAGCTGGACGAGACCTTCTGGAAAGCGCTGATGGAGCTTGGCCTGGGGGGTCTACTGGTGGCGGAGGAGTACGGCGGAGCGGGCCTCGAGGTGCTCGATGCCGCGGTGGTGGCGGAGACCCTGGGCGCCGGTGCCGCTCCCGGTCCGTTTCTTGGCCACACCCTGGCGGGCCTCGCCATCCGGCTGGCGGGCAGTGAGGCGCAGAAGAAGCGCTGGCTGCCGGTCCTGGCTACGGGTGATGCGCTGGGCAGCGTGGCCTTTGCCGAAGAGGGCGGTGCCTGGCAGCCGGAGCAGTGGCAGCTGCCGGGGGGAGACACGCTGGACGGCGTCAAGCAGCACGTTCCCTATGCCGGCCTCGCGGATGTGATCGTCGTGGGCACGGCTGGCGGCGGCCTGGGCCTGGTGGAGAAGGGGGCCTCGGGGCTCCGGGTGGAGCCCTTTGCCGGCGTGGACCGCACGCGGCGCCTGGCCACACTCTCCTTCGACGCGACTCCCTGCCAGCAGTTGCCGGTGGAAGGAGCCGCCCCTCGCGTTCGCGACGCAGGTCTGGTGCTGCTCGCGGCAGATGCCTTCGGAGGGGCCGAGCACTGCCTCCACCTGGCCGTCGAGTATGCCAAGACGCGTGAGCAGTTCGGCGTGACCATCGGCCATTTCCAGGCGTTGAAGCACCAGCTCGCCAACATGGTCGTGGGCCTCGAGCCCGCGCGCGCCCTCTATTGGTACGCCGCCCACGCCTTCGACCATGTCCCTGAAGATTCTCCCCGCATGGCTGCCCAGGCCAAGGCCCACCTCACGGACTGTTTCATGCAGACCGCGCGCGACACCGTCGAAGCCCATGGCGGCATCGGCTACACCTGGGAGTGCGACGTCCAGATCTGGTTCAAACGCGCCATGTTCGACCGAGCCTTCCTCGGCACCCCCGCGACCCACCGCGAACGCCTCGTGGACTGGTATTAGCCGGACGATCGCCGGGACGCAGTGGAGTCAATCAACTGCGTCCCCGTTTCTCGCGTTTCTGGGTCATGCGGAGGGAGCGGAGGCGGTTGAGGGCGGCGGCGATTTCCTGGGGGCGGGGACGGGCGAAGCTGTTTGGGCGGCGGTCGAGGGTGTCGAGGCCTTTGGCGTCGAGGAGGGCGTCGAGATGCGCGAGGATCTCGGCGAGGCTGGCGTCGTCTCGCATCCAGGTGTCCCGGGCGTGAACCAGGGCGAATCCGATGGCACGAGTCTGGCTGGGGTCGACCAGCTGCTCCAGAGCACGCAGGTCGATGCGCTCGTTTCCGAAGCCGAGCTGATCGATCTGTCTCGCTTCGATCCTTACCTCGCGACGACCACGGGAGGAATCGATGCTGCGCGCCAATGGAATGCGCGCGGGCACGGGTTGCAGGGGCGCCGCGGCCTCGTGCTGGCGAGCACTGCCACCCTGGGTCGCGATGCTTCGGGCGGCGGCGGTGACGTCCCGTGGCAGGTAGTCGCGCATCTCGATCACCGTGTCCGCCACCTCGAAGTAGTCGCCACAGCCTCCCATCACGAGGATGGTGGAGACGCCCAGCCTTGAGTAGAGCTCCCGGACGCGGTCTACAAAGGGGGTGATCGGCTCGTGCTCTTTTGCCACGAGGGCCTGCATGCGGGCGTCGCGCACCATGAAGTTGGTCGCCGAGGTGTCCTCGTCGAGGAGCAGGAGCGTGGCGCCCACCTCGATGGCCTCGACGATGTTCGCGGCCTGGCTGGTGCTCCCGCTGGCGTCGTCGCTTTCGAAGCAGGTGGTCGAGCGGCCCTGGGGGAGCTCGCCGATGAAGCCGGAGATGTCACAGCCCGTGACGCGCCGGCCATCCTCGGCGCGGATCTTGACCGCCGATACCTGGGTTGCGACTCCCTCGCGCCCGTCCCCTGGCACGTGCGGGTAGACGCCGCGCTCCAAGGCTCGCAGCAGTGTGGACTTGCCGTGGTAACCGCCCCCCACGATCAGTGTGACTCCCGGAGGCAGCCCCAGCCCGGAGAGTCGCTGCGTCGGCGTCTCGCCGCCGAAGGCAGGGGCAATGGGATTCGGCACTTCGAGGACCACGCGCAGGGATTCCGGTGCGCGGAAGGGAATGCCGCCTTTGCGCAGGGGCCGATCGCTCGCGCCGCTCTCTCGCGGCAGCAGCGCGCCGTCGGCTACGAAAGCGACGAGCCCCGCCGCTTCGAGCTGTTGCTGGAGCGCGGCGTGGTTCTCGACAGTGCAGACGAAGGCGCGCGCTTCGGCCTCCGCTTCCGCGCTCCTGTAGAGTGCCTCGCGGGCGATCTCAGGCAGCTCCTCCAGCAGCAGTGCACAGGCTTCGCGGCCGAGCACACGCCGTCCTGCTGCGGGTAGGCCTACCTGGAGACGCGCCTCCACGAAGTCCTCGCGGGCCAGCGCGGCATTTCGCTCCAGCACCTCCTGGCGGCCCGCATCGATACCGACGAATCCGCTCTTTCCGGAGCCCCGTTCCCCGTGCACCACGCGTCTCGCCACCCGCGCGACTCGGCGCGCCAGCCAGTCTTCCAACGCCATGCGGCGCACCGGGCTGGCGAAGAGGCTCTCGGGCCACTGGGCCAGCTCCTGCGAAATCCGCAGCCGCAGCCGGGAGGGGGCGGCAAACGGGTCGCCCTGCACGTGATCGATGAAGAGCTGCACGTCGTCCAGCGAATAGCCCCGCTCCCCGTCGCGCGGGCACAGCTCCTTGTAGGCGTTGTAGCCGCGCCCGTCGATCCGCAGGAGCAGGGTTTCCAGCTCGCGGACACCCTGCCTGGAGCTGGAACTCATGGCGCGGGAGGGTAGGACAGCGCTTGTCGCGTGGCCTGCAGCTCAGAAGAGCCGTAGCTGGTCTCCCAGCTCGACGGGCCGCCGGAAGGCGCTGCAGCAGAGCTCGGGCCCATGCGCGGCCAGCCCCGCTCGGCGCCGCGCCAGCTCGAAGAGCGCAGTCATCTGCTCGGCGCCTTTCCCCTCCCCGACCTGGCGCAGGCGGTAGCGCGAGTCGTAGAGCTTGCCGCCGCGCACGGCACGCAGCTGGTGCAGGACCTTCTTCCGTCTGTCTGGAAAGTGCGCCTCCAGCCAGGATTCGAAGAGCTGTTTCACACCGTAGGGAAGGCGCAATACGACTCGCCCCGCAAAGCTGGCGCCCGCCCTCGCAGCCGCCTGGAGGATGGCCGGAACCTCGTGGTCCGTGAGCCCGGGGATGACCGGGGCGAGCATCACGCCCACGGGAATGCCCGCTGCCGCCAGCTCGCGAATGGCGGCGAGGCGCTTCGTCGGACGCGAGGCCCGCGGCTCCATGAGGTGCTGGAGCTTCGCGTCGAGGGTCGTGACCGAGACCCGCACGCTGCACGCCTGATGCTGGGCAAGCTCCTGCAGGATGTCCCTGTCGCGGGTTACGAGGCAGCTCTTGGTGATCACCGAGGCCGGGTTGCGGAAGTCTGCCAGCACACGCAGACAACGCCGCGTGAGCTCGAGCTGCCGCTCGGCGGGCTGGTACGGATCCGTGACCCCGGAGAGCGCCACTACCTGGGGCTTCCAGCTACGGGCCCGGAGCCGTTGGCGAAGCAGCTCCGGGGCGCGCCCCTTGACCAGGATCTTCGTTTCGAAGTCCAGGCTGGCGGAGAACCCCAGGGTTTCATGGCTGGGCCGCGCATAGCAGTAGACGCAGCCATGCTCACACCCGCGGTAGGGATTCACGCTGGCGTCGAAGCCGACGTCCGGGCTCTGATTGGTGGCAACGATGCTGCGAGAGGGGTCCGCGAGCAGGCGGGTGCGCGGGTCCAAGGCGGCGTCCGCCGTCTGCTCCGCCGCGCTGCGTACATAACGCAGCGCCTCGAAGCGGTTCGGCGGGTTCTCAGTGGCGCCGCGCCCTCTCATGCACGAAAGTAAAGCGAAAATCCACGGGTCGCGCAATCGAGGGGGCCTGTGGCGCGCTCAGCGCTTCTGCAGCCAGCGGCGCAGACCAGGGGCGGTGCGCGCATCGAAGGCCAGATTGAGGTCGAAGTGCTCGAGGGCCTGTTTGACGGCCCGGGCTCCCGTGGGCACGGGGTGTTCCCGGAAGAATGCTGCGACATCGCGCCGCCACGCCCGCGTCCCAAGGCCAGGCAGGGCATCGATGGGGCGCGTAACCAGCATCGGCGGCATGCGCCGGTGGAAGCGGGTCCAGCGCCGCTTCATGAACTCCCAGCTCCTCTCACGGGCGGCCGGGTTCTGCAGCAGCCGGGTCAGCAGGATCGCGACGTCCTGCGTGCCGACGCGGTCACCCAGGGAGACCTCCAGGGCTCGGGTGACGAGGGCCGGCTCGCGGAAGGCTCCGAGCGCCATCTGGAAGCGGCGTCGCACCTGGGGCGTGCCGGCCGTCTCCGCAGCCTCGAGCAGCCGATCGAAGAGCGCCGCGTCGCCGCCGGCGGCGGCCAGGGAGACCACCGGGTCCGCGAGGTTGGGGTCCACGGAGGTGGGGCGAGCGAGGTAGCGCTGGCACTGCTCGGCGGCGCCCGCGAGGGTGGCCGGACGCTCTGCCACCTCGCCCACCAAGGACAGCAGCGCCGCGCGCCGCAGGCGGCGCTCGTCGCGTTCCCCTTCTCGCGCCACGAGCCCGAGCTCGTCCAGGGCCGGCCCGAAGGCTTCGGCCACGCGGAGGCGTGCCTCCGCTTCGGCGTCGGCACCGAGGGTGCGCCGGGCCATCCCGCAGATGAACGCCAGGGGCGCGCGCAGCGTAATGAGCACGTCCGGATCCTCCTCGTCTCCAAACGCCAGGGCGAGGTCGAGGAAGTCGGGAAGCTTCGCGTGGCCTGCACGCACTGCGGCCCACTGATGGCCCAGGAGCCCCATGCGTTCCACCGCCGAGAGGTCCGTCTTGTGCGCGGCCATGGCGCGCAGCTCCGACGGCTCGTGGAGCGGGCGGAAGAATCCGCCTTCGTCGGCATTTCCGTAGACGAAGCGCGGCGGCTTGCCCGTCAGGCGCTGCCGGCCGCGTGACTTCGTGATCAGGCGCCGCGAGAGGGGGCTGCGCTTGCCCTGCGCCAGCCGGCCGACCCAGGGGATGGGCCACACCGGGGAGCCTGCCCGGCCGGCCTTCGCCGCTGGGCCCAGCCGGAAGCGTTGCTGGGAGAAGTGCAGCTCCTGGGCCCCGTCCTTCTCCACACGCCGGATCTTGAGGAGCGGGAAGCCGGGCTGCTCGATCCATGCCCGGACCACCTCCTCCACGTCCTGGCCGGAGGCATCGGAGAGGGCGTTCCAGAGGTCCGCTGCAACGGTGTTGGACTCGCGGTGCAGGCGGATGTACTGGCGCACGCCGGCGCGAAAGGTCTCGGCGCCCAGATACCGCTCGATCATGCGCACGACGGATGCGCCCTTCTCATAGGTGATCACGTCGAAATTCTCGGTGGCTTCCGAGGGGTTGCGCACCCGCGCGTAGATCGGGTGTGTCTGGGCGAGGGCGTCCATTCCCAGCGCCGCCGCGCGGTAGTGCTGGAAGTCGTGCCACATCTTCCAGCCCGGCTTCCAGGAGTCCACCACGTGGAACGCCATCCACGTGGCGAAGGCCTCGTTCAGCCACAGATCGTCCCACCAGGCCATGGTGACGAGGTCGCCATACCACATGTGCGCGAGCTCGTGGCAGATCACCTCGGCGACGCGCTTCTTCTCCTGGAGCGTGGCCGTGTCCGGATCCGCGAGCAGCAGGGTCTCACGGAAGAACACGGCGCCGGCATTCTCCATCGCGCCGGCCTCGAAGTCCGGCGCTGCCACGAGATCGAGCTTCGCGTAGGGGTAGGGCATGTCGAAGTAGGCCTCGAGGCGCGCCAGGGTCTCCCGTGCGGCTTCCAGACCGAAGCGGGTGAGCTTCCCCTTGCCCGGCACGTGCCAGATGCGGATCTCCGTGGCGCCGCAATGTACGGGAGGCGAGGCCACAAGCTCCCCCACCGCGAGGGCCAGCAGGTAGCTGGAGAGCAGCGGTGTGCGCTGGAAGTGCACGGTCTTGCGGCCACCCCCGAGCGGCTCGATCTTCTCGACCGGGCTGTTGGAGAGCACCGTGTTCCGGGTGCCGGTCGTGACAGAGATGCGGAAGCGCGCCTTGAAGGATGGCTCGTCGAAGCACGGAAAGAAGCGTCGAGCGTCGGCGGCCTCGAGCTGGGTGAAGGCGTAGGGCCGCTTTCCGGCGCGCGCGGCATACAGGCCTCGAAGGTCCTTGCGCAGCCGCCCGCGGAAGGCCAGACGCAGGCTGGCGTCGCCAGCCGGAAGCGGCTCTGCCAGCCGCACCTCCAGCGTCTCGCGCTCCGGGTGCGCGACGATGCGGCCCCGTAGGGTCCGCCCGGCCGCTTCGATGCGGGCGCTGGAGACCCGAAGATCGGCAGCGTGCAGCTCGATGCTCCGCGTGCGCCGAGCGAGGTGGAGATGATGGGTGACCTCGCCCCGATAGGCCGGCCCGACCCGGGGATCCACATCGATCTGTACGTCTACATCGCCGGGTCGGACCCGCGCGGGCAGCCGGTGACTGCGCTGCCGGTGGGGCGAAGACCTGGGCTTCGCGGGCTTCTGCACGCCGCTGCGGCGGCTTCTCCCAGCGCGGGCCTTTCCCGCGGCTGTCGAAGCTTTCGCCCTGCTTTTCGCGGCCTTCCGTCTTGTCTGCACGTCGTCCCCCGTCTCGAGCGGCGCGGATGATAGCTCCCCCTTGGAGCCCGCGCGGTTCGGGGTATGCTGCGCGCCATGAACGGTGACAGCAACCACGAGCACTGGTCCAGCCGTCTCGGTTTCACGCTCGCCGCCATCGGGTCGGCAGTCGGTCTTGGCAACATGTGGAGGTTCTCCTACATGACGGCCGAGAACGGTGGGGCGGCCTTCGTGGTGCTCTACCTCGCCATGACCGCGTTCGTCGGCTTGCCCGTGATGCTGGCCGAGCTGGCGCTGGGCCGCGGTGCCTCACGCAGCCCCATCCAGGCGCTGGCCCACTACGGAGGGAAGCGCTGGCGACCGCTTGGCATTCTCTTTGTCGCCTCGGGCTTCCTGATCCTCGCCTACTACAGCGTGATCGCCGGCTGGACGGTCCGGTATGCAGTCAGCGCCCTCGTGACGGGCTTTCCCGATGATGCTGGAGCGCGTTTCTCGCAGGTGGCGGCGGGTTGGGAAGCCGTGGCCTGGCATCTCGGCTTCATGGCGGTCACGGTCTGGGTCGTCTCCGGGGGGATCCGCGCGGGAATCGAGCGGTCGGCCCTCGTGCTGATGCCGCTCCTCGGCTCGTTGGTCGTGGGGCTCGCGGTCTATGCGGCTTCCCTCGACGGTGCGGGCCCCGGCTATCGCTACTACTTCCACACCAGCTTTGCAGCGATCCTCGACTGGAAGGTGCTGGCGGATGCCGCCGGTCAGGCGTTCTTCAGCCTGAGCCTGGGCATGGGTGCCATGCTCACCTATGCCAGCTACCTGCACCGCGAGCACGATCTGCCGCGCGAGGCCATCACGATCTCACTCGCAGATTTCAGTGTCGCCTTCCTCGCCGGGATGGTGGTCTTCCCGCTGCTCTTTGCCCTGGGGCTCCAGTCCCAGGTGATCGGCACCGCGGGAACTGCCCACGAGGTCGGAAGCCTGGGAGCGCTCTTCGTGGTGTTGCCGGCGGCGTTTCATGCGATGGGTATGGTCGGGAGGCTCGTGGGCCTGCTCTTCTTCATCGCGCTGGTGCTGGGTGCGCTGACCTCCGCAATTTCGCTGCTCGAAGTGGTGGTGGCATCGGCCCTGGACGGACTGGGCTGGCCACGCCGCAAGGCGGCCTAGCTGCTCGGTGGGGCGATCGCAGGCCTCGGGGTGCCCGCGGCCCTGGATACGAACGTCCTCGGCGTGATGGATCAGATCGGCGGGAACATCTTCCTGCTGGCCGGCGGGTTGATGCTCTCGGTCTTCGTGGGCTGGGTGGCGCACGAGACGGCCGAGGAGGCCGGGGTCGGGACGAGCTTTGCGGGGCTCGGTGCCTGGCGTTGGCTGCTGCGCTGGTTCGTGCCCCCGGTGCTGGGTGCGGTGCTGGTGGTGCAAGTCGCCAAGCTCTTTGGATCGTGAGCCGCCAGGCTCCGACACGGGCCGGAGGCTAGAGCGTCTCACGGAATACCGTGACAGTCACGGCAAGGAAAGCGTGCGCATGGGGCCGGGGCGAGGGGTTGAGTCTCCAGTCCCGCGGGGTCTCGATGCAAAGGCCCGGAGTCTCCACCCCGGCCCGGACGCCGCGTCCTACCCTCGAAGACGAAGCCGGCGCCCAGTCCCCTGTCGCGCTTCCAACGGAGACGATCGTCACCCAGAAATGCGAGGTTCTCTAGTAGCCCCGCTCGCGGTCCACCTCATAGAGGAGGGGCTCTCCGGCCAGGTAGTGGTGAAGGTTCTCCACAAAGGGTGCGATGAGATCGTCGAAGGCGCGCGGGTCGCTCCAGGAGACGTGCGGGCTGAGTCGCACCCGGGGGTGCGTGTAGAGCCAGTGACCGGCGGGCAGCGGCTCCGGCTGGACCGTGTCGAGGGAGGCGAGGCCCACGCGTCCGTCATCCAGGGCGGTGTGCAGGGCGTCCTGGTCCAGCAGCTCGCCGCGCGCCACGTTGACCAGGTGCACCCCCGGCTTCACG
>Ga0114931_10003595_pt1 | contig 19576 bp, 15 predicted proteins | sample 2SBtaG_FD_89579 | JGI IMG/M metagenome (GOLD analysis project Ga0114931, IMG submission 89579) | Deep subsurface microbial communities from Kolumbo volcano to uncover new lineages of life (NeLLi) - 2SBTROV14_V59a metaG | ecosystem: Environmental > Aquatic > Marine > Volcanic | place: Kolumbo...
CCCTGCAAGCGCCGCAAAAGATAGACCCGTGAAAGTTTTTATTCTAGCGGGGCAGTCGAACATGGAAGGCAAGGCGAAGGTTTCGCTGCTGGAATATCAAGCGAAACAACCCGAAACCAGAGACCTCTTCAAACACCTGAGAAAAGACGGCCGGTGGGTGGTACGCAACGACGTCTGGATCAAGTTTCTGGGTAAAAAGGGAAATCTCACGGTCGGCTTTGGTAGTAAAGATCGCATCGGTCCTGAACTTGAATTTGGAAATACTGTCGGCAACCATTTCGAAGAGCAGGTGCTTCTCATCAAAACTGCCTGGGGTGGAAAAAGCCTGGCCCGCGATTTTCGTCCCCCCAGTTCCGGTTTGCCTTCCCAGGAAGCTCTACAAAAATTGTTGAAGAACGCACAAAAACGGCGTCCCAATACGACGATGGACGACATTAAAAAATCGTTCGGCAAATACTACCGCGAGATGCACACCGAAATCTCCGACACGCTAAAAAATCTGGGCGAATACTTCCCCGATTACAAAGGGCAAGGCTACGAAATTGCGGGGTTCGTCTGGTTTCAAGGCTGGAACGATATGGTCAACCCCGAATACACCGCCGAGTACACGAAAAACATGGTCAACTTCATCAAAGATGTACGCAAGGATCTGAACGTTCCCAAGATGCCTTTTGTGATCGGTCAGTTGGGAGTCGGTGGTACTGAAGAAAAACGACCCAACCAAGGTAGAGATCGCTTCAAGCGAGCACAGGCTGCCGCGGCGGATTTTCCCGCATTCCGTGGAAATGTCTCTGTCGTGAAAACCGACGTGCTCTGGGACAAAACCGCGCAAGCGGTCTACAGTAAAGGTTGGAAGAATCATGTGAAGGAATGGGAAAAAGTCGGCTCGGACTATCCGTTCCATTACCTGGGCAGCGCGAAAACCTACACACGCATCGGCAAAGCCTTCGGAAAATCGATTCTCGACATGCAAAAGAAATAGCGACGGAATCGAATACGTTCATGCAAAATTGCCTATCTCTTAACCTGCAACACCGTTACCTCACCCGGTTCGAGCCGAAGCGGATTCCGCACTCATTCGTCGATCTCTTAATCGTCGGCGGAGGAATTGCGGGGATTCGGGCGGCAATGGCAACCGATCCGAATTTGCATGTGATGGTGCTGACAAAGGACGAACTCCAACAGTCCAACAGTTCCCATGCGCAGGGTGGAATCGCTGGTGTGTTCGACCCGACCGACGACATCGCCTTCCATATCGAAGATACACTTTCAGCGGGTAAGGAAATCTGCGACGAGGAGATCGTCAGAATGGTGGTGGGTGAAGCCCCCGAACGGATTCGCGAGTTGATTGCGTTCGGCACTCATTTCGACAGAGAAAACGGCGAGCTGGCCTTAACGCAGGAAGGCGGACATCGTCACCGACGTGTCGCCCATGCACTGGGCGATGCCACCGGTGAAGAAATTATGCGGGCGATGATTCAGAAAGTTTGCGACTTGAGCTGGATCGAAATTCGCGAGAAGACTTTCATAGTCGATTTGTTGACTGACGACGGTGTTTGTCGCGGTGCGCTCGTCTGGAGTGAACATGGCGGTAGAATGTTTGTCTGGGCGAAGCAGACCATCATCGCCACCGGCGGTGCGGGCCGACTTTACCGTGAAACCACCAACCCCGAAATCGCCACCGCCGACGGTCATGCCATTGCGTTTCGCGCGGGGGCTGAAGTGCGGGATATGGAATTCGTGCAGTTTCATCCCACAGTGCTTTACATCGCGGGGGGGTCGAGGCATCTCATCAGCGAAGCGGTGCGAGGCGAGGGTGCGTATTTGAGGGATTCGCATGGCGAACGTTTCATGCAGGACTACGACCCAGCCGGAGAACTCGCCCCTCGGGATGTTGTCAGTCGAGCCATCACCGACCGGATGACCAAAACAAAACATCCCTGCGTTTATCTCGATTTGTCCCATTTGGATTCGGAATTGATCGACGAACGGTTCCCGCACATTGGGAAAATGTGTGCAGAATTCGGACTGGATATTAAAACGGATCTGATTCCCGTGCGTCCCGGGGCGCACTATATGATTGGCGGAATTGTTGTCGATGCGGACGGAAGAACGACGCTTCCCGGGTTATGGGCGGCGGGCGAGGCAACTTCCAGCGGCTTGCACGGGGCGAACCGTCTCGGTTCCAACAGCCTTTTGGAAGGTTTGGTCTTCGGTCTGCGGGCAGGAGCCGAGGCATCCAAAGCCGCAGCAGCACAGCCAGATTCCTTCACCGCGCTGCCGTTGGTTTCCGACTGGAAGGAAGAAATTCGCGACGACGACGAATTGAACCTGACCGATCTGCGAAACTCGCTTACCAGCCTGATGTGGCGACAGGCGGGAATTCGCCGCAATGCCGGGAATCTACAAGCGGCACTCGAACAAGTGGAATTCTGGGACCGATACGTTTCCACCCGCGAGTTCAACGAACCGCAAGGTTGGGAGTTACAGAACTTACTATTGGCAGCCCGACTTGTGATCTCTTCCGCAGTAAAACGGACCGAAAGTCGCGGCGTCCATTTCCGCAGCGACTTCCCCGAAACCGACAAAAGTCAGGCAACGCACTATCGCTTTCGTGCGGAATATCGCGATGAGTAAATTGTCTCTCGCATCGTTTTCCAGAAAACGAATTCTTTCCAAATCTATCTTCGTTTGTAGGCCATTCTATGAATGGCAATTTCCAGGTCTTGCTTCATCAAGCAGGGAAATTTGTGATGTCGATTTTCCCTCGAACCTCACGCGAGACAAAAGCAGAAGAACATTCCAAGTAGAACCATCTTTTCTGTCGTTCATTCGTCGGGTAGAATGGAATTGACCGGTCAATTTCGAATGAAAGAGTGTCCCACCATGTCTGCTCAGGAATGTCAGATGCTGAGTTATCTGCGGCTTGCGTTACTTTCGCAGAAGAAACGTCAGCAGAGCGGTCGCGATAAATTTCTTGTATTGACGGCAGTCTCGGCGTGTCGCGAGGGGTTGTTGGAAGTTGCGGAACGTTGTCGGGAAATTGTGCTTGGCGATTCACCGACTCATATTTTGAGTAAAGCTGACGATTTTGCTTCGTTTCTGAAGAACGAGGAATTCGCACTTTTCTTACGAAAGTTGGAGAGATTTTGCAGCTTCGAACAAGCCGAGTATCTGCTGGATAATTTGGGAATCGATCCTAATAGACCAGCGGACGTCTCCGAAAGCGATATCGGCGATTATGCGATGCAGCTACTGCATGACCCGGATTGGGACGAAATGGAATCGAGAAACTGCTGAAATTCTACCGCTTCGGGATTTACTTTTTCGATTTTCTCCAGCGAGACGTACGAAAATAAACTCGACGCCGGGCGGGGATCAATTTCGGTTGCAAGTCTAACCTCGTCTTTTTCTTCAGCGCGGTTTGTCTCGAAGAAGAAGGGCGCCGGTTACGAACCTCAATTTGCTCCGAAGATTTCTGTTTCGAGCGATTCCGCTGTGTGGACACCGGTTGTGTTTTCGTTCGATTTTGTCGTTCTCCCGGAATGCGGATTTCGGTTCCGGGTCGGAGATTGTCGGGATTGTCGATCACATCGCGATTGGCCTGATAGATTTCGAAGTAGCGACCGCTGCTTCCCAGAAAACGGAAAGCCAGACCCGAAAGAGTATCCCCTGAACGGATGGTATAGAGCGAGTCTTTCATTTGACTGGAAGATGCCGGTTTGTTTTTTGTCGAAGCGCGCGTTGCCGAATTGACTCGCCATTCTTTATTGTGTTGGGGAACCAATTCGGACGAACTTCCGAATTTCTTCTTATCGATTTTAATGGGAATGGGTTTGGAAAATCCCGATTTGCCCGCGCGAGAATTCTGGCTGATTCGTCGATTGATTTTGCCGTCTCGATGACGAGAAAGTTCAGAGGGCTTCTTTCGATCTGCTTTCGTCTCGAAGAATTCCGGAACGGGGATATCCCAGTCTTTGTCGTTGGCATTGCTGGCTGTCTCGCTTCGATCGGTTTGGGGAGACTCCGGTTCTTCTATCGTTCCCGGTAAGTGAACGTAAGGAGTGTTTTCTCCTTCGATGAGGCGATCCTCAAATTGCACTTCCTTCGCTGGGGGGTCGTCTTTCGAAGAAAGAGAATCGTTGCGAAAAAAAAACGCAGCCACCGCACCGATTAAAAGAACTGCAATTGCCAAACCTGTTTTTTTGTCGTGATGCATCAAATTCCCCGGGACGATTCGCGAGATGGAAGAACTCAGCAGTCCCTTGTCGAAAAGTCGGATCCTGACAGAGAGCCACTCGGTAAACTGAGTCGAAATTCTCTACATCTTACATCGGACATTGGCGCGCTAGGGAATTCTCAAATTCGAAATTCCTGGACTTCTCGGCGATGAAAACGAGCAGTCGAACTCATTAAGGGGATCGTTCGGAGAAATCCGGTCCGATTCGGTAAAAAAAGCTGCGAAATCGGGTTGTAGCAATGAACACTCTATGCAAAAAAAAACCGCCCGGAGATCATCTCAGGCGATCACCTCGGGCGGTGTGGAAGATTCGGTTTTGCGAAGAGACAGATTGCGGAAGGAACTACGAATCCCTCTTCATGCCAATGTTGAGATAAGCGTGGACGTGAGGGGCACCGCGGAAGTGTGCGACGAACGAAGGCCCTTCAATACGCCAGATATCCCAGACTTTGTCGTGATTGAGATCGCCTTCACGGTAGAAAGCCATGCGAAGTTTTTTCAGTCCGCCGCCTTTCTTTAAGAGTGCGGTTGCTTCTTCGATATCTTCTTTGCGATAAGGACCAAGAATGGTCTTGATCGTTTTTTCGACCAGTTCCTGCTGATCGTCGCTGAGTTCGCCGACCGAAATGCCTGAAAACTTGCCATTTTTACCCTGAAGAGAGACGGCAGATTCTTTGGGAGCCTTCGCCAAAAGGGCTGTTTTTCGTTGAGCCGTATCAAGCCCCTCGAATACTGCGTTGGCCTGTTTGGTTTGAAAATGGAACAGGTTTTGTGCGGGATCGCTTTCGCCGTGACCGTAGACAACTGCCCCACCGAAGGCTCTGTTTTCGACGCTGTCTCCGTCAGCGCGCATCGTGAGGTGGCGACCGGTCATCACCCATTGAAACTTTTTAGTCCCCGGTTTGCCGAAGACCGCGACATGATAAGCGTCCATGCCACCACGGTCATCTTCGGTTTGTTTGACGATTCGTTCGAAACCGTCTTTGGAAGTAATGTCTTTGACAATTTCAACAATCATCTTGCGCTGTTCGTCGGAGAAGAAATCGTCGCCGATGGCGGGTTTGGTGATGTTCCAGTTGGGGTGAATGCGGTGTTGAAATTTGTGACCGAAGGGAAGACAGACGATGTTCCGCTGGGCATCGCTTAAGGAGTTATAAAACTTCCCCACCACGGTTTCCGCCTCGCGTTTCGAGGTCAATCCTGCGAAAGCACCCGGTGCGAGTAACGAGGCCGACCCAGCTACAACGGCGACACCGCCGACAGTTTTTACGAAATCTCGACGGTTGACATCGATCTGACATTCGGGACAGGGTTTCGAGGATTGAGCGTTCACGGAAAAATCTCCTTTGCAGTGAAGATGCGGGTTTCTGAGATTGGTTTATCGTACCGATGAAAACTCTGTAGAGCAAGAAGAATGCAATTTCGCTGAAAAATTCCGGGGCGAACGCATCGACATCTCTGCATCTGTTGATGTGAATCCCAGTTCGTTTCCACGAAAACGAGAAGCGAGTCCGGTCTTCACTGAGTCCTCTGCGTGGTGTGGTAGCTGGCGAATTGCGAATTAGGATGATTTCGTTTTTGCAGTGGATTTTTTTCTTTTTGGCCGGGAGAATTTGATGTTCTTAATGTAGTACTTCGGCTTAATATCTCCACTTTCCGTTTTCATCAACTTTCCCGAACAGGCATCGACCGCTTTTAACGTGTATTTCGAAAAAAGATTGTAGTCGGCCCGAATCTCCAGCTCGATGTCTTTTGATTGTCCCTGCTCCTGCTTTGCCATGAAGTTACCGATGAAACCATTTAACGATCGAAAAACGGCATCTTCCGCCTGCGTTGGATTCTCGGCAGCGGGGATTGGGAAAGGTGTATTCCCCAGGCGCATCTCGCGAAGGACACCGTTGCTGTCGGCCTTCATACTGAGGATCAGTTTGACCGGTTGAATCTCTGTGTTGTCAGTGGCTTTGGCTGGTCCCAGAGGCATGTTGATGCTGAAATCGCCTTCGGGAGAAATAATTTTCAAACTCAGCATGAAGAAGATCAGCAGTTGGAACACCACATCGATCATGGGTGCCATTTGCACTTCGATTTCGTCGTCCTGGCTGTAAGTATTACGGAATTTCATAATGCGTTATTTCGTCATGCGGAGCACGATATTTTGAGAATCATTTTGAAGAACCATTTTGAAAAGTTGTTACTGTTGGATTTTCTGCGCACCGCTGAGCGCAAACTTTTCGAACTCGTATTCCTGTGCGAGACTGATGAAATCCTGAACGACCCCGTGCGGAACACGTTCGTCGGAGCGGATGACGACTGTCGTATTCGTGAGTTTTTCGTCTCGTTTCAAACTGCGTGCTTCCCTGTTGAGGTAAGGAGCCATTTCCGCAACAGTGAGTTTTTTCCCGTCGTGAAACACCCAGGGACCGCTTTGAATTTTTCCAGTTTTGCTTTTGTCGAAACCGATGTTGAAGACACGTTCGCTTTTTCGTGTGACTTCGGGTGGAAGTGCCAGATCGACTTTGGGTAGAGTGACTCGTTCGTCGGCTTGCGTTTGCGCGAAGTTGATCACGACCATAAAAAATGCGATCAATTGAAAAACGATATCGATCATGGGGGTCATGTTGACCTCTTCCATTTCCATTTTATTCGTTTTAATGCGCATGAAATCGATTTTCCGTGTTTCTTGTCGAGGACTTTGTACGGTTGGCAGACGAATTAACTCTTGGGCGAAGCCGGCGCGGTGGCTGGAGCGGAACCGCCCGATCCCGCGGATTTTTGTTGTTTGCCGAGCGTCGAAAATCTGACCATCAGTTTTTCGCTGATCATGCCGACTTCCAGGACAAACCGGGCGATGCGGTTTCTTAACAGACTGTAAAAGACCATCGCGGGAATAGCGACTGCCAAACCTTCCAACGTGGTGAAGAGTGCAGTGGAAATCCCGTCGGCCAGTTCCGAAGGAGGTGGTGCGGTTTTCGAGGTCGCGATTTTCTGAAAACTGTCGATCATTCCGTAAACTGTTCCCATCAGTCCAATCATCGGAGCGACAGTCCCGATGAGTGCGAGATAACTCAGTCGATGTTCGAGTGCCATGTTTTCGTCTTCACCGACTTCCTGCATTCCCTCGACCGCTTCGCCGTAGCCGCGATTGAGTTTCCCCAGCCCTTCGGCAAGAACGCGGGCGATGAACGATTCGTCGGTTTTGGAAATATCGTAGGCTCCCTGGTAGTCCTTGCTGTTTAATTTCTCTTCGAAGGCATCGATAAAGTCCTGTGGCAACATGACATCGCGCCTGACTTGCAAGATATTCATCACGATCAGAGCGACCATCACGAAGGAAAGTAACAACAACACCACACCGAAAGCCTTCGAGGCGCGAATCATCCATGCGAGGAAGCTTTCTTCTGTCGCAGCCGATGTGTCGTCACTACTTTGAGAAGCCGTTGTTTTGTCGTTCTGGTATGCCATCGCGGGAGTCGCCCGATAGCTCATCCAGCAGATCGCAACACTGCATAAAAGAGCCCAAAGTATCCAGCGGCTGGTTTTGTCGCTTGTGAGCGATCTGCTTCTTGTCATTTTTCTCTCCTGAGCTTTCCGGTCGAATCTTTAGAGCAAATTGCACTTCTAGATGCAGATGAAAAGGATGTTTGAAACTTCGTTACAAAGTTGGACATGTTGAGGAATTTTGTAAGTTGCGCGACTTGTGTTGATCATTGTCGTGAAACGATAAATAAATGTGTGGGGAATCGAAATTAGTCGTTTGCGGAACCTGTCAGTTTGCCCGCCCATTCACTTTGAGGGTAACTGTTTTGAAGCTTGGTGCGAGCTGCATTGGAACGATCGGGTTTGCCGATCTCAGTCCAGAGTTGCACAAGATTGAACAAAGCTTCGGGATGGTGTTCGGTATCGGAAAAATAAAGTAAATCGACATGCAGAAAAGCCAGAACCGCGTTCTTGGGTTTCCCGAGCGCTCGATAACTGACACCTTGTCTGAAGTATGTTTCCGCCTCCAGGCCGCTGGTTTGAAATTCCTTTGTCGCGATGATTTCGTCGAACTGATCGACGGCTTTCTGGTGTTGTTTCAAGGTTTGTAATGCCATGGCTCGTCCCAGTTGAGCACGCATTTTATTTTTGGGAGAACCGGCTGCAGATCGAATCGCGCGATCCAAAAGACCGAGAGCTTTTTGAGCTTCCCCGCTGGCGACAAGCGATTGTGCCAATCCAAGCCGTGCCAGGTCGGCAAATCCAGGAACGTTTTGCACTTCCTCGAAAAGCTGTTTTGCTTTTTTAGCATTTTTTTGTTTCAGATAACACTTTCCGAGAAAATAAGAGGCTTCATAGTAACGGAAGTGCAGCGAGTTCATCGAACGAAAACCGGTGAGTTGTCGAATGGCGTCATCGAGTTGCGCGGAACCGCTAATCGCCCGTTTGGCTGCAATGCGTGCCAGCAAATAGGAAAGGTCGATTTTTAATCGGGATGTGGGATCGGTAATCGCATCGTATGTTTTTTTGTAATTATTGTAGGCATACTTCAATCGACCTCCCGCTTCTGCGTTTCGTGCCGATTTCAAAATCTTCGGTTCACCATCCCATTCGACTTTGTGAATGTCGCCGATGGGAATTTTTTGTGCTTTCGGATTACGCAGACCGACTAGAATCGTGATCTCGGTGCGACTGAAACTTTCGATTTTTCCTGCAATCCGCTTTCTGGTACTTTTCCTGGTGATGTAATCCGCTGCGTCCCCGTTCAAATTCGTAACGAGAATTACCATTGCGACGAGGCAGAATAGTTGCCAATTGTGTTTTATCATAATTCGACCTTTTACGACTTCGATTTATCCTCTTCCCGTACTTTTCGGTTTTTTTCGAACAGGTGTTTCCCGACCGGTTGCCCTGTTAGAAGATTCGCCCCGTTTTTGTGTGACGGATGCTGATATTTTTTTCGATTTTCTGCGTCGAACTGCGGTTTTAGTTCCTGTAGACGTGACCGACTGAAAATCGAACGGTTTTTTGTCTGCCGATGATGTGGAGAGATACATTTTCCGTCTTTTCTTTTCCTGTCTCTGAAGGGAGAAGACAAACCAAAAGGCAAGACCGCCTCCCGCGACAAATATAGCAACGACCACGAACGTGGAGAGACTGCCTCCTTCGGTACTTTCATTGGAAGATGTCGTCGTAGTGATGTCCGGTGATTCCGTCTTGGTCTCCGCGACGACTTTCTGCTTTTTCACCTTATTTTGTGGAGTGTTTTTTACTTGGGTGAGAATGCTGGAAGACCAACCGATTGGCTCGAGAGATGCGTTTGGCTTCCCCATCGCGAGTTGAATTTGACGATAAAGTTCGTCGAAGCGACTTTTAATGGTGGGGTTTAGTTTGCCACTGATTAACGCCAGAGAATCGATTTCGGTTTTCGCGTTACTCAGTACTGCGCGACGCTGGGGATTGTTGACATCGGTGCTTAATGCCTTTCCGAACTCCATGCGACACCAGCCAATACGATAACGGGCATCGTAGAATTTCTCGAAATATTCGCGAGATTTCTCGGGTGAGGTATTTTCAGATCTCATTTTTCGCTGTAAACGGTCAGAAACTTTCGCCCATCCCCAAATTCCATTTTTCTTATCTCCGTTGATTGCAGTCAGAAAAGCATCGGCATTCCCCGACTTCCCCCAGTCCTCGTAAATTTTCGGAGAACTCAACTGGGCAATGAGAAGATTGGGACGTGCTTTGAGGATTTTGCTCACATCTCGGGTAGCGGATTTGAAGTCCTTCTGAAGTCGGCGACAATCGATGAGTCTCAGCTTGACGGCGAGAATTCGGTCGGCGTCCAGGTTGGGTTGTTTCAGAAGTTCGGCGTAGGTTTCTGCAGCCCGGGCATAGTATTTTGCACCTGCATTTCCCATTCCTTCACCCAAACCGCTAAAGGTCGTTGCAATCCACAAAAGCGACGAATAACTAAGCGTGCCGCGTTTCTGATAAAGTCCTTCAAGAAACCGTTCGAGTGTTCTCACACGATTATTGAGAAGATTCACATCTCCCTGTTTCTTCAAACGCTCGATGTCCTCTTGAAGACTTCTGGCAATACCCTCGAACATTTGGGTTAGCTTGGACTGATCCGAAGATTCGAAGAGTTTTTCCAGCTTGTTCAGCATTCGGGTTGCTTTATCTGTTTCTTCGGAAGAAATATAAGCCTGAATCAGAAGTTGGTAAACCGATTGCGCGTAGCGTCGTCCTTTGACGCTGTTGTCGTCGGGACGTTTCGATTCGTCGGGAACTTCAATCGCTTTTAAGGGGCTGTGCGGTTCTTGTGTCAGCAGTTTGATCGCTTCCGCGAATTGATTTTGCGCCAGTTTGAGTTGAGCTAAAGCGGTTTTCGCATCGAGTAGTTCGGGTGGTGCAGCATCGGCAGCGATCAGGTTTTTGGTAGTCGCTTTCATTCCGTTTTCGAAATAGTTTTCTGCAACTTTCAAACCGAGTTTTTGAATCGTTCTGGTGAACGCGGGAAGATCTTTATCCGAAGTTCTTTTCAGCTTTGCTTTCAACACTTGTAAGAGTTCTTCCGGCTTTTTCTTCGCAACTTCGTTGGCTGAAATCGCTTTCAATCCCACAAGAATATCGACCAGGACTTGACCCCGAATCTTAAGAAGATGAGCAGAAAGTGCAGTCCGATTTTGATTGAAATTATCCAACCGATAGAGGAAGAAAAGGAGATTTTTGCCGATGCGAATTTGTGACGTGCCGAACTTTGGTGAAGACTTCGGAATTTTCGCGAACCAGCCATTCGCTTCCATCAGCTCTCCCGAGATTTCGTGAATCTGCGCCAACTGAGCGACGGCTTCGCCAGCTCGTTCGGAATTCGGCCAATTCGTTAAAAAGAGATTGGCGGTTTTTTTCACTTGTTCGGTTTCGAATGCTCGACGGTTTGGGGGAACCGAGTTGTAAAGTTTGATGTAGGCACTCAAAGCGATAAAGGCTGCATCGGGAGCTTTGAGGGGGGTTGTTCTTTTCATGGCCAGCGAAACACCTTCTGCCAAAACCGCCGCCTCATAATATCGTTTTTGGTAGAAATACAAAAAAGAAAGACGATAGCGAACATCATTGAACTGTTTGGGATCAGTCTCTTTCGACGACAATTTGACGGCAAGTTCGAGCAGATGCACGGCGTCCTGCAAACTCTTATTCAATTCGCTTTCCAGTTTTTGCATTTCCGCAGACGTTTTTTTTGAAAACTGGGCAATTTTGAGATCGGAGATTTTTTCGTTCACGATTTGAAATTGCGTTTTCGCCTGGGCATAAGCATCTGCAAACGAGTTTGGATCGCTGGAGGCAATTCCTCGCTTCTGTTTTATTCTTGCCACCATAAGTACGGCTTCGGTTTGATGTAAATTGGGTTCTCGGCTGACAATTTGGGCATCGTCCTGTGCCTGTTGCAGGAGGCGAATTTTTTCGCGGTCTTGAGTTTTTTTTTGCTGCGAGTGTTTTTCGTAAGCGATTGCTCGTTGAAAACGTATTTTCAAACCGATCCGGGTACGAACTTCGTCACGATTTTCAGGGGCATTCAACCACTTTCCCGCTGCGACTTCTGCCAGTTTGTATTCTTTTTGACTGTCGTCATTCCAAATCATCAACTGATAATACTTCGCCTGATTTCGTATTTTGTTGACGAAATTACTCTTTCCGTTCAACTCGATCAATTCTTTGTAAACAGGTAAAGCCTGCCTGAACAATTTCATCTTTTGATAACAACGTCCCTGCATAAATTTCGAACGAAATCCATTGGGTGTCATGCGCTGAAGCTGTGCGATATTTTTGAACGAATCCGCCGCTTTCTTCATGTTCGGTTTGAATTTTGAATTTTTCTCATCGAACGTTCTGGCAAGATCGAAGAGAGTCACCGCTTCGAAGTACATGGCATCGTGGAATTTTCGTCTTACGGTTTCCCGCGCTTCGTATTTTTTGGGCTTCTTCTTACGGTCGATACTTGCGGGAAATGTTTTTAACTCGGCCTGGAGCAGTGTCTTTGCGGAAAGGAAAAGTTTGTTCGCCGCCAGGAAAAGCGGCCGAGAAGAAGCCATAAGTCGTTTTTTGCGTTTCCCGTCTTTCGAAAACAATGCGAGGTCCATATCAACCTTTCCACGTTCGCGCGTGGCAGAGGCCTGTTCGAAAATGGCTTCGTTTTTCTTCGCATGACCGGGGTTCGCTTTCACGAAATCGGCTAGCAATCTTTCTGCTTGAGAGAGCGTTGATCGCTTTTGTTTGACATCTTGCATCGTTCGCGAAGATCGGATCAAAGCGACGGCCCTTTCGAACGGAATCGATTTCATAAATTCCGCGGAAAGACCTTTTTTCGATTTGAGCGAATCGAGATATTGCTCGACCATATCATGAAAGCCGGCTTTGACCAGCGCTTTGCGGAACTGTGCAACCGGTTCGTCGGCGCGTACCGTCGTACTGATGGCAATCATGGCTAAAGCAGCCCAATACCGAAACTTCATGGTCGTCCTACATTCGAATTGGCAGGGTATCCCTCAATCGATTCGTTCAGGGAGTTGAGCCGGTCGAGACACTCTGAATTCCAGAGCTGGCCCGCATGAAGAAGCAGAAACGAAGAGTCGTTCGACAAAACCTCAAACCCCACGCCCTCCAGAGTATCTTCATCTCGTCGAATAAGCAAGAAGTTGCCAGAAGAAATCTGTCAGAATCGGTAGCGGAAAACTCTGCATCGCGAATGAGCTGCAATAAATTAAGACGACTTTTTCGCTCGGTACATGATACGATAACACGAACGACAAAACAGTAATTCCCCCATGTTGAGTTGAACTTTTTCGTTCGGTGAGAGAATTGCATGACAGGACGAACAGGAGTTTTCGCTCACAGCAACCAGTGCACCGGCACCGTGTGCCAGCACCAGACGTTTGTATTCTTCGCTGAGGGAACTGGGGATAATTTTTTCCGCTTCCTTCAATTCTTCGTTGAGCATGGATATTCCAGACTCCAAACCCGGTCTTTCGGCTTCGATTTCTTTGGAGATTTTCTGTTCCATCTCGACGGCTTGCGAATGAGCGTTCTCGCAGTCGGTGATTTTTCCTTGAACGTGATCGACTTTTTCGTAAACTTCCAGAATTTCGTCTTCCAGAACGCTGTTCGCCATCGTGTCAGCGTCGATTTGCGACTTGATGATGGCGAACTCCTTGTTCGTCGTGACTAAGTTTAACTTCAACTTCAGATCGACAATTTTCGCCTCGTTCGATTTCAACTGAAGCGATTTTTCGTCGGCTGTCATGCGCAGTTGTTTTTGCTGTTCCTGCAACTCTTCGATCGCTTGCTTTTGTTTTTCGATTTGCTTTTGTTGTTTTTCGACTCGGAGTGGACCTGCGGCTAATTTTTTTTCCAACTCTGCTTTTCGAATGTGCAACTGGTGCAATTCTTCGAGACCAGTTGCAGCACTGCTCATTGTCATTCTCACGATTCCTTAGTCAAAAGTTGTTGCTGACGAAAATTGGTATTTAATAAAAAAAGCCGATCTTTCGATCGGCTGGGATTTTGTTATCCGTTGATTTGAGCCAGGCTATCGAGAAAGCCTTTGAGCTGTTTGCTCCGGACCGGATGCTGAAGTTTCCGCACGGCTTTTGCTTCGATCTGCCTGACCCGCTCACGGGTGACTTTGAAAATACGACCGACTTCTTCCAGGGTGTAAGTATAGCCGTCTCCCAGCCCGTAGCGTAGCTTGATGATCTCTCTTTCTCGATAAGTTAGCGTTTTCAAAACGACGTCGATTTTGTCTTTTAACATTTCCTGCGTTGCGGCAGAGACGGGGCTTTCACTTCCATTGTCTTCGATAAAGTCACCGAAGTAGCTGTCTTCACTTTCTCCAACAGGACGATCCAGGCTAATGGGATGCCTGGAAATGGTCAGAACGCGACGGGTTTCTTCCAAACCAACACCGGCAGCCTCAGCAGTTTCTTCGATCGACGGTTCTCGACCGTATTCCTGAAGAAATTCCTTGCTGACCTTACGCAGTCTGGACATCGTTTCGATCATGTGGACCGGAATCCGAATCGTCCGTGCCTGATCGGCAATCGCGCGGGTAATCGCCTGGCGAATCCACCAGGTGGCGTATGTGGAAAACTTGTAACCGCGACGATATTCGTACTTGTCGACAGCCCTCATTAAACCGGTGTTGCCTTCCTGAATGAGATCCAGAAAACTCAAACCTCGGTTACGATATTTCTTGGCGATCGAAACCACCAATCGAAGGTTCCCGCCGGAAAGTTGTTTCATCGAAGCGACATAATCGACAAATCGCATGTCGATGAGTTCGACACTTTTCTTCATGTCGGTTTGTGTATTGCGAGTCATCTCGACAAGGTCATTCAACTCTCGTTCGAGATTGGCACGTTTGTCGGCAGCCGATTTCACGCGACGCAATTTTTTGATTTCGCTCGACAGTTCGGTCATCCGCTGCGAAATTTGAGAGAGACGTTTCATACAAGGCGATAACCGCTGAGTCCGCAAACTCAATTCTTCAATCAAGGTCACCATTTTTCGTTTGCGAATTTGTGTTTGACGTTTCAATTCCTTTTTCTGTTTTTCGTGACAAGTCGGTTTTTTCGTTTTTTCCCAATCGGATTCGTTCAATCCACGAAGCATCTCGAGAGTTTGCAGGTTATGAGGCATGCGACCCAGAATTTGGTCTTTTTCCAATCCTTCTGTGACCGAGACCTTTATGGTGCGGTCGAACGGTAACTGCCCGCGATGAACCTTCATCAGAATATCGATGGCTGTCTTCATCGCAAAATCGTTTTCCAGAAGTTGACGGCGGAATCGTTTGCGGGAAACTTCGATTTTTTTCGCCAGAGCGATTTCCTGTTCGCGAGTTAATAGCGGAATTTCGCCCATCTGTGTGAGGTACATTCTCACGGGGTCTTCAATGCGGCGTGTCTCTTCAGCGGATTTCGAACCGTCATCGGCATTCTTGACTTTGGCACGTCTTTTGTTTTTTTTAATTTGAGAAGCAAGGTACAGAGGCTCTTTATCCGGAACGATCTCCATCCCCAAATCTTCCAGAGACATCAACAGGTTATCCAACTTCTCGGGATTGACCGCTTCGTTCGGAAGGTAGTCGTTCACCTGTGAATAGGTCAAAAAACCTTGTTTTTTACCCGTTTTAATCAGAACAGATAAATCGCTGTCGAGTCTATGCACGAGCTATGTCTCCCTAACTGGTGAAATCTGGATGGTGTTTCATCGAACGGCGCGTTTTTTGTGATATTCGGTGACCTCACGAAGAACGTCCTTCGCACGAGAGTCCAATCGATCCGTCGATTCGTGAGATTGCATCCTGCTGTGGAGAGTTTCATTGAAGGCAGCGGTCTTTTGACGCCAGTGAAAATCTCCGACAAGTTTCTCCAGGAAAAACGGAATCTCCGATTGCGAATCGGAGACGGCATCCATGCGAATCTTCTCGCTCGTCCTTTTCTTCTGGGCGAGTTGTTCTGTTTTGATCGCAAACGATTTCAAAACGGGGTCTTCCAACCGAGTCAGCAACTTCGTGAACTCGGGAACTCGCCCCTCTCCATCCATCGCAAAACAAACTTCGAGAATTTTTCTGACGGTTAAATTCTCGATTTGGTCCAGTGTGATTTCTCTGCGAATATAGTTCACCACTTTCGGTTCCGTAAAGATCGCTTCGAGGATTTCCTGTTCCAGCGGGTGTGGAGTTCCCGGTTGTTCGCTACCCTGCGACTGCAAAACGCTTGACTTTGTGTTTCCAGAAGGAACTCGTCGCGATTGTTGAGAACGAGTCTGTTTCAACTCTTCTCGAATTTTTTTCTCAGAGATTCCGACCGTTGTACTCAACTGTTGCAGCATCATATCTTCTTTGAGTGTGCCGGAAAGTCTGGGAGATTGTGCAATTGAAGAAAGAAACTCTGTGGTGATTTGTTGTCTTCCGTGAATCGAAGTGGGATCGAACTTCTCTCGGCAACGGTTCAGTTTGAACTTCCACGCTTCAGGGGCAATTTGGGCTTCGTGTTTCAGGCGATCGGCCCCATGTTGTTGGACAAAGTCCGCAGGATCGAGTCCGTTTTCCAGGGTAAGAATTCGCAGATCGACATCCTGTGCCAGCAACCGAACCACCGCTCGTTCAGCGGCCATCAGACCGGCATCATCCCCGTCGTAAACGAGGACAGCTTTCTGTGCGAATCGGCGAAGTAAAATCACGTGTTGATCCGTTAAAGAGGTTCCCAAAGTCGCCACAACGTTTTCTAAACCGTGCTGATGTAACATCATGCAATCGGTGTACCCCTCAACAACGACGGCTTCGCCACGGCGACGGATTGGCTCCTTCGCAAGGTCTAAACCGTATAGCAGCCTACTCTTAGAGAAAACCGAACTCTCGGGACTATTCAGATATTTCTGGGTCTCCGATCGCTTCGACCCCGGTAGAATGCGTCCCCCGAATGCAACAGTACGACCACGTTCGTTGCGAATTGGAAACATCACCCGATCGACGAAATCGTCTCGAAATCCCGGGCCGTTACTCCGTTCACGAATCAGACGGGCTGCGAGAAGTTCCTCAGTCGAGTAGCGGTTTTGTGCACGATCTAAAACCCACTGCCAATCTTCGGGATGATAACCGGCTCGATATTTCTTCACCGTCTCGCCGGTGAAGCCTCGTTCTTTGAGATATTGTCTTGCATTTTCGGCATCGCGAGCTGTCATCAGAAATTCGTGAAATGCGTTTGCCGCCCATTCAAGAATCTCGTGAATTTTGTCTTTTTCGACACCGTGTTTTGGGCGATTTGCGGAATGCGAACGTTGGGGAAGTTGCAATCCCGCCTTGTCTGCCAGTATTTTGAGAGCTTGGAGAAAGTCGACCCCTTCGATTTTCATCACGAAAGAGAAGCAATCTCCCCCTTCATCGCAGACCCAGCAGCGATATGACTGCCGGTCGGGGTAGACATGAAATGACGGGCGGTGATCGTCATGGAACGGACACAAACCGATGAAATCCGCTCCGCTGTGTTGCGGGTTTAAGCTAACCGATTCCCCCACCAAACCGACAATATCGGTGCGAGAACGAACCTGTTCCTTGAAGTCGTTGGAAAATCCCTGCGACAACTGCAACTCCGATCGATTTTTCCGATTGCGACTCTTGTGCGAATGGCACGAAAAAGAGCCACCCTTCAGACGATGATCATTGTAGGGAAAGGAAGGGTTGACAAGACAACGCCCGTCCACAATGCCGAGGAATCCTTGAGAGTGATTTCTCCGCACGCAATCATACACCATTTAGGGGGATGGTCAAGAAATCGTAAACCCAGTTACAGCAATATCATGCAGCGTAAGTGATTTATTGTTATAGAGTTATTGTCTTACTCGATCGCGCAAGTCTCGCAGCAATTACCTGATCGTTCCCACAGAGAACGACATCCCCACCGACAAAGTTTCCGCAACCTTCCGAGTCGGTGACAACCCTACTAGACAGTCTGGAAACAGGACTTCGGACACTGCCGATTTCTGAGTGGTGTCCTAATTTGAAAAAGAACAAAAAAAGACAAGTTGTTGGATTTGCAATCGCTCTAAGAGAAGAGAGTTTTGAAGAGGATGAAATTTGGAGAACCGACAAAATCTGCTCAGTATACTTGGATTTAGGTCCGAGTATCACTTGAAACGACATCAAATAGCGAAAATAATTCCCCGGACGCTTGAACTATTCCTCTGTTGGATATACCCATGGGGTACATTGAACAGGAGATAAGATGAAAAAGTTAGAGTTTTCTGTGATTGACCCAGAAAGCGTGGCTGAGATACAACACCGCACTTTATGGATTGACGAAGAAAACGTTCTTGAGTCTGAAAAGGCGGGGCATCACGGAAGATTTTATCAATTGCGTCATGTTCCTGAAATTGCGGACGACCCCAACAAACTCAAGTGTATCGTTAAAGGTTGGAATCGATGCGGCTACCATGAGTGTCAAGTATATGTGGGGCTTCCTGAAACCAATACACCAGCTGAGGGGATTGCCCTACCACCCAAAAAGGGCGAGTTGTTTTTTTTCTATGTAACCAGTCGTCATAAAGTTTATGATTGGCGATGGGAGAAGTTTGATTTAGATGACGAAGATCAGTTCAAGTTCAAATTTGGAGACGGAGAAATAATATGGCCGAAACCAAAGAAGACCTCTTAACTTATCTAAAATCACATAAGCCTGCGGAAACATTTTCCCGCTACGCTTATTACGATGAAGATGCGGATGTCCTGTCGCTGTATTTTGCGGACGGACCATATTATGCAGAACGGATCAATAAACGTGTCACAGTTTTCATCTCGTCTGAAACAGAGAAGTTAGTCGGTTGCGCTATCAAAAATGTTCGGAGCGTGCTTGAAGACATGAAATGGTTTGATGCGGAAATCAAGCTAGGCAAGGTAAAAGTGAAATTCCTGTTTTTATCGTTTCGTGGCATGTTCGATGACAAAAATGACCAAAGGGAATGCTACAGAAAACTTGGCGAGATGGTCTCGGAAGAAGAAATCGAAGTCCGAGTTCCTGAATTAGTCTAGCGCACGCTAACTGCCACATTCAGCCAGGTATTCGACTTTTTGGGCAATTCGACGTTTCGGGTAGTATTTATTTTTGAAAATGGCCAAAAACAATTAACGGATATTGAGTTTCTTCGCAAGCTGCTTGTATTTCGCAATCGAATTCCGATGCTCGTCGGCTTCCATGACGTTCTCGTACAGGTCTTCGATCTTCCAAAGGTCACCGACGATCCCGGCTTCCATAGCAGGTGTAGGACGTAACATCCCGCTCGAGCCCTTCTCTCGCAATCGCCAACCGAAATTATAGTAGGCAATATGCAGAGCGGTAGCTGCTTTCAGGTCTTCCAACTTCTTGCTGAATCCGAGAGTCAGTTTCATCAGAGTTATGGTCGTCAGATTCCACCTTGCTGCAATCCAAGCGTCTCCGCGCCTGCGCCAAGACAATAACAGGGTGAAACATTCCCACCGTCAAACAGAAGTTTTCATCGCGCCAGGTCGGGTTTCTGTAGAAGGCAGAAAAATGGTGTTCACCCAGTCTTGGTTGGTTTTGATTTTTTGAAGCGATCCCAAATGTTTCCGGCAGACAATAACGTCAGCAGCGAAGCCATCCCCCATTGAAGCCACGTTTCTTGTTCGTCTTTCGCTTTCAGGCGTTCAATCAATGACTTGACCGGATCGTGTTCATCTTTTGTCTTCGACGGAACTGGATCGCCTTGCAACAGTTCGGATTCCCGGGAATCGACTGCGGCTTGTACCGTGCCAAAATCTCTTCCGTTGGTTCGTTCGAAAATGACATC
>Ga0114931_10003596_pt1 | contig 19573 bp, 8 predicted proteins | sample 2SBtaG_FD_89579 | JGI IMG/M metagenome (GOLD analysis project Ga0114931, IMG submission 89579) | Deep subsurface microbial communities from Kolumbo volcano to uncover new lineages of life (NeLLi) - 2SBTROV14_V59a metaG | ecosystem: Environmental > Aquatic > Marine > Volcanic | place: Kolumbo...
AGATCAAGCGGCGCGGCAATAGCCGGCGCGGTCGCAAGCCACAAGAGAACCAGACCGGCCAGCGTGATCGATGCAAGACGGTGAACCATTAGGGCGAGCTCCTGTGGAAACGTAGCAGCCGAAAGCTTGATCCAAGACAAAACAAGATCAGGCGGCCTGCTGATCTTGAAAGTCTAGGCCGCTAAGCGGACATTCACGGCCCGATAAGTCGAAAGAGAATGATCGCCAACTGACGAAAGTACAAACAACCCCGAATCTGCCGACGGGAACGGCGGCGTCAACTACTTCCAACTTTGCCAAATCTGCCCGGCATGTCAAATGCGCCCTTGTTACGCGGCTCAGGCCGCCGGCATTTAACGGATTGATCATTTGCACCGTCACGGCACCAAGCCGGCCGATCAGGCCTTCCGCGGAGCCGGGATAAACGGAGCTTCTCCCTCGCGGACCAAGGAAAGGGCGTTTCCATGGCCGGCCTCAGCCAGTAAAGATCGGGGCGTTCCAAGGATCAAGAATATGGACCGGCTCGCCCTAACAGTCCGCCCAAAAACTGCTTCGTCGGCGAGAGCGTGGCAAAATTCGTCAGCTCAAGCAGCCGAATCGTGGGCATATCCTACAGATACGCCGAGATTTGGCGACGCAGAACTGGCGAATTTTGACCGCTCGCAGCCAGAATGAGTTTTTGGGCGGGCTGCTAAGCTCACGTTCCGTGTCGCCGAGCAAACACGGCGCAGGCTAAGTCTTCCACCCGCCCACACGCCGCCGGGGCCTTTCTCTTTACGGCAAGCAACGTCAGAAGGCAGCGCCTCTTTCACCGCTGACGACCGGAAAAAATGCCCGTGGCATACCAAATGCCGTTACCTCCCCGCTTGATGTCGTAGCCGAAAAACCGGTGGCGGGCGCGAACGGCCCCCCAGTGGCCAGGCGACTGACGCCACGAATTGACACAGTCGACGCAGGCCTCGACCAAGTCCTCTCCCGGCCAACTTTCGGCCACGACTTCCGTAGCAGGACCGCCGTCAGGCAACTCGCTGTTGATCTGATGGAATCGAGATTCCCAGTTGTGGTGCCCTTGAAGCTGGATCTGGGCCTGATACTGGCTTTGTCGCTGGGCCGCGCGGACTAGAACCGGCTGAAGCGTCCCCCACGTGCTGGCTGGCCGTTCAGGGTGAATCCGGACGGCGTAAATCATCGTCCGCTGAGTGATCGTTCCGGGTGGCAAGTCGAGAACGACCTTCAACCGTTCGGACGAGTAGTTACTTCCCGGCGTGAAAGGGAACGCGCTGACGACATGACCGTAATATGGCTCGCCTTCGTGTTCGAGGTCGACCAGGGCAAAACCTTGACGGTGGGACATATCTTGAAACGCCGGATGATCGAGCAGCCGAATGTCCCGGCCGTCCACCTGAATCTTGGTACCAAGAGGTAGCTTGACGCGTACGAGCTGCTCGAGCCGCGAACGTGTTTTCGGATTGGCCAGCGTGTGTGATTCGAACGTCGCGCTGGCCGTGTCATCCTTGGCTTCGAAGAAGACCAACAACATTTTGTGCGTCTTCTTGGCCTGATCATATGCCTCGGCATAGTCAGCCCACCATGCAAGTGGCGATCTGGAACCGGCAGGCGGCATCGCGGAGGCCCCTCTCGCCACGACCGGGTGAATCGCCAGCGTCATCAGGATCGCCGTGACGACTACCCATCGGCAACTGCGGACCCAATCCAGGCAGTCAATCCGACCTCGCACGCTGGGGCTGAAATGCCAGATTCCAGCGTTTCCACGCTCGATCGGCAGCCGCTCTTGTCGGTGATCCGTGCGTCTTACGCGACGCTCACAGGATGAATTCGACATCTAATGAGTCCTTCTCGGTTGGGTGAAACGCCCCTTCGTGGCGCGGAGGATTCGCGATCATCTCAGCCTGCGGCAGGGGCCTTAAACAGGCACGGCGTCTATCCGTAGCACTGGGAATAACTGAACATCCGGGTGGAATAAAAGTTCTGGGTGTAACAGCTAAGATGAGTAAAATCAAACCCCCCGATCGGATAGATATGCAATAGATCTGAAAGGTTTGCCACGAAAGGAAACGGTATCCGATAGTTAAAATGTTACGAATAAACAAATTGAGCCTTATACCTAGATTGCGGGCACTGCTGAGAATATGTTGGTTTCCTTGGGGTTCTGGCCGGTGAGGCGACTTGGGAGTTGGTGTATTCGCGTGTCGCTGCGTGCCGTACCGAGCTTCCCCAGCGGCCTGCGGCGGGCCTGTGTCCGACTGTGTGCGGTACTTAAAGGGCGTGGAAGGAGACTTCATGCGGCTAAAGCGGCTCACTACGTCGCTGCTGACCGTAGCGATTGTGGTAGCGATCTGTTTTGTCGGCTCAGCCTGCCATGCCCGGGGCGACGTGACTCCGCGGCAACAGGTCCAGTCTTCTCTGGCGGCGCTTGACGCCTGGCTTGGCAACAACGTCAACGGGGAAGCGTGGCGGTGTTATCTTCGCCTCGAAATGTTGCGCGGAGAGCTTTCGTCCGGCAGTAAGGTCCGTCCGGACACGCTACGAGCCGTGCTCCAGCGCTTTCAAAGCGGTGCAAAGGGGCTTCGGCTGCCGCGCTTTGTTGCGGTTCGTGATGCGGTAAGCCGCTGGATCGAACAATTGCCCGCCGGCGGCGACGACACGGAAGAAAGCGACGCGGAAGAAAAAAAAGAAGAAGACGAAGAAGACATCGCGCGTCGTGTCCAAGACGCCAAGTCCGGCTTTCGCGATCTTGGCGAAGATGACGTGCGACAATCGCGGCGAAGATTGCGCCGCAGCGTGGATCGACTGAACCGCTTCCTCTCGCGCGGAGGACCGCGAGGGCGTGCTTGGAAGCAATTCTTGAGGCTGCCTGATTTGCGTGCGCAAACCGAGCCTTCGACCGAACCGAACCTGCGCGCTCTGTTGGATATCGCGGCGAAATATCAGACCCGCTACCCGGGACTCGATTTGCCCGAGTTTTCACAAGTTGGGCGCGCCACGCGAGGTTATTTGGAAGCTCTGTGGGCGGCCCGCAGTCGCAATGCCCGGGGGCAATATGAACTGCAAATGGATCGGCTAGCCCAGGCCCTTGCGGCGTCGATCAAGGAGCCGACCACCGATCACTGGCAAACGGTCGGCGGCTTGCTGGGTTGGTTTGATGATCGCGGTCAGGCCCGGGGGCTGCTGCGCTTGATTCGCCGTCGCTATAACCGGCCGAACCTGCGTTTGCTGGTCAGTGGAATCCTGATCTCCGACGGTTTGCAGCAACGCGTCGATGATGAGCAACCGGTCACGGACTTCATTCTGGGAACCTGCATCTCTGGGACCGGGCACACGACGGGCCGAGTCCGTTTCGATTTGGTTCCCAACTCGCGACACGCCGAGTTGGACGCCCTGTTTCTCGGTGCCGCGCGAACCAGGACCATTGGCCGAAATCGCTCCGCGCGAATCGGCACCGTCGGCACGACGCGCGTCCGAGCCCGCAAGCGATTGGTGATCGACTCGGAAGGGTTGAGATCGCTTCCCACCCGATCGCGGGCACAAACGTCGACCCACTTGACCGGCATCTGGTCGACTCAACCACGGCTTCGCGGGCGGCTTGTCACCCGCATCGCATCGCGTCGCGCGGCGCAGTCGAAAGCCGAAGGCGAGTCGATCGCCGCTCGGCACGCCGAGCGGAGGTTCAACGAAAATCTGGACTCGCGAATCGGCGACGTGTTGCGTGAAGGAAATCATGCGTTTTGGCAACACGTTCGCGAGCCGCTGCTGCGGCGCGGTGATTTTCCACAGCGGCTTCACCTCTCGACCACCAAGACGATTCTTTCGGTCGAGGCGATGTATGCCGCGAGCCATCAACTCGCGGCACAAAGCAGCCCGCCGCGGTTGGTTGGCGATCCTGAAATGGCGGTTCGCGTTCACGAATCGTTTCTAGACAACTATTTGGCCAGCTTGCTCGGCGGCGTGCATCTCGACCAGCAACGGGTTCGCCAACGGTTGATCAACACGTTCGGAAAATTGCCCGAAAAGTTCAAACAAGCGCGCGAACCGTGGTCGATTACGTTTGCCCGGAAAAAACCGGTCACGGTGCGGTTCGATCACGGCGGTTTCGTCGTTGTGATGCGTGCTACGGAGTTCTCGTCCGGCGATCGCCGGGTCGCGCCGATGAACATCACGGCGAAGTATGGTCTGCAACGAACCGACGCGGGGTTGAAAGCCGTTCGCCGCGAGGAATTGGCGGTGCTGCCGCCGGATATCTACGACGCGATCCAGTCGCACAAGCGGGCCCGCCGGATGTCCGTTCGCGAGCAAACCGGCGCGGCGTTGCTACGTCGCCGTTTGTCGAGCATTTTCGAGGACGAATTAGTTCTGGAGCACCTTGTCTTACCGGGGCGCCTTGAACAACTGGGAGAATTGCAGCCAACGCAACTGGATGCCGAAAAAGGTTGGCTGGCCCTGGGATGGCGCCGCGTTTCAAAGAGTTCCGTGGCAACGCAGCACCCCCACAATGAGACCGACCTCACGAATCGGGCAGCCGTGAAACCCGATGCCGAGGCGGTCGCCAAGCGGTCGGACGGTTAACCTCCGCATCGTCTCTTTCCGCGACGACTTGCGGCGGAGTCGTTGTCTTCGGCAGACGACTGGGTCGTTGGCCTTTCCCTGTCTGTCAAACCTGATTGGCGGAGAGTATCCGAAGTTGATAGACTTTCGATTGCGAGCAGTGCGGTCTGGTTGGCGGTTGTCGTCATTTCAAGGCAGCGCTGGTTTCACTCGCGGGAGGATCTGTCATGAAGCGGGCACCGCGGGATCGAGGCTGCCCGGGACCGCCGACTCGCCGTGATATGTTGCGAATCGGTGCTCTGGCACTAGGCGGCTTGTCACTTCGAGATATCTTGGCCGCTCAGGCCGCCACGGCTGAACCAAGTCCGGTCGACCATTCGGTGATCCTGTTTTACATGTGGGGCGGCCCCTCGCATTTGGAGACCTACGACCTCAAGCCCGAAGCCCCCACGGAGTACCGTAGCCAGTTTCGATCGATCGCCACGTGCGTGCCGGGGATGGACCTCTGCGAGATGTTCCCACGTCAAGCGCGGCTGGCGGACAAATTCACACTTGTCCGTTCGCTACATCACGAGATCAACATTCATAATGACGCGGCCATCGAGGTGCTTACCGGCAAGCGGCCCAGCAAGCTGGACCCCACGTCCTCCGCCAAGAGCGAGCATCCCGACTTCGGCATGGTGGCCAGCCGCTTGCTGAGTTCGCGCCGCCCGGCGATGCCGCGGTATGTGAGCATCCCGTCGGCGCTGCACATGACAAGGCCGACCTATCTGGGGGTTAAACACCGGCCTTTCGTGCCGGGCGACCCGGCATCCGAGAGCTATCGACCGCCCCAATTGAGTCTTGCCGCGGGGGTTGATGCCCGCGGCTTGGACGATCGTCGTGGACTGCTTCGACAGTTCGACCGCATGCGCCGCGATCTCGACCTGCACGGCGCGATGCAGGGCACGGACAAGTTCCGCCGCCGCGCGTTCGAGATGCTCACCAGCCCGCAAATCGCTCAAGCGTTCGACATCACGCGAGAAGATCCGAAACTTCGCGACCGCTACGGACGCAACCAGTGGGGGCAATGTTGTCTTCTGGCTCGTCGGCTGGCCGAGTCGGGTAGCCGTGTGATTTCGATTTACGCCGGACAGCCGAAAAGCGGACCCGGTTTCACGAACTGGGATGACCATCCGGACAACGCCGGCCAACCGGGACATTTCGCTTCTTATATGCGAACACGACTGCCGTACATGGACCACGCGATTTCGACGTTGATCGAAGACGTCCACGCACGCAATCTCGAGCAGAACATCTTGATCGTGGCCGTGGGAGAGTTCGGCCGTACGCCGAAGATTTCCGTGCGCCGAGTGACCGGCTCGGTCGGGCGCAACCATTGGCCGCAAGCGTATACCGCGCTGGTTTCCGGGGGCGGTTTGAACATGGGGCAGGTCGTCGGGGCAACGAACTCCAAGGGCGAGTATCCTCAGCAAAGGCCACTGCGGCCGCAAGATTTGCTGGCGACGATCTATCGGCATCTCGGCATCGATCCCAGCCGCTCATTCATCGACTTTGCCGGACGCCCGGTGCCGATTTTGCCGAACGGCGAGCCGATTGCCGAGTTGGTTTGAACCGGGGCACGCAATCGCACATCGGCTTTGTTCCGGCAGCTTGATCGACCCGTCCGGCGCGTTTCCACGAGGCCCTGCCTTGCGGCTTGATGAAAGGGCGGAAGTGGCGTCGCGGTTAAGCCCGGATGATTCATGAAGAGCGGTGATGAAATCATCCGCGTCAAACGATGCCCGTTAAATAGTCGAGCTTGCCGGTGCTGTCGCCAAGCGTTTCCGTGGGCATGCCGAACAGGTCGAGCATCGAAAGGTACAGATTCGTCATCGGCGTTTCTGCCGGATAGCGAATGTGTTGCCCTGATTTGATCTTGCCGCCACCACGACCGACCAACAGAACCGGCAGGTCGTCGTGATTGTGTCGATTGCCGTCGCCGATGCCGCTGCCGTAGACGATCATCGTTTGTTCCAGCAGCGAGGCGTCGCCCTCGGCAACTTCGCTGAGCCGGCCGAGGAAGTGGGCAAACTGTTCGATGTGAAAACGGTTGATCTTCGCCAGCTTGGCTTGCTTCTCGGCATCACCGCGGTGGTGCGACAGGCTGTGATGCCCCTCGGGCACGTCGATGATGCGGTAATTGCGGTTGCTTCCTTCGTTGGCCACCATGAAGGTCGTAATCCGCGTGATGTCGCCCTGAAAGGCGAGAACCTGCAAGTCGTACATTAGGCGAAGGTGCTCTCCGTAATCCTTGGGGATTCCATCCGGTTTGGGCATCTCAGGGTCGTCGAGCTTTGCCAGACGCTCGGCCTGCTGAATCCGCTTTTCGATTTGTCGCACGGCGAACAGATACTCATCAAGCTTGCGTCGATCCTTGGGGCCAAGCGATGCCTGCAAAGAGCGCGTGTCTTCTAGCACAAGATCGAGAATGCTCTTGCGGTAGCGGTCTTGTTTGGCACGCGCGGCGCGGCCTTCGGGTGAGCGGTCGACGCCGAAGATACGTTCGAACAGCGCGCGAGGGTTGTGCTCTTTGGCCATCGGGGCTGACGGCGTCCGCCACGAAATATTCGCCGAATACGCGCAGCTGTAACCCGAGTCGCAGTTGCCTGACTGTAGGCCGCGGTCACAACCCAACTCGATCGACGGAAACGGGGTCGCGTCGCCCAGCCCTTGTGCCGCGATTTGATCGACCGAAACGCCCGTGTGAATGTCGGCACCGTGCGTTTTTTTGGGATGCACGCCGGTTAGAAACGAGGCTCCCGCCCGGGCATGGTCGCCGGCGCCGTCGCCGTGCGCGCGTGCTTTGTCCTGTGTCAGTCCGGAGAGAACCAACAATTGTTGTTGAAACGCGGCCAGCGGTTCCAGCGTCGAGGGTAGCGTGAACTGCGGGCCTTCTTCCTTCGGAGTCCATGCCGGCATGTGAATGCCGTTGGGGACGTAGACAAAGGCCATCCGTTTTCTTGCCGCCGCCGCATCGGTCGAGCCAAACGCCGGCTGCATGCTTTCGAGCATCGGCAACGCCACCGCGGCGCCCATGCCTCGCAAAAACGTTCTTCGTGGAAGTCGTCTGCCGTTACTCATCGTGGGGCTCCTCGCCTCTTCGCATCTGAAAGGGATCGCTTTGAACGACGGCAATCACCAAGCTTGAGAACCGATATTCATGTTCGGCAAGTTTGCGGGTGATTCTTTCGACCGTTCGATGGTCGTAAGGCTCCAGCCCCCGCCCCAAGGCATAGGTGAGCATCTTTTCGCTCATACATCGACAGAAATCATCGCGACGCGCCAAGAGAATTTTCTTCAGTTCCGCCGGACCGCTGAATGACCTGCCATCGGGTAAAACGCCCGAGGCGTCGATCGGAAACTTACCATCCTGGGTGCGCCACGCCCCCACGGCATCAAAGTTTTCCAGCCCGAACCCCAAGGGATCCATCATCGCATGGCAAGAGGCGCAGGTTGGATTTTTGCGGTGCTGCTGCATTCGCTGGCGCAACGAGGCGGCGGTCACGGCTTCAGCGCCTTCGTCCAGTTTTGGTACGCCGGGCGGCGGGGGAGGAATTGGCGAGGCCAGCAGGTTCTCAAGCACCCACTTGCCCCGCTTCACCGGCGAGGTGCGCGTGGGGTTCGAGGTGATCGTCAGCACGCTGGCTTGTGTCAGCACGCCACCTCGGTTGGAGTCGTCGAGCTTCACGCGACGAAAGTTTTCTCCCTCGACGCCCGCGATGCCATAGTGGCCCGCCAATCGCTCGTTGAGATACGTAAAGTCGGCATCGATCAAGTTCAGCACGCTGCGATCTTCACGCATGATGTCGGCAAAGAAAAGCTCGGTCTCACGGCGCATGGCTTGACGCAGGCGGTCATCGAAATCGGGAAAACGCTTGGGGTCGGGGCTCACACGGTCGAGATTGCGAAGCTGAAGCCACTGTCCGGCGAAGTTCCGCACCAACGCGGCGGCCTTCGGATCGGCCAGCATCCGTCGCGTCTCGGCTTCAAGCACGTCGGATACCCTCAGCATGCCGTCGTCGGCAAGCCGCAGCAGTTGGTCGTCGGGAGTGCTGCTCCAGAGGAAATAGGACAGCCGCGTGGCGAGCTCGTGCGGCGTAATTTTGTGAATTCGCCGCGCGTCGAGCGGATCCGGATCATGCTCGATGCGAAACAGAAAATGTGGCGAAACTAGAATCGCTTCAAGAGCCAATTGAATGCCGCGCTCGAACGAATCTCCTTGGCGGTGGGCCATGTTCACCAAGGCGGCGAAGCGATCGACCTCGGCGTCACTCACCGGCCGGCGAAACGCGCGTCGCGCCAACGGTCGCAGCACCCGGCGAGCCGCCTCGCTCCAGTCATCGCCGGTGGGGCGAACGCCGATCGTACGGCGTTGGACCTCAGAAATCGGCGGCGTCTCGCCGTTGTAAGGGCCATCGACCTCGACATAGTCAATGTACAGGTTGCGGTCACGATTGTTCTGGTCCGGGTCGTCTGGGGAATAATAATCGTTGACAAACCCCAACTTCAAGCGATGCCTGCCCCGCTCGATTCGCGCGCGGTGTTCGTAAACCCGTGGGTGGTCCGACGTGGCTTCGACGTCAAACCTTCGCAGCTCTTGGTCATCCACTTCAAGCGGCATCTTGGGCGGCTCATCACCGGCAAGTGCGCCGAAGGCGCGAATGCGAAACACGTAGTCGCCCGTGGCGCTGAAGTCGAGTTCGGTCGCTATCGCACCGTCAGAAAAAAAAGCGTAAACCTCTCCGCTCGGCTTGCCGCCGCCGGAACGAATGTCGAATTGCTCGGCTTCGAGATGCCGCGTCTTGGGTTGCGGCGTTTCGGCGACAATCACGCGCTGAACAATCTTTTCGGCGGCCGCCAGATACTTCTCCATCAACATCGGCGGTAGCGACAGCACGTCACCGATATTGTCGAACCCATAGCCTACGTCGTCGGCCGGAAAGTCGTCGGCCGGGTGGAAATCGACCCCCAACAAGTCGCTAATCGTGTTGTTGTACTCCACACGATTCAACCGCCGCGCGGTCACCCGCCCCGGATCGGGCGGCAGGCTGCGAACGGCGGCATCCAACTGCGAGCCGATCCACGCGATGGCCGCCGCATATTGTTCCTCCGCGGGGCGTGGAGACTCGTCCGGCGGCATCGCTCCCGCGCTAAGCATGTCGAGCACACGCTTCCATGTCTTTTGGTTTTTCGCCACCGCGGGTGATTCGATGAGGCGGTCCAAAGCCAGCTTGGCTTCCGGTGCCTCACCGCCGTGACACTCGATGCAGTGGCCCTCAAACAACGGACGAACGGCTTTGTTGAACGATTCGGCGGAATGAGATGATGAGGACGAAGACGTTGCCTGCTCAGGTTCGGCCCCAGTCGCCGTCAGCGGTAGCCAGCAGATCACAAGCGTGATAAGCGGCGCGCCGATCGCTTTCGAGAGGCGAGCAAGCATCGTGCCGGGTGGGTTATAAGGCAGGAATGACCAGCGCGGCGCGGCCGTTGCTCGCAAGCGCGCAGCAGACCATCACACGCAGGGTTTATTATAACAGTGCGGCCGGTAAAACCGCAAAGCCGGGTTTCCCGTTGCTTTGCCCATCGGCGAAACGGCTGAAGCTGAAGTCGGGGGACCGCCGAACGCATCGTCTCGGCGGATGTGCCGCGGCGGCCAAACGCTTACTCCGAGACGAGTTCCAGCGTTGCCCAAACGCTCGGGTCTTCATCGTAAGGAAACGGCTCTGGGCAACTGAACGTTTGCGTTCCCAGTTCCGCATCGTTGACAGCATAGGTAAAACCTAGCCGGGGATGATCGCCGGGACTGAAGCCCGTGAGCGCCTCGCCAGCGATAAACGCCTGGAGCGTATAGCCATCCGCGTGACGGCGGCTGCGAACTTTGACTTGTCCCGGCTCCGCGGGTCGCGGCATGTCGCGTGCCCGGTGAATGGGGAGCATCCCGCCCTGCGCCGTGTCGCGCCGCTGACCGCCGCCGGTCGGAAGAAAAAGGAAGCGGTGGCAAAATCGGCCGGCGCGATGGATGTTGTGCGTCGCCCGCGTGTCGATCCATAGCTGAAGTCCGTCGCTTTCGAGCGGCTTGGAGCGGTGGGCACAGGGCGGATTCTGCTTTCCCGTGACACGCATCCAAAAAGCGATTCCCCCATCGCACCAACCGGCGCGCATCTCGGCCCATGATGGATTGCCGTTGAGCGATGTCAGCTCTGGCAATCGATAGGCCTGAGTCAATCGCGCGCCGCGCTCGTTCCATAGCGGCGATCGATATCGGCACGGCACCGCGAAGCGAAACAACATGCTCGGCGGAATCAAGGCTTCGTTCATCGTTTGTTTTTACCTGAATCTTGCCACACGGCAGGAAGCCGCACGGGAAAGGATTTCGCGCTAGTGGAATGTCGGATGAAATCGGCGCCCCGTCAATCTCCGTTGATTCCCGCGAGCTGTTCTTCGAGGAACCTGGCCAAATGGCTGCGGGCCAGGTCGTCGGTCGAGCGGAAACGAAGCTTGACCAGATCACATCCTTCTTGGTTCATGTTCAGCTCTTGCTCGAAACCGATGTCCGACACACGGCCCAAGGTGACTTTTCCCTTCGGAGCGCGAATGACCAGATCAATCGCGGCACGGCGTTTGGTGTAAATGCTTGCCCACGGTTGCGTTTGATCGGATCGTTTGACGCGCACCACCTGTTGCCCGGTCCAATCGAACTCGCTATCGGGAAGATTCTGTTGAAGCAGCAGGCAGAGCTGCTCGAGCACGTTGAGCGTCCATTCCACTCGTTTACCGGGCGGGAAGCCGCGTCGCATAAAGTGCCACTTGCGCCCCAAAACTTTCCACGGCATGACGTCTTCGGGGTTCAGGCGGTTTACCGTCGTTCGATTCAAAAACGAGGCCGCCGCCGCCTCGAGGAACGTCCAGAAAGCGGGCCGATCGATTTCCTCCAAGCATGCCAGCTTGAGCTGCACTTCTTGCCACGGACCACGCAGGTTCCGCAGCGAGACTCGAGAAGCATATCCATAAATCGGCAAGTCGGGCATGTCGTTGAGCGGCGTCAAATCGAGCGACTTGGACAGCGCCGATTGCTGAAACGTATTACGCCCGACGTGAAACTTCAGGCCCAACAGCCAAGGCTCGCCGGTCATGGCGTGTAAGAACCAGCCGTCTTGCTTTTTCTTCGCGGCGATTTCGACCACCGTACGCTCCGACCAATCGGTCGGGCTGAAGTCACCCAACTCGTGAATTTGATCAACGACGCGCTCTAAGATTTGCCCGTCCCAGTGACACGCTTCGCCATATCGTGTGACGCGGTCGCAAGCGTGCCAGCGGCGGCCGTCGATTTCCCAGGGCATCTTGGCATCCTTGCCCACGTCGGCAATGCTCAAATCGCCCTCGCGCCGCCGTGAATCTTGGGCAAAATCGTAAATCGCCCGCTTGCGATAAGGGCCGGCTTCCAGAATATCGGCCAGGGATTCGCCCGTGTAAGAGCGATGTTCGGCCGCGGGCGGCTTGCCGCCGGAGTTGGCTCGGCGGCGCGTGTGGGCAACGACGTCTTCCGGCGTTCCGGCAACCACCACTTCGCCGCCACGGGTCCCGGCTTCCGGTCCGAGATCGATGATCCAATCCGCCGTTTTGACGACGTCGAGGTTGTGTTCGATCACCACGACCGTGTTACCCAGGTCGACCAATCGGTTGAGCACGTCGAGCAGCTTGGAGAGGTCGTCGAAATGCAGGCCCGTCGTCGGCTCGTCGAGCAGATAAAGCGTGCGTCCCGTGTCAGGACGACCCAGCTCGGCGGCCAGCTTGACGCGTTGAGCCTCGCCGCCGGAGAGCGTCGGAGCGGGCTGACCGAGCGTCAGATAGTCGAGCCCCACGTCGGCGAGCATCTGCAAGATACGGCGAATCTTGGGAATGTTCTCGAACAGTTTCACCGCCCGGCCACACGGCATCGCCAGCACGTCGGCAATCGAGTGGCCGCAGTACTTGACGGTCAACGTCTCTTGGTTGTAACGCTGACCATGGCACGTTTCGCACTCGATCCAGACGTCCGGTAAAAAGTGCATCTCGACACAAATCTGCCCGTTGCCTTCACACGTCTCACACCGTCCGCCGGGAACGTTGAAGCTGAATCGCCGGGCCGCATAGCCGCGCAGCTTTGCATCCGGAAGCTGAGCGTAAAGTTGGCGAATCAACTCGAACAAGCCCGTGTACGTGGCCGGATTCGAAGTCGGCGTGTTGCCCAGCGGCTGTTGATCAACGCGGATCACCTTGTTGATGTGCTTGATTCCGCGAATCGATTCGTGGGCTCCGGGCGTCTTGTTGCTGCGGTGCAGTCGCCGAGCCAAGGCATTGTATAAAATGTCGTCAATCAACGAGCTTTTTCCGCTGCCGCTCACGCCGGTCACGGCCGTTAGCGTGCCGAGCGGGATACGGACGTCGAGGTTTTTGAGGTTGTTGTGCCGCGCGCCGATGATCTCCAGCCACGCGCCGCCGGGCGGATCAACCGCGGCGCGGGAAGAAGATACCTTGCGGTTCCGCGACTTGCGTTTTGCTGCCGTGCGGCCGTTGGACGATGGATGGTCAGCCGTGGCGGCCATGCGCCGATTCGAGGGAATCGGAATCGATTTGCGGCCCGACAAATAAGGGCCGGTCACCGAAGCTCGGCGTTTCGCAACCCGCGCCGGGGTACCGCGGGCCACGATTTGTCCGCCGAAGTCACCGGCGGCGGGGCCGAAGTCGAGCAGATAGTCCGCCGTGGCAACGACCTCGCGATCGTGTTCGACGATCAATAGCGTGTTGCCCAGATCGCGAAGTTTTTCCAGCGCCTCGATCAGGCGGCGGTTGTCGCGTGGATGTAGCCCGATGGTCGGCTCATCAAGGACATAGAGCACGCCGGTTAGACCGCTGCCGACCTGCGCCGCCAGCCGAATCCGTTGCGCTTCGCCGCCGGAAAGCGTCGGCGCCGGGCGATCGAGCGTCAGATAGTCGAGCCCCACGTCGACCAGAAAGGTCAAGCGGTTGCGAATTTCACGTAAGACCTCGCCGGCAATTTTGCGGTCGTTCGAGTTGAGCTTCCACGCGCTGATGTCGGCGACCAGCTTGCCAAGCGGCGTGCGGCAGATTTCGTCCATGGTGCGGTCGCGCAGGCGAACCGCCGAAGCGTCGTCGCGCAGGCGACTTCCGCCGCAAGCAGAACATTCGACCTCGTCGGTCAACCCTCCCAAGGCCATGCGCAGACGCGGCACCATGCGGCTTGCCTCCTCCAAAGCCGGATACAGTCCCTTGTACTGAAAACGAAATTGCCCGGCCACCGAAGTCGCCGCGCGACGCTTTCCCTTGCCTTGCTCGGAGGGCACGCCGACCGTGATCCAATCATCACCCGTTCCGTAAAAAACCAACCTGCGGTGCCGCGATCCGAGCTGCTCAAACGGCACGTCCAACGGAACGCCCGTGTGCGCGGAGAGGGCCTCGAGCATCGCCCGGGCGATCGGTCGGTCTAGATGGGGCCACAGATTCACCGCGCCGTCGGCCAAGGTTTGTTCGGGATCGTCTAGCAGCGCGGCGGGGTTCGCGCCATATTCGGTGCCGAGCCCCTCACAATTTTCGCACCAGCCGAGCGGGCTGTTAAAGGAAAAGCTATGCGGAGTGAGTCGTTCAAAGCTTCGTCCACAGCGCCGGCAGGCGAAATGCAGGCTATGCACGTCCACGCGCCAGCGAGTCTCCGGCTGCTCTTGATCGACATGCGCGACGTGCAGCACTCCTTGGCCCAGCGACAGGGCGTTTTCCACGCTATCGGCCAACCGCGAACGCCCGCTTTTCCGCACGACCACGCGATCCACCACCACCTCGACGCGGTACTTGCGGCGGCGATCGATCGTCGGCACCTCGTCCACGCCGTACGTTTGCCCGTCAATGCGGACGCGCACATAGCCGGCGGTACGGATTTCTTCCCATAACGACTCGTAACGTTCGCCGACTTGAACTTCCAGCGGCGCCATGACATAAAGCCGCGTGCCCTGCGGCTCGGCCAGCAGGTGGTCGACAATTTGATCCGGAGTCTGCGTGCTGATCGGCACGTCGCAGTCCGGGCAAAACGGTTGGCCCAGCCGCGCGTAGAGCACGCGCAAATAGTCGTACACTTCGGTCACCGTGCCCACGGTGGAACGCGGTGTGTTTCCCAGGTTTTTCTGTTCCAGTGCAATGGCCGGAGACAGGCCGCTGATATGGTCGAGCTGCGGCTTCTGCATCTGGCTGACAAACTGCCTGGCGTAGGAGCTCAGGCTTTCAACGTACCGCCGCTGGCCTTCGGCATAGATGGTGTCCATCGCCAGCGAGCTTTTGCCCGATCCGCTGAGGCCGCAACAAACCGTAATCTGATCGCGCGGGATTTCAGCATCGACGGATTTCAGGTTGTGTTGTCGAGCGCCTTGCACGCGGATCGAGCGAATCGCCGTGGAACGCTTGGAACCGCGTGGCTTGGCCTTGCCGTTGCGGCCACCGGCCCGCTTCCGTTGTGAGGTTGGCTTGAACAACGGCGCCAGCGCTTGACCGGTGTACGAACCCGGCGTTCGGGCAACTTCCTCCGGCGTTCCGGTGGCCACGATGCGCCCGCCATGTTCGCCCCCTTCAGGACCGAGATCGATGACATAATCGGCCGTTTTGATGACGTCCAGGTTATGTTCCACCACAAGCACGGTGTTGCCGAACTCGACAAAGTTCTGCAACACCTGCAATAGCATCTCGATGTCGGCGAAGTGCAAGCCGGTCGTAGGCTCGTCAAGCAGATAGAATGTGCGGCCCGTACTTTTCTTGACCAGCTCGCGCGCCAGTTTGATTCGCTGCGCCTCACCGCCGGAAAGCGTTGGTGACGGCTGACCGAGCTTCAAGTAATCGAGCCCCACGTCGTGCAACGTTTGCAGTTTGTGGCGCACCGGCGTGATATTCTCGAAATGGGCAAGCGCCTGTTGCACGTCCATCTCGAGCACGTCCGCGATCGATTTGCCTTTGAAACGAACTTGAAGCGTTTCGCGATTGAAACGATGGCCCGCACAGATCGGACAAGTAACCCAAACGTCGGCCAGGAAGTCCATCTCCAGGCGGTTCGAACCGTTGCCCTCGCACGCCTGACATCGGCCGCCTTCGACGTTAAAACTGAAACGACCCGGTGCATAGCCGCGTGCTTTGGCTTCGGGCAGTTGCGAAAACAGACGCCGAATATCGTCGAACACCTTGATATACGTACCCGGATTGCTGCGCGGCGTGCGACCGATGGGCGATTGATCGATCGAGATCATCTTGTCCAGATGTTCGAGTCCTTCCAGCCGATCATGGTCGCCGGGGCGACCTTCGCCGCCGTTCAAATCGCGGCGCAGCGCCTCGACCAGAATGTCGCCGACCAGTGAACTTTTGCCCGAACCCGAAACGCCGGTCACGCAAACCAAGGTTCCCAACGGAATTTCGACGTCAAGATTTTTGAGGTTGTTGTGCCGCGCGCCGATGATTCGCAACCACGCCGCGTTCGGCTCGCGGCGACGTTCGGGAATCGCGATCCGTCGCTTACCCGAAAGAAACGCGCCCGTCACGCTTCTCGCGGACTTGCAAACGTCGGACACCGTGCCGTGAGCAACCAATTCGCCGCCGCGAACCCCCGGACCGGGGCCAAAATCGATCAGATGATCGGCCGCGCGCATCGTGTCTTCGTCGTGTTCGACAACGACCACCGTGTTGCCCATGTCGCGCAAATTGACAAGCGTGTCGAGCAATTGATCGTTGTCGCGGGGATGCAGCCCGATCGACGGTTCGTCGAGAATGTAGAGCACGCCGACCAACCCGCTGCCGATTTGGCTTGCCAGACGAATCCGCTGCGACTCGCCGCCGGAAAGCGTCGGCGCCGACCGACCGAGCGTCAGGTAACTCAACCCCACGTTCACCAGAAAACCGAGACGCGCGCGGATTTCCTTGACCAACTCGACGGCCACACGCTGAGAGGTTGCATCGAGATCAAGTTCCGTGAAAAAATCGGCTGCCTGAGCCACGGACAGGCTGCATAGCTTCGGCAAGCTCTGCTCCGGGCGCTGCGCGAACTCGGGCTGACGCGTGCGTAACGTTACGGCGCGGGCCTGCTCATTGAGTCGTTCGCCGCCGCAACCTTCACAGTCGAGCACGCTCATGAATTTTTCGAGCATGCGGCGGTGCATGCGATTGCGGCTTTGGTGATATTTGGAAAGCAGCCGCGGAATGATGCCTTCATAGATGCCGCCGTGCTTGTGCCCGTGCGCGCCGCCGCGCCAAGTGTAGGTGATGTGCAGCTCGCCGGTGCCCCACAGCAAGGCGTCCTGTAGCTGCGGGTCGAGTTCTTGCCACGCGGATTCGAGCACCGTCCCGGACTCTAGGTCATGAAGACGTTCCAAGGTTTCAGCCACACCTTTGTAGATGTGGCGTTGCCATCGCCCCATCTGACGCCAACGTCCGATCGGCTCGATGGCGCCTTGCTGAAACGATCGCGATGGGTCGGGAATCAGCTTTTCCGGATCGAAGGTATGCAGATAGCCCAAGCCGCCGCATCGCGTGCACATTCCCTGCGGACTGTTGAAGCTGAACAGTTGTGGGGTCGGCGGTTCAAAACTGACGCCACACGGCGTACAGGCGTAGTGAGCCGAAAGCTGTAGGTCTCGGCTGCCATTCGAGGGGCTCGAACCCGCCTCGGATTCGATGGCCACGGTCATGTTTCCGGCACCCAGTTTCAACGCCAATTCGACCGCCTCGGCCAATCGAGAACGGATCTCGGGACCGGCGGTCATGCGGTCGACCACCACGTCGACGTCGTGCCGCATTTGGCGGTCGAGCCGCAAGTTTCCTTCGAGCCGCACGATCTCGCCGTCGACCCGCGCGCGGACGAAGCCTTGCTTCAACAGGTCTTCGAACAGATCACGATATTCACCCTTTTGCCGGCGAACCAAGGGGGCCAAAACATGGAACTGCCGCCCCTCGGGCAAGGCCAGAATGTGGGCCAGAATTTGCTCGCGACTCTGCGCTGTGATCGGCCGCCCACAACGCGGACAATGCCCCAGCCCACAGCGGGCATACAGCACCCGCAGATAGTCGTAAATCTCGGTAATTGTGCCGACCGTCGAACGTGGATTCTGTCCGCTCGATTTCTGCGCAATCGAGATCGACGGGCTCAATCCTGAAATATGGTCGACATCCGGCTTGGACATCTGTCCGAGAAACTGCCTCGCGTAGCTCGACAGGCTCTCGATGTACCGCCGCTGCCCCTCGGCATACAGCGTGTCGAACGCCAGCGAACTCTTGCCGCTACCGCTAACGCCGGTCATGCAGATCAACCGGTTGCGTGGCAGGACAAGATCGACGTCCCGCAAGTTATGCTCACGGGCACCACGAATGATAATATCAGAAACGGCCATCGGGGCGTGGGGTGGCGGGGTGCATAAATGGGTTGAAGAAAGCCGGTTGCTTGCGTGGCAATTCGGCACAACAGGCCGCCGGTAATCGAGGCCGCCCGCTACGGGGCGACGTCATGCCAATTTTGGCCATCGGGCTACGAACCAATGGCGTAGCAACCGCAACCGTGCGGTCGTGCGGCACCGGTTAAAGACAAACCACGGATTGTAGGGCAACAACCCTAATCTCGCCAAGAACGTTGCCAAAAGCCGACATGCCAACCACGTGCCGAAGTAACGCAGAACTCCAAGTTCCGCTGAGAACCAACCTCTCCCGGACAACTATGTTTCTCGATTCAGAGCGTTTCGGTCGGCAGCCGCTGCACTCGCGGCACGATCGGTTCCCACGGCTTACGCGATAATTCGTCCTCCCACGGCTTACGCGGGAATTCGTCCTCCCACGGCTTACGCGGGAATTCGTCCGCACTTTTGCGTGGGCGATGCCGTACGAAGAACCGTCGCAGCACGATCAAGGAACAGCATCGGCGGGGAAATCGCTGAGAATCATCGCGATTCCCGCGGCCGCGGGAATCGCGAACCACGGTCCGGCCGAGCGGAGATGTTTTTCGGGCCGGGTGGCGAGTGGACGGCTGCTTCGGAAAGCGGTTAATTCGGTTCGCTGATCATCCGCAGATATTCAGCCAGCCGGGCCTGAAGATCGAACAGATTTTGCCATTGCCGAAAGTCGAGCGATACGTGGTCCGCTTCCTCTTCAATTTTCACGGAATCGAGCAGGCCGCGAAAGCGGATGTGGAAATACTCCAACAATTCGGCCAGTTCAGCGGCCTGACCGGGTGAGAGCCGTTTCGGCAACTCCGGCGGATATAGCGTGCTCAGCGCGGCATGCTCGTCGGGACGTTCGTTCCAGGAAAGCTCGAATTCGAGCGAAGGCGCGGCCGGGTCCGCCTCTTCATCGTCGCCGCGCGTTATGGAGTCCGGTTCTTCGGCGCCTCGCAATTCGGACAGCCTCGCCGCGATTTGTTCGCGCGAACCGAATCGCACCACGGAACGGCCTAACACGATCATGTCGCCGAAACGCAGAATCCGCAGGTGCGTTGTCTCACCGTTGACCTTGGTCCCGTTGGTGCTCTCCAGATCGGTGAGCACAATCCGCTCGTGGTCCTCTTGCAACTTCAAGTGGAAACGGCTGACCCGGTCGTCGTTGAGTTGCACCGTGTTGCCCTCTTCACGGCCGATCGTGATCGGTGTCTTCAGATCTTCAAGGAACTTGCCCCGATCGGCGCCATCGACGATTTCCAAAGTAACCTTTGCCATGGTGAAAAATCGCCAAATCGTGCTCTAAATGACCACACCAGCCCTAAAATCCTACCCTTTGACGCGCTTATAGCATCCATTGCCGAAACGCTCAAGCGAACCGTGATCGACCGCCAGAGCACCCAACCCGCAGCCACGGGCCTCGCGGTTCGGCTTGTTTTGCGGCTTGCGGTTAGTTGTCCTGCCAAGGTGTTTATCTTATACTCCGGAGCTTCACGCGGCTTGGTGGCGTGTTGGCTTTGCGG
>Ga0114931_10003597_pt1 | contig 19570 bp, 19 predicted proteins | sample 2SBtaG_FD_89579 | JGI IMG/M metagenome (GOLD analysis project Ga0114931, IMG submission 89579) | Deep subsurface microbial communities from Kolumbo volcano to uncover new lineages of life (NeLLi) - 2SBTROV14_V59a metaG | ecosystem: Environmental > Aquatic > Marine > Volcanic | place: Kolumbo...
ACCATCTGATATACACCCCCCGCATCGTGACCGTCCAGGTCGGTAAAGTATTGTTCCAGACATTCCCTGATGGCTTGATGCAAAGCGTGCCCCTTGTCTTTGCTCGATCGTTGCTTTTCTCGTGGACTCATGCCGCTTGTACCTCGGTTTCGGCCAGGGCTTCGAAAAACGCCTCTGTCATGGCCAGTTGTTCCTGAACGGTCTCCACCCGATTGACCTGGTTGCGGAACACGGCTCCCCCCGTTTGCCCCTTGCTGTACCAGGAAATATGTTTGCGGGCGATCCTGACTCCCGTGTATTCCCCGTAAAAATCGTACAGGTTGTGCAGATGCCCGATCAGGATATCCCGCATTTCCTGTACGTCCGGAGACGGAAGGTGCTGCCCTGTTGTCAGATAATGTTCGATCTCTCGGAAAATCCACGGCCGCCCCTGGGCGGCACGTCCGATCATCACCGCATCGGCACCGGTATACTCCAGCACCTGGCGGGCTTTTTCCGCATCGCGGATATCGCCGTTGGCGAATACCGGAATGTTCACCGCCTGCTTGATGCCCCGGATGGTGTCGTATTCCGCTTCTCCCTTGTAGCCGCAGGCCCGGGTGCGGCCATGCACCGCCAGGGCCTGAATGCCGGCCTGCTCGGCGATGGCGGCGATACGTACTCCGTTGCGGTTGGCCTTGTCCCAGCCGGTGCGGATCTTCAGCGTTACCGGTACGTCCACCGCATTGACCACCGCATCCAGAATCCGCTGCACCAGATCCTCGTCCTGCAACAGCGCCGAACCGGCCATGACATGGCAGACTTTTTTCGCCGGGCAACCCATGTTGATATCGATGATCTGCGCGCCCCGATCCACATTGTGCTTTGCCGCTTCGGCCATCATGGCCGGATCGGCGCCGGCGATCTGCACCGACTTGGGCTCCGCCTCGCCATCATGATTGGCGCGGCGCAGGGTTTTTTCGCTGCCCCACAGCAGACTGTTGGACGTCACCATTTCGGAGACCACCAGCCCGGCGCCAAGCTGCTTGCACAGCTGCCGGAAAGGGCGATCCGTCACGCCCGCCATGGGCGCCAGCACCAGATTGTTTTTCAATTCGTAGGGACCAATACGCATGAATGCCAAGCCACACAAATCCGACCGGACGAACGATAATACCTGCTCGCGGCGCGCTTAGAAAGCTTGCGCTGGAATAAAAATCATGCCTGTGAAAACGGACTCAACGGAAGGCAAACTGAAAGGAAACGACATCTTCTCCGGGATCAACCACTTCCAGCAAAATGTGCAACGGCTTTCCGGGTTGCATCCCGGTTTCCGCCAGCGCCGGATTGCGCAGATAGTCACGCGGCATGAACCAGCGGCCGGCCACCTGAGTGCCGGAAAGATCGGACATGCGCAACTGGATCAGCGGATAGGCCTGAGTCATCGGCGCCTGGTTGACCAGCGTTGCATTGATCACCAGCGCATGCTCAACCCGCGGATGCAGGCGCACATCCCGTTCGATCACGGCGATGCGATCCGGAAACCGGGGCAGCGGCACTTCACAGTGCAGCAACTGACAGAAACCCCGTACCCAGGGTGCATAAAGCGGATCACGCGACAGCTCGAAGCGCCACAGATACACACCCTGACCGAGCATGGCCACAAACAGGATAAGCGCCAGCGCCCACTGGCCGGCGCGGCTCCAGTTCAATGGCCGGCGTTCCGCCTGACGCGCGCGGCGCAGATCCTCGACCAACACTTCGGGCATTTCCGGCTCGGGCGCGGCGGGTTCCATGACCAGCTGCTCGGACTGACCGAACAGATCGACCCCGGCCGGCAGCGCTCCCGGCGGTGAGGCCGCATTCTCTTCCCCCGGCGCATCCCGCGGTATGGCCTCCAGCGACTCGGACAACCGGCCGGCGGTATCGAACACGGCGCCGCATTCCCCGCAGGCCACCCGGCCACCGGCCTGCTGCAACTGCTCGGCCGTGACCCGGAATCGGGCCTGACATTGCGGACATTGGGTGTAGCTCATCGGTTTCCTCGTCACCGGCGAATGCCGCTCAGGCGGGTCCAGTCTTCCATGAACACCGCGGGTTCCATATCGAACCAGGCCGCATAACGCGCACTCACCTCGGCGGCCAGTTCGCGCAGGATACCCGAAAGCACAATGCCACCACCAGCGTGCACCCGCCCGGCCAGCGCCGGCGCCAGTTCCACGAGCGGGTTGGCCAGAATATTGGCCAGCAACAGATCGGCCGGCCGGCCGTCATCGTCGCCCGGCAGCGTCAGATCCAGACCCGCCGCCACGCAATTGGCCTCGGCATTGTCCCGGCTGGCCAGCAACGCCTGCGGGTCCAGGTCCACGCCGGTGACGTGGCGTGCGCCCAGCTTCAGCGCCGCCAGCGCCAGGATCCCCGAACCGCAGCCATAGTCGATGACCTCCAGCCCCTGTGGCGGATGGGCATCCAGCCATTCCAGACACAAGGCCGTGGTCGGATGCGTGCCGCTGCCGAACGCCAGACCGGGATCGAGCAGCAGATTGACCGCCGCCGGCTCGGGTGGCGACTCGGTGCTCGGGCATACCCACAGCCGCTCGCCGAAACGCATCGGCCGGAAATGATCCAGCCAGGCGCGCGTCCAGTCCCGGTCCTCCAGCGGTTCGCTCTGCAAGCGCTCCAGCAGCGCCTCTCCAAACCGGCCGCCCAGATCCCGCCGGACTGCATCGACATCGGCGCCGGCATCGAACAAGGCCACCACCCGCGTCCGCGACCACAGCCGCACCTCGCCCGGCGCCGGCTCCAGCACCGGTTCGTCGGCCGCATCCTCGAAGGTCACCGACAAGGCGCCCAGCGCCGTGAACCGGTCGGACAACGCCTCCGGGTCCAGATCACCGGCTTCGAGTTTGAGTTGAATCCAGGTCATAATTTGAATGATTCGCCACGAAATCCACAAACACTCAGGCATGAAAGCCATGCGGGGCAATAAGCGTAACGCATTGCCCACTGGTTATTGCGCCCTACGGTGTATTTTTTGTTATTAACCCGGCAACAAAATACATCGTATGTAACCGGCGAAGTCCCTTCTCCTCCAGCACCCTGAAGGGCATAAAGGAGAAGGCCAGGATGAGGGGATAAAAAACAATGCGCTGGCGCGTCAATACCCACTCACCCTACCCCTCTCCCGGAGGGAGAGGGGACAAAGCGCGATCTTCTTTATTGCCAGGTTAATAGTGTTTTTCGTGGGGTTCGTGGCAAAAAGTTTTTCTGTGTATTCCGTGGCTATAAACCCAGCTTCTTCTCGAGATAATGAATATCGGTACCGCCTTCCAGGAACGCCGCGTCGGAGCAGATATCGATATGCAGGTCGATGTTGGTGTTGATGCCGTCCACCACGATCTCCGACAAGGCGCCGCGCATGCGCGCCAGGGCCACGTCGCGGGTATCGCCATGAGCGATGAGCTTGCCGATCATGGAATCATAATGCGGCGGCACGGTATAGCCGTTATAGATATGCGAGTCCCAGCGGATGCCCGGCCCCCCCGGGGCATGAAACTGCTGGATGGTGCCCGGCGACGGCATGAAGGTGCGCGCGTCCTCGGCGTTGATACGGCATTCCACGGCATGGCCGGTGATACGGATCTGGTCCTGGGTATAGGACAGCCCGTCGCCGGCGGCGATGCGCAACTGTTCCTTGACGATATCGACGCCGGTGATCATCTCGGTGACCGGGTGCTCGACCTGCACGCGGGTGTTCATTTCAATGAAATAAAACTCCCCGTCCTCAAACAAAAACTCGAACGTCCCCGCGCCCCGGTATTGCATGCGCCGGCAGGCCTCGGCGCAGCGCTCGCCCATTTCGGCGCGCTTGTCCGCGGTGATACCCGGCGCCGGCGCTTCTTCCACCACCTTCTGATGACGGCGCTGCATGGAACAATCCCGCTCGCCCAGATGAATCGCCTTGCCTTCGCCGTCGGCCAGCACCTGAAACTCGACATGGCGCGGATGCTCGAGGAATTTCTCCATGTAAACGGTGTCGTTGCCAAACGCCGCGCCGGCCTCGCTCTGGGTCAGCGAAATGGCATTCAGCAAGGCCGCTTCGGCATGCACCACACGCATGCCGCGCCCACCGCCGCCACCGGCTGCCTTGATGATCACCGGATAACCGATCTCTCGCGCCAGGCGCAGATTCTTTTCCGGGTCGGCGCCCAACGGTCCGTCTGAGCCCGGCACACAGGGCACCCTGGCTTCTTTCATGGCCTTGATGGCCGCGACCTTGTCGCCCATGGTACGGATGCTCTCCGGGCGCGGCCCGATAAAAACAAAACCGCTGCGCTCCACCTGCTCGGCGAAATCCGCGTTCTCCGACAAAAACCCATAACCCGGATGAATCGCCATGGCGTCGGCCACCTCCGCCGCACTGATCAGCGCCGGAATGTTGAGATAACTATCCGCCGACGGCGCCGGACCGATACACACCGATTCATCCGCCAGGCGCACATGCTTCAAATCCCGGTCCGCCGTCGAATGCACGGCCACGGTCTTGATACCCAGCTCCCGGCAGGCGCGCAGAATACGCAGCGCAATCTCACCGCGGTTGGCGATAACAATTTTTTCGAGTTTCATTTATTACTAGCCACTAAAATATATGGGTGAGTAGTGAGGAGTGAGGAGTTAGGGAGGGATAAACCGGGGATCAAGAAAAACCGCCAATCCTCACCCCTTACCCCTCACAGCCTAACTCCTCACCCCTCACTCAATAACAAACAACGGCTCGCCGAACTCCACCGGCTGGCCGTTTTCGACCAGAATGGCCTTGATCACCCCGGCCTGGTCGGCCTCGATCTGATTGAGCATTTTCATCGCCTCGATGATGCACAGCGTATCGCCCACCGCCACGCTCTGGCCGACCTCAACGAAAGGTGACGCCCCCGGCGAGGGCGCACGGTAGAAGGTACCCACCATTGGGGAAGTCACCTGATGACCGGCAGGAATACTGCTCTCCACCGCCGTGTCGGCAGCCACCGGTTCCGCCGCGGCCGGCGCCGGAGCTGCAGGCGCCGCAGCAAACGGGGCGGCCGGCATCATCGCCGGGACCACGGTCGACTGCCGGCTGATACGCACCGATTCCTCGCCCTCGTGGATCTCGATCTCGGCGACCCCGGATTCTTCCAGTAACTCAATCAGTTTTTTGACTTTGCGAATATCCATGTTCCATCACTTGAATGTAGGTTTGTCGATCATGCCGACAAATGCGTCACCGCCGCGCGCAGCGCCAGCTCGTAGCCCACGGCGCCGAGCCCGCTGATCACACCCACGGCGATATCGGAAAAATAGGAATGTTTGCGGAAATCTTCCCGCGCATGCACATTGGACAGGTGCAGCTCTATAAAAGGTATCTCGACCGCCGACAGCGCGTCTCGGATTGCCACGCTGGTATGGGTGAACGCCGCCGGGTTGATGATGATGAAATCGACCGCGCCCCGCGCGGCATGCAGCTTCTCGACGATCTCATGTTCGGCATTTGACTGGAAACAGTCGACATCCACGCCTAACTCACCGCCAACTTCCTTCAATTTCGCTGAAATACTGTCCAGCGTGTCCGAGCCATAGTGATCCGGCTCCCGAACCCCTAAAAGATTCAGATTTGGTCCGTTAATGACGAGAATTTGTGCCAATCGCGCGCCTATCTGCCTTGAAATTCACAACTGCCTGCCGATGGCGCCTATTATGCCGCGCGCGGCGCAAAAGTCCAGCCGGAAAATTTCGAAGGCGACAACTATCCTGACAGAGGGACTACTTGCCGAACAAGTTCCTTGGAAACCACACACTCTTGCAGATGATATAATAAGTGTATATATTTTATACCATGCTGACTTTTGAATCTGTACGCAGGTCCCGTAGTGAAGAGGTAACGTTGCATGAAAGCCAAAACATTGGATAAAAAATTCGATGAAAATCGGGAAATCATCGATGACCTTGATTTGTCAAAGGCCAGGCGTCCAAATCAGGAACAAAAACGGGTAAATGTGGATTTCCCATCTGGATGATAGAATCACTGGACAAAGAAGCAAAACACCTCGGCGTTACACGCCAATCGGTTATCAAGGTGTGGCTTGCTGAGCGCCTGGAGAAAATTGCTTCTAATAATTCAAGGAAGGTCTGATTAATTCGTCATCCCGGCGCAGGCCGGGATCCAGTTATTTGATTTTCCTGGATTCCCACCTTCGCGGGAATGACGATTGTCGAATTAATCAGCGCTTCCTTAAGTTAAGGAACGAACACGACATGTCGAGCACCGCCCACGACAGCCTGCCCCGCCACCGCCTGAGCCTGGAGGACTACCACCGCATGGCCCAGACCGGCATACTGCGCGAGGACCAGCGGGTGGAACTGATCGAGGGAGAGATCATCGATATGACACCGATCGGAAGCTAGCACGCCGGGATCGTGGCTCAATTGAGCCATATCCTGGAACAGGCCACCAAAGAAACCGCCACCCTCTGGGTGCAAAACCCCATCGTCCTCGGACCGCATTCCGAACCCGAACCCGACCTGGCGCTACTCAGACCGCGCGACGATTTCTACAAAACCGCGCACCCGCGCGCCAAAGACATATTGCTCATCATCGAAGTCGCCGACAGCTCACTGAATTACGACCGCGACATCAAACTGCCGCTCTACGCCCGCAACGGCATCGCCGAAACCTGGCTGATCGACGGCACCCTGCAAAACCTCACCCTGTGCCACGAACCCACGCCAGACGGCTACCAGCAGACGACAGTACCGGATGATCTCACCGCAATCAGCCCGCTGTGTTTTCCGGAAATGCGGCTGGATCTAAGCGTGTTGTTCGAGTGATAAACCACCGCATCACTTACCACCGAGGAAATCCCTAACCCCCAAGAGATCTCCCGGCCCCAAGACGTCGCCACCCCGGCCTTTTTTTAAACGTCACCTCGGCTTTTTTTAAACGTCATCCCGGCGCAGAGCATGTGCCGGACTTGATCCGGTACCGGGATCCAGGGCTTTGCGAGATGGCTCGCCCAGGAACACGAGTTATCCACACGCCAGAAAGACCCCGATGTACAGTTATCGGATGCCAGCACCCGGCATTTCCTGGCTTGAAAAAAAACGGGCATCGCGTTAACGATGCCCGTTCTTCACAGCCATTATTGCTGTTGTTCAGCTGTCGGAAAGCAACCCTCAGGCAGCTTTCTTGCGGCGCGCTACGCCGACCAGACCGACCAGGCCTGAACCGAACAGCCAGATAGCGGCCGGAACCGGTACAGCGGACACAAGGCCAGCACCGGTCAGATCAAATGCTGCGTTGAAGCCCGGGAAAGGACCATTTTCCATGCCGGGAATACCGGTCAAAGAAGCAGTCAGACTGCCATCAGCGTTGATGTCCCAAACATTGACTACACGAATACCCACAGTACCGCCATAAGCAAAGTAGATCACACCGGCGATTTGGCCTGTACCAACTGTGAAATGCATTGCCCCATCAGCGGTTCCAACAGGATCGGGAGCACCCAAGCTAACGACACCACTAGCGGTGTCAAGCACGTAGTCACCCGCACTACTGACTAACGTACCATTACTGGCAGTCCAATTCAGACCAAAAAAGAGAGCGGTAGAAGAAACACCCCAGGTTCCCGCAGTCTCATCGACAAAGCCAGCAATAGAAGAGTCGACATTAACCGGAGAAAAACCAGTAGCATTTACAGACTGATTCAGACCTGCCTGACTGTACATCGTGAATACGCCACCAGTGGAAACGCTGGCCGCATTAGCGACACCAGCAGTCAGTGCCAGAGCGGCAGCAATAGCAGTTTTATTCATTTGAACTCCTCCAAATAGAGTCTGAAAGTTAATTAGCGTCCATGGCCAAGCCAGAACGTGCCCAAACTAATGCATACCTCATGCCATAGGGAATTATTTTATTTATAAACAATCAGTTAATAAAAAATACAAGGGCGTTGAATTTCAGAGAATGCTAATAGTGTAATTTTTTCCAACATTTTAGTTGCCGCCTGGCTTCGCACAATCCCAAACAAACCCCTTGTTTTGAAAGAGATTGTTTTACCATCATCTTTCTGAAGCACGCTATTAATATATTCGACAAACCTCGGTTAGAATTATTTATTTCCTGGAGACCGGATAATCAGGCATTTACGCATACAAGCTGTCAGATATTTCGACAAAACAGAGTCTGAATGGCTGTGGCCCACTTTCAGCAGAGCCGGCATATTAAGGTATTTTAGTCAGTTAGCAGACTCTTCGCACCAACGGTACCACACTCGACGATAAGCCGCCGCCAGCTCTGAAACAAAAATATCGGCGTCACAAAGCCGCGAGGCAAGCACACGCCCCCGCATACCGCCGCGCAATTCGGCCAACTGTGGCTTGTCCACGCTCAAATCACCGGCAATGCGGATAAAATCTGCTTCCGAGCCGGCCACCAGCGTCGGATAACCGGCCGCATTCAGCAGACTAGCCCCCACCCGTCCCGCATGATAATGCCCTGCCAGGGTGATAACCGGCACGCCCATCCAGAGCGCCTCACAGGTGGTCGTCGTGCCGTTATACGGGAAAGTATCCAGGGCAATATGCATACGCGAATAAAGTTCTAGGTGTGCCCGACGGGTCGGCGTATGCCCGATCAATTCGATTCTGTCTCCTGATAGTCCATGTGCCAGGAGTTTTTCAAGGTAGCGTGACCGCACATCCGGATCACTGAGTGAGGGGTTTTTCATAAGCAGACGACCGTCTTCTACCGACAACACGGTTCGCGCCCAGAGCTCGATGACGTTATCGTTAACCTTGGCCAGATTATTGAAAGACCCGAACACTATCGGGCCTTCCGGCAACGGCGACAACTCCGGACAATTCTCTTCTGCTTGATAACACAAGAAACAACCCGGCAATCGCAATAATTCTTCCGTGTAATACTTGTCTTCACCCACTGGATCAACCAGGGTATCGGTAATCCGATACTGAATTTCTTCAACACCCGTGGTGTTGGGGTAGCCGAGATAAGTCATCTGAATCGGTGCCGGGCGCATGGAAAACAGCCTAAGCCGATGATTGGCAGTATGCCCGGATAAATCAACCAGAATATCAATCTCGTCATTCAAAATTTGATTAGATAATTGCTGGTCGGTTAAACCATGACTGTCACACCAATGATCGGATAACCCCTTCAGCCTCAGCGTCACCTTGTCTGGTCGCGGCATATCCGAATAACAGAAAATCTCCAGATCTCCACCGGAAGACGCCCTCAGGATTGGCTCGAGAAAATAGGCAACAGAATGCTCCCGCAAATCAGGGGAGACATAACCCACTTTTAAGGTTTTATCAGCATCCCGCAGATTGCGGAATCCTCTCAAATCTTTACTTGCGATACTGTGTTTTTTTCCCCATTCACAGTGTTCACGGAATACCTGATCACGGTCTGGATGAGGAAGATAATTCAGACTCAACAGCAAATTCGAATGTCTTCTCGAGTCATGAGGAAAAATCTCCAACCCTTTCCTCTGCCATTTATTGCCATCTTCATACTCCCCCATGGCGATACAGGCATTACCGATCACATCATAGGCCGCATGAAATTTTGAGTTTAACTCTATGGCCTGTTTTGCAACCCTGATAGCCTCTTCGGCTTTTCCTGACATCTGCAGAATGGTTGCAAGACTACCATAGGCTTCGACCTTGGCCGGCCAACACTGCACTATCTCCCTGAACACCTGGATGGCATCGTCAAGACGGTTGATCTTTACCAGGGCATCAGCTAACGAATCATAAGCCAGTTCATATCCTGGCTCGATTACAATAACCTGCCTGAATACATCAACTGCCTCTTCAAATTTACCCTGATCGCGCAAAGCCACTCCCAGATTATACTGAGACTCCACGTGGCCAGGCCTGAGCTCAACTGCTTTACGGCAACATTTTTCAGACTCAATGAAGTTTCCCAGCCAGCCATACACAGCCCCCAAAGCCATCCAGATCTCCGGATACATTCGGTCCGCCCTGGTTAGTTGAAGTAATAAAGCTCTCGCTTCTTCCAGTTTTTTTTCTTTTATAAGTGCAAGGGCTTTATTTTTTTTTGAACGCAATAGGATATTTTTTTTTGCCATAAGACACGCCTATCTCACAATGATTTACAACTTTCTCGGCTTCACACACACCACAAGCCAGCCAGACTTCGGCCACCCTCGGAAAACCCCGGACCAGCTGCTTCAGAACAGGTTCAGCCTGGTCGAGCTGATTTTCCTCCAGCAGTTTTTGGCTTTTTTGAGTTTGGATCGAAATAAAATATCTTTTTTAGCCATAAAATTTTCTTTTCTCAAACACCTGATGCGCCTATCTGTACGAGCTACTGCCAGTGCATACTCAGCCCCGTATCGCGTCAATTTTTCGCCATGCCGTTTAACTTTGCCATATGTTGACAAAGGCCCGCTCTCCCGTCAGGATGGCCGATTTATAAAGGCACTGCCTAACTGTGCCAGAAATGCTGACCGCTTCGCCACCATGTAGTACGTGAAGTCGATTGGCGTTTATCAATGCTTTACATAATGAAAACAGCAAACTTCGGAGGAGCATATCATGGAGTTGTTTTCCCGCAGGAACCTTGCGGCGGCCATTGCTATTTGTCTGGCCGCCCCCACGGCGAGTTACGCCACTAACGGTTATTTTCTCATCGGCTTCGGTGCCAAATCGCGTGGCATGGGCGGTGCGGGCGTTGCCTATGGCACCGATGCGCTGGCCGCAGCCGCCAACCCGGCGACCATGATGGATGTCAAAATGAACACCATGCGCATCGATGTCGGGGGGGAGTTTTTTTCACCACCACGGGCTATGCGCCATGACAGCGCCACGTTGGGCGTCACTTCTGAAAAGAGTGGCTCCAATGTGTTCCTTATCCCCAACATGGGCGGCATCTACAAATTTAACCGCAAAATGGTGGTGGGCATGGCCGTAGTCGGCGCCGGTTTCAACACCCGATACAACCAGCTACCACCCAGCAACCCGACCTGCGTCAACGGCAATACCAGCGGCGGCACCGACAGTTATTTCTACAACTTCAACTGTAATGCCGACAGCCCGACCGTTGGTATGCAGCTGATGCAGATGCAGATGCTGCCCAGCGCTGCCTATAAAATCAATAAACATCACACCGTCGGCGCCTCTCTGGCCTTCGCGGTGCAGACCTTCCGCGCCTACGGCTTTGGCGCCTTCTAGGATCTGGGCTTTGCCGCATCCACTGATCACGTCAGTGGCGAGGGCAACGATTGGTCATACGGCGGCGGTATCCGGCTCGGTTATCTCGGCACTTTCGCCAAGAAAAAGCTGAAAGTCGGTGTCAATTATTCTTCCCGGGTCTATATGACTAAGTTCGATAAATACCGCAACCTGTTTGCCGAACAAGGTGATTTCGATATCCCGGAAAATTATGCCATCGGAATTGCCTATAAATTCAGTAAAAAACTGACCGTCGCGGGCGACATCCAGCGCATCAAATACAGCGATGTCAAATCGGTTAGCAATCCAGGCCCCAATGTCGTCGACCTAACAGACCTGAACCCGCTGTGCCCAGGGCTCGATACCCCGGAATGTCTGCTGGGTGGCAACCTCGGCATGGGCATGGGCTGGACTGACATGACGGTTTATAAGCTCGGTTTCAATTATGACTACAACAAAAAATGGAGCTTTCGTGCCGGCGTGAACTATGGCAAGGCACCCATTCCGAAAGACCAGATTCTGTTCAACTTCGTGGCCCCGGCCACCACCGAAAAACACATTACCCTCGGCGCCAGTTACCGCCCCAGCCCGAATACGGAATGGACGGTCAACTACCAGCACGCCTTCAAAAACACCATCGAAGGCCCCACTGCCTATCCGCCAGCCGCGAATGCCGGTCAATCTGTCATTGGAGCAAATGCCGCGATATCCATGTATATCAACTCGGTCGGCTTGAGTTTCTCCTACAAGATGTAAACCGCATTCAAAAAATTTTCGAGGAGTTGTAATAATGAATTACAAATCACTTTCCAATATAAAGAAATTTGCGGCAACCATGTCGCTTGTCTTGGGGAGCACAGTACATGCAGCCCCCACTTCTCTGACGGCTGTTTTCACCATGCGCGACCCTACTGGCGCAATAGTTCCCAGCCCTGACTCAACTGTTACAGGATCATTTGATCTTGCAGCAGGCACTTTCGCTTTACAGTCTACAACGCCATTTCAAGGATTGCAGTGGTCCACGCATGACGGGACATTTTTTGCACCGGGCACGTACACCATTAGCACTGCAGACACAACCGGGAACACCTGCGGTTCCAGTTTCGCTATCTGCGCTTCTGCTGGCACCGTTACTTTCACGGTACCGACAGGGCATGTTGGCGGTCACGTAAAATTTGCCTGGGGCGCAACCGATGGCATTGATGTATTTATGATCTGGGACACATTAGGAAACTCTATCGATTTTGGCGGCACCGTGGATGGCGTTACTGTTACTCCCGATGGTTACGATGGATTTAAAATGGTTGATGGGCCTTTCACTGGTTTTAGTGCGGATTTTGACCTCTCACCTTCTCCGGCCGCCACCACATCGCCATCGGCCAGCAACTCCAACCTCATCGTTATCCCCAACGGCGCCACCAACAGCTGGACCCCGAATGTTACGCAGATTACCGGTAGCAGCAGCACCTGTACGATCACTTCGGCCGCGACAACCGGCACCGCGACAATTGCATCCGACTGCAGCAGCGGTAATTTCGACGCCACGGCGCTGAACCTGAACGCCACGGACAGCTTCAGTTACACCATTACCGATGGTTTCTTCGGCACCACAGCCACTGCCACGGTCTCGGTCGTGGCCGACCCGAACTTCCCGATCACTTCCAATGGCACGGCGACCGCCAGCGGCACCACGGCAACAACTATTGATCTGACCACCCTGGTCTCCGATGGCGACGACAACGTCACCACCTACACTATCGTCACCAACCCCTCACATGGCTCACTGGTGAACAACAATAACGGTACGGTCACATACACCGCCAATTCCAATTATTCCGGTGAAGACAGTTTTGTATTCAATGTCACGGATGCGACGGCAAAAACCTCAGGTAACGCCACGGTTACTGTTACCGTACAGGCCACCACACCTTCGGTTACCAGTGGCGCTTTTGCTGTCGGCCCGCTGGCCAGCAGCGCTGGATCCAGCACCGGCGGCGGCCTGACCACGGCTATTGTCGGCACTGACAGTAGCATGGAACAACAGTGTATCGGCGGCTGTTTCGACTTCACGGTATCCGGCCTGACCAGTGGCGGGACGGCCACCGTGGTACTACCGCTCAGCACGGCCATCCCGGCTAAAACAGACTTCAACCCAAACATCGTCTACCGCAAAAAAAGCAATGGCAACTGGCGAGATTTCGACAGTTCCGGTAGTAACGCAGTGGCTTCGGCGAACGCCTTGTCCGCCAACCCCACAGTCTGTCCGGAACCCGGTTCCTCCTCTTATTCACCGGGGCTCAACGCTGGTTTTGAGTGCGTACAACTCACCATTGTCGATGGCGGACCAAATGATGATGATGGCTTGGCTAACGGCACTGTGGTCGATCTGGGTGGTATTGGTGTCGGTGCCTCGATCACTTCCTCTATCGACGAGCCGGCCATCGGTGGCGGCGCTGGCGGCTGCACCCTGGGTAATGGCAGAAACCCGGTCGGCCTGGAGTGGCTGGCCCTGCTGGGTGGCCTGGTCGGTCTCGGTCTGTGGCGGAAACGCCAGGGCTAAGCGGAAAGTTATTCGCCTGACCCTGAACGCGGCCTCCGGGCCGCGTTTTTTATTGACCGGCTAAAGTCTGTCTGTTTGAATGCGCTAAGAAAAGGAAGCCCTGTTAGTCGTCATTCCGGCGGAGGCCGGAATCTAGAAAAAATCAAAGCCCTGGATCCCGGCCTCCGCCGGGGTGACGTTTGAGGCCCGGGATGACGACCCTGGAATAAAGAAAGCTTGCCGGCCAACCACAACCAACACTGACATTATCGAGAGAACAACCATGAGTATCCGTTATTTCAGAATCTTTTTCCTGCTTGGCGCTCTGCTGCCGGCGTCCTTTGTCTCCGCCGAAGAAACCGCCTACCAGGACAGTTATGCGATCCAGCCCGGCGACCTGCTGCGCATCTCGGTCTGGGGTGAGGAAGCGCTCGTCGCCGACACGCCGGTACGCCCCGATGGCTTTATCTCCTTTCCGCTGGCCGATGACGTGCCGGCCGCCGGTCACACCGTCGCCGAACTGCGCGCGGCGCTCACCGAAAAATTAAAAAAATATGTGCCTGATCCGGTGGTTACTGTGATGACGACGGAACTTCGTGGCAACACCGTGTTTGTCATCGGCAAGGTCAACCGGCCTGGCCCGTTCCCGGTACAACGCCCCACCGACGTGGTACAGGCGCTCAGTATGGCCGGGGGCATGACGCCTTACGCCGCAGCCGGCAAGATCCGTATTCTGTGCCGTGACGCGCAGGGCCAGCAGCAGGCGATTCCTTTCGATTACAGTGATATCGAGAAGGGCAAGGATCTGAAGCAGAATATCGTGCTGCAGCCGGGCGATGTGGTAGTGGTGCCTTAAGGTGGATGATATGGCGACCCTAACTGTCCGCATACCTGATGATAAACACAGCCGCCTGAAAGCGCTGGTGCGACACAGGCATGTAAATGTCAACAAATTTAATTGAAGAACTTTCAACCCAGGCGCTTGCTGAGTTTGACAGAGAGATACGGTTCCGGGCCCTGGCAGCGAGTGGCACTATCGACAAAGACCTGCGCTTACTCGATAAGCTGGATGCGCATTTTTTGAAGGACCAAGCCTGATTCTGTCACGGGATTTGGGATATGATTACCAGCCTGAAAATTCCCGACAACTAGAAAAACCCGGCAAATTATTAGGTGCTTATACACATGCTGTCTATCAAACAAAAAGAAATACGTAACCACTTCCAGCTTCTTGCTTCCGCCTTCCTGCTGCTCACTTCCGCCGCCCACGCCTCCGAATGGTCTTTTGAACCTTCCGTTTCGGGCCTGATCAGTTATGACGACAATTACCGCCTGACCAACACCCCAACTTCAAGCACGGAATGGTCGCTAAAACCTTCCTCGGATTTTTCCCGGCGCACGGAAACCTCAACGCTCACCGGTTCGGTCGATCTGGACTTCCGGCGTTTCGATGATGCCAACCTGAATACCAATGACAGCCGTCTGACCGTGAACTACGACCAGCAGTTCTCGCCGCTGTCGCGCTTCGGGCTGAATGCCCAATGGAACCGGGATACCACGCTGGACAGCGAACTGGCCACTACCGGTCTGGTGTTAAACCGGGTGCGGCGCTCTCAGAAGCAACTTGCGCCATCTTACAGCCACGCCTTCACGGAACGCCTGAGTGGTACAGCGTCGTTGAGCGCTCAGCAGGTCCGCTACGCCCGCACCACCACCGGATTCAACGACTATGACTACACCACCGCTTCCGGGCAGTTGAACTGGCAGTACTCACCCCGTACCACGTTCACGGGTGCAGTCGACCTGTCCCGTTACGAAACGCCTGACACTCTGTTCCAGGTCGATAACCGGCAACTCACCGTCGGCCTGAAAAGCGAGCTGACGGAACTGATGTCACTGAATACCAGCGCGGGGATGCGCTCCACGGACACACGCATTAAAACCGGAGCACTGGACTGCCCTCCCGGCACTGTGGTCGATTTCATATCCTTGTTTACCGGCCAGTTGCCCTGCGTAGATCCCGTCACCGGTTTGCGAACCAGCCCGATACAGGTATTCAATACGACCAAGACCACCAATACCGGATCGGTTTTGTCGGCGGAACTGCAACGCGGCACAGAAACCAACAAACTGACCGCCACGATTTCCCGCAGCGTCACCCCCAGCGCCACCGGTTTGGTCAATTCGTCACAGATCCGCCTGCGGCTGGACCACGAATTCAGTGAAAAACTGAGCGGCGCCTTCGATCTCTCCTGGTACCGTTCCACCAGCAAAAACAGCGCCACCACCCTGAACACGCCTGACAGCACCTTTATTCGCATACAACCTTCCCTGAACTGGCAGATCGATCGGCAGTGGAGATTTACCACGAATTACCGATACAGTCAGGTGAAGCGGACCGGCACGCTAGGAACCGCAACCAGTAATGCGCTATCCTTGGTCCTCGATTATCGCTGGCCCAAAATGGCTGTATCAAGATAACTTATTGAGTTTAAAGTAATATGATGGAAGAGCAGACCAAAGACCTGGCCGATTATATCGCCGCCTTCAAGCGCCGCCGCAGCACCATTATGCTGATTTCGGTCACCATTTTCGTGCTCGGGGTGCTGATCGCTCTGGTGTGGCCGCCCACTTACCGCTCTTCGGCCACCATCCTAATCGAGGAACAGGAAGTGCCGCGCGAGCTGGTCCAGTCCACCATCACGACCTATGCCGTGCAGCGTATCGAAACCATCCGCGCCCGGGTCATGACCCGCGACAAACTGATGGCCATTGTCGATAAATACAACCTTTACCCGGATGAACGCCGCCGCGAAACCACCGAGGAAATTCTCACCCGCATGCGCGACGATATCAAACTGGAGCTGAAGAACGCCGATGTCATCGACCCGCGTACCGGCCGGCCGACGCCTGCGACCATCGCCTTCACCCTGGCCTATGACGGCCAAGGCCCGGTTAACACCCAGAAAGTCGCCAACGAACTCACCAACCTCTTCCTGCAGGAAAACCTCAAGGAACGCAGCACCAAGGCTCAGGAAACCTTCAGTTTCCTGTCGGATGAGGCGAACCGCCTGAACCGCGAAATCAACCGGCTGGAAAGTGACCTGGCAACTTTCAAGGAACAGAACGTCAACAGTCTGCCGGAACTTTCTCAGCTCAACACCCAGCTGATGGAACGTACCGATCGCGACATCAGCGACACGCAGAACCAGATCCGTTCCCTGGAAGACCGCCGCTTCTATCTGCAGGGCCAGCTGGAACAGCTGGACCCGCATGGCATCGACGTCAACCTCAGTCCCGAGGCGCGCCTCAAGGCGCTGCGCACCGAATACCTGTCCATGCAGGGGCGTTATTCGCCGGATCACCCGGACCTGCTGCGCACCAAACGTGAAATCGAAAGTCTGGAACGCGAAACCGGCCTGGGTCCGGACCGCGAGTCTCTGCAGAAAGAACTGGACGCCAAACGCATCGAGCTGGCTTCGATGAAGGACAAATATTCCGCCCAACATCCGGACGTGGTGAACCTCAAAAAAGAAATCGCCGCCCTGGAAGAGCAGCTGACCAAGATCCCCGAGCAGCCGGCCGCGCAGCGCGCCCCGGACAACCCGGCCTATGTCTCGCTGGCCGCCCAGCTGGAATCCACCAACAATGAAATCGCCAGCCTGAAGAACAAAATCAAAGAGCTGGAAGCCAAACGCTCGGATTACGAAAAACGTCTGGCAGAAACCCCGCAGGTGGAACGCGAATATTCCTCGCTGAAACGCGAGCTGGACACCGACATCGCGAAATACCAGGAGATCAAGGCCAAGGAAATGCAGGCCAAGGTCGCCAAGCAGCTGGAATCCGAAAGCAAGGGTGAACGTTTTACCCTGATCGAACCGGCTGCCCTGCCGGAAGAACCCATCAAACCCAACCGCCCGGCCATTGTGTTCCTGAGCCTGGTGCTGGCGCTCGGCGGCGGCCTGGGTTTTGCCGCGGTCAGCGAAAGTCTGGACTCCTCCATCCGTGGCATGAAAGGCGTCGCACAGACCCTGCATGCCGTACCGCTGGCGGCCATTCCGTATTTACAGCTGGACACCGAACAGAAAAAGAAACGCACCCGCAATCGCTGGATTCTGCTCGGCATCGTGGCGGCCGTGGCGATCATGTTATTGGTTATCCATCTGTTCATCACCCCGCTGGACGTGCTGTGGTTCCGCATTCTGCGCAAGTTCAGTAAGGAAACCGGTATCGATATTATTGAGTAAGTCTTTAGAATGATTAAAGTTTTATAGTTCTCTCCCGATACCTGTAATACCCCTGTCCATAAGGGCGGGTATTCTGGCCCGGCCAGGAATGCGGTAGACTGTCCCCACGGGGCGGAAAACTGCCGGACCGGATGATTGGAAAACACAGAGCATTAAGGGGTTATTGTCATGGAGCGCATCAAAGTCGCGCTGGAAAAAGCTCGCCAGGAGCGCGAGGGCGCAAGCAGCGAACAGCCGGCACGCCCGGCGACTGACCGCAGCGCCGCGGCGCCGTCCGCCGCCACTACCGACATCACCTATACTCAGACCCTCACCGCCAAGGTGTCGCCGCTGCTCTTGAAACGCAACCGCATCATCAGCGCCCAGAGCGAGCGGGATTACAACGACGCCTACAAAATGCTACGCACCCAGGTGCTGCAGCGGCTCAAGGAAAACCACTGGAACGTGCTGGCCGTGACCAGCCCCGGCGAGGACGAAGGCAAGACCCTGACCGCCATCAATCTGGCGGCCAGCCTGGCGCTGGAAATCAGCCACACTGTGCTGCTGGTGGACGCCAACCTGCGTCACCCCAGCATCCACGAGCGCCTCGGCCTGCCGCCTGCCGACGGGCTCAGCGAATACCTGCTGGATAATGCCGATCTGCAGGATCTGCTGATCCACCCCGAGGGGCTCGATCATGTGGTGCTGCTAACCGCCGGCCGGTCGCTGCAGAACTCCGCCGAAATGCTCAATTCACCGCGCATGGCGGAACTGGTCTCCGAGCTGAAAAACCGCTATCCGGAACGGATCGTGATTTTCGATCTGCCGCCGATCCTGAGCGCGGCCGATGCCATTGCTTTTGCCCCGCTCGTCGACGCCGCGCTGCTGGTGCTGGAAGAAGGCCGCACCCGCCAGGAGGATGCCAAGCGCGCCCTGGAACTGCTCGACTGCACCAACGTCATCGGCACAGTGCTGAACAAAGTTGGCCAGGATGACTGAGTGACGGGACGACCACGACCTCATGTATGAATCTCATTTCGGGCTGAAGGAGCGCCCGTTCTCGCTGCTCCCTGACCCAACCTTTCTGTATTTCAGCAAAAAACACAGCACGGCCTTCGCCATGCTGGAATACGGTCTGGCCAACCAGGCCGGTTTTACCGTCATCTCCGGCGGTATCGGTACCGGCAAAACCACCCTGCTGCGGCATCTGCTCAACAATCTCGAGCATGACACCACCGTGGGCATGATCACCAACACCCACCAGTCGTTCGGCGATCTGCTGCAATGGATTCTGCTGGCCTTCGATATCGAACACAAAGGCCTGTCCAAGGCCGAGATGTACCGGGTGTTCATCGATTTCATCATCAACGAATACGCGCAGAACCGGCGTACCGTGCTGATCGTGGACGAGGCGCATAACATGCAGGCCGACACGCTCGAGGAACTGCGCATGCTGTCCAATGTCAATGCCGACAAGGACCAGGTGCTGCAGATCATTCTGGTCGGCCAGGACGAACTGCGCGACACGCTGCAGAGCCCGAAGCTGGTGCAGTTCTGCCAGCGTATCGTGGTCGATTAT